>Ga0163179_10002828_pt1 | contig 11956 bp, 9 predicted proteins | sample AtlANTMetagenome_FD_109643 | JGI IMG/M metagenome (GOLD analysis project Ga0163179, IMG submission 109643) | Marine eukaryotic phytoplankton communities from the Atlantic Ocean - Atlantic ANT 2 Metagenome | ecosystem: Environmental > Aquatic > Marine > Oceanic | place: North Atlantic Ocean... | reverse complement strand
GGAGATTTTGAGATGAAAGCCCCCACTCAAGAAAGCGAATCGATTATTTACGTTGCGAAGGCATGAGCTTCTAGGGAAGCGTCTTGAGCCAAGCTTCGTAGGCCTTTGGTTTGATCTCGTAAATGCGTTTCGGTTTTGCGGAAAGAAGACTCTCTCTTAGATCCACCTCGCTGTTGTCGTATTCCGATAAGAGACTGATATCTGAAATTCTGCTTAGGCGAATTAGGTTATACGGAGTCAAGGAGATCTCGTCTATAGTTTCCAGTTCGAACCAAGGTCCAATATCATTTCCTGAAAGAAGCGTGGTTTGAATCGTTCCGTCTTTCATGATGAATTTTAAGCTTTGAACAACAAATATATCATCGTAGGTTTTTATGTCTTTGTGTAGCTTCAGCTGCTCTATTTTCGTAAGGCTCCTTCTTAAGCTGATACTACCGACTTGGTTAAGCGACATTTCTTGAGGGTACTTAGAAATATAGAGATAGTTGCCCTCTGGTAGTTTTTTGTGATGAGCCATTATCCATTCCATGCTTTCCAGAACTTTGTTATTCCTTGTGTATAGGTGATTGGAATAGAGGGGTAGTGCATAAATGAAGCAAATAGCGATCAATATATAAATTGCAGGCTTTAGCTTCGATCGTACGGATTGAAGCATGCTTAGTGATAGGCCTGCGCATATCAGTATTAGAACAAGGAATGGCATTCCAAGTCGAGTGACGACCGGGTCATCGAGCTGGCCGTAAGTAAACCCTAGAACAAGTATAAATTCAGCGATTACTGCCACTCCGAAAATCTGAGCAGTATGCAGTTGTTTATAATTAGCCGACCAGGCCTTGAAGCGCGTTATGTTGAACGCGATTATTGAGACGAGACCCGCGATTCCTAAAACCGCAATCAATGGCGAGTTGGAGCTGAACTTGTTCGAGGTAAAGAGAAAGTTTGTCGCGTGCCCTAAGTTGGTAGACATGTAGCTAAGGCTGAAGAGTCCGTCCGTATCGTACTTGTATTGATTGAACGATTCGAAGGAGGCCGTGTAGGAATGCTGCCATGCAATGGGTATGAAGATTAATGGTACCACTACCGTAGGCCAAGAGATTTGAGTGAACTTTAAGCGTATCCAAAGAAAAGATATGGTCGCGGTAACTGGGAGGACGAGAAAGGGTGATTCGTAGCGAGCATGGGAAAAAAGAGCGACGGCGACTATTAGGCATGAAAACCGGCCGATCAAATTAGGATTATCAGCGTATTTTTGGGCAAGAAGGAAGCAGCTTATGATGCCGACAAGGTTAATTATTTCCAGGCCGCCCCCACTCGCGTTTTGTCCGATTAGGGGGCTGCAACAGGTCAGTAGGATTACGAACCATCCCGCTCTTTGATCGTAAAGCTTGCTTACGCAGGAAAATAGGAGAAGAAGCAGGATTCCGGTCAGAAAACCGTTTAGGTAAAAGGCGTTCGATATGGAATACCCAAAAAAGTCGTGAACGGTCGCAAGGAGAAATTGGAAAAGTATAGGCCGCTTGTCTATGGCGTATGTGTTTTCGATTCCGGGAAGCGACGACTCTCTATATATAGCCAATCGTTCGAAATGAAGACTTTTGGCGACATTTGAGATAGTATGCTCGTCGAAGGTGATTTTGAATCCCCCACCTTCGCGTGTGTAGAGGAATATTGTAGCGACGAAGGCAAACGCGATGACGGGCCATTGTTTCTTGTCGAGGAACCAAGAGCAGATATTGGATCCATAGTTCTTCGCGACTAAACAGGCGAAGAGGATAGCGGTCGCGAGAATGAACCAGTAGCCTGTTTGGCCGAACATTTCTCCTGCCTCAGCAGGTTCGAAAAGGAAAAAACCTACGAAAATTGAAAGAGCACTAGAGACGGCGAAAAGCGACCAAATCAACGACTTTTTGCTCATTGTTAAAACGGGGATTTTTTGGAGGATAGCTGACAGTCGCTACATTTAGCATCGTCCAAACGAGAGTCCGAGTTGAGGAAAAAGGACTAAGGAAAGTGGGTTTTTTTAGTGAGGTTATTGTTGGTGCGGTTGATTTCTGAGTTATAAGAAAGTTGAATCGAAGCTTACAGAACGAAAAAAGCCATGCCGAATACGGCATGGCTTTGATTAAATTTATAGAGTGTTTAGCAATTCTTGCTTTTGGCCTTCAGCAGAATAGCTAGACGAACCGCCTGCAACCTGTGGATGTGACAAAGAGAATGTTCCGTCTGTAGTGATCGTAACAGATGTACTGGTGTATCCTTTGCTGACTTGCGAAACGTACGCGTCAAGTGGGGCACCAACTTCGCCAGTAGCCGTCGTGATTGCTGCGGTCACAGTCGTCAAGTTGTTTTCCAACATGTACTGCTGGGCAGCAGATGCGAGCTGACGAGCATCATTGTCCATTGCACTGCTACGTGAGCTTTCGCGAACCTTTTGGAACGCAGGTACGGCCATAGCAGCAAGGAGGCCTATGATAACAACAACGATCATGACTTCAACGAGGGTAAAACCCTTCTTGGATGTATTTTTATGCATAATATTGATTCCTGTTGATAATTTATTCGTGAATTAGAAAAAGGACATTAACGCCCCAATGAACGGACGTCCTTAGGAGCTCTTTAGCTGCTGCTCTCGTATTTGGTGTCAACCATTTGTAAATACGGAAAGAGAGCAGCAATTTTGAAAAAATAGTCGTATTAGTATTGCTCTAATTGAGGCGATTACGCATCCGCCTAGAGGTTATTACAAACAGGGAATAGGTAGTAGAATTTAAGATGAAGTTTTGGATGCGAAGTTATGTGAGAGTAGCCATCGTTTTTTTTGCCTGCCTGTCCATGCAGTGGATGGAGGCTGTGGAGGTTCGAATATCCTTAAGAAATGGGGACGTACTTAGGGGCAGGCTGATTAGCGAAGGTGACGTTGTATTAATTGAGCATGCAATTTTAGGTGATGTTGAAATTCCAAAAAGGATTGTCAGGAGTATTATCCGCCCCAATGAGAATCGGAATGAAGGAGATTTTCCTGAGGAACCTGAGAACGAGGAATCGCAAGCATCGAAACCCTGGATAAAAGATTTTTTACGGGTGATCAGCTTTGAGAATTGGTCCCGCCAGTTTGAGTTTGGAATGAACCTGCAGAGTGGCCGCCGGGATAAATTCGACTACAATGCTCGATTCAATGTGCGGCGAAGGATCGAGAAAAACGATTTCCGGTTTGAAGCCCGCAGATACTTTGGCGAAAGCGACCAAGGGAAGACGACTGACCGACTGTATTCCAACTTTAGATGGAGACGAGACTTATCGCCCGGTGTATTCTACCAAACTGATACGCTTTACAGTTCAGACGCGATAAAGGAAATCGATGTCAATTTGGAGCAAACATTGGGGTTGGGTTATCGCTTACTGAATCAGAAAACTCTCAAAGTTTCGACAGGCGCGGGACTAAGTGGGCGGTATCGTGAAGACAACGTCGACAATGGTAACACGAATTACCTTTTGGACGTGTTTCAAGATCTTGACTATCGGTTAGGTAGTCGCCTGCGATTTACACAAGAGTTTAGAATTGCACTTCCCCCTGATGAGCGGAGCGAATACGAATACGAGTTTCAGGCTGGAATGGTCAGCAAGGTAACCGACTCGTTGCACCTTTCTATCAGGTATCAGCTAGAATACGATAGGTCGCTGCCGGAGGACCGGCGTGAGGACCAGCGAATAGTGAGTTCGGTAGGAATCGATTTCTGAGTAAGCGTATCGAACCGTTTTTAGGCACTTTCTTCAAGGTTGGACACTAGCGGTTCGGCGTCGATTGCTTTGGCGTCTTTCCAAAGAGTCTCTAAATCGTAATTTTCTCGCATTTCGTGAGTGAACAAATGGATCATAACGTCGAAGGCATCGACGACGGACCAACCGCTGTGGTCACCCTCGTCCACGCCGAGTATGCGTACTTTGAGGTCCTTCAGCGTCTTGTCCAGATCGCGCTTCAAGGCACGCAGATGAGGCTGTGAGTTGGCAGTCGCGAGTATCAGGTAGTTTGTGATAGTCGAAATTTTGCTCACATCGAGTATCGCGATGTCCTCTGCCCTGGTATCGTCCAGTGCGTGGCAACAAGCTCCGAGAAGTTGCCTGTATTTGGAGGAAAGTTTTGTTTCTTGGCTCATGGTGTGGTCAGTTCGTCTCGATAGAGATTCCGCGATTTGATGTAATGAAAGACTGACCCTGGCAAGAAGTACTTCGGGAGATCACCCGATTTCGCTCGGTTTCGAATCTCAGTGGAGCTCGTTGGGATGCGTTCCATCTGCAAAGGATGGAGCTTTGTCAGAATCGAAACAACCTCTGGTAGGCTAGCTTGATCATCCCGTTCGAGATAGATGAATTCTACCTTTTGCACTAAATCCTCAATATTTCTCCATCGGTCTAGCTGTTTCGCCTGATCTCCTCCGATTATCCAGAAAAGCTTCGCCCCTGGATTCTGGCAGGTTATCCGTTCGGCGGTTTCTATCGAGTAGCTAATTCCACCCCGTTCAATCTCAACGGTTGAAACTTCAAAGGATGGGTTGTGCCCAATAGCGAGGCGGATCATCTCGACGCGGTCTTCGTCTGACGCCGCAGGAGAATTCACTTTGAGTGGAGATTGCGCTGCGGGAATAAAGAGGACGCGATTCAGTCGAAATTGCTCGATCGCTTTTTTGGCAATTGACAAATGACCTTCGTGGATGGGGTCAAAGCTACCTCCGAATAGCCCAATTCGCAGGGTTTGGTCAGGCAAGCTCATTTACAAAAGGAGAAAAAATTCCCTCCAGCCTAGCTAAGGCGCGTTTCTCTCGTCGGGTGACTTGCTGACGGGAAATGCCGGTCGCTCTCGCGATTCCCTGGAGCGTATCGACGACTTCCTTATTGAGAATACCAAATCGTAGAGCGATGACTTCGCGTTGCTTGGGAGAAAGTTGAGTCAGCGCCTTTTCTAGAATCTCGACTAAATCAGTTCTGGCCGCTGCCGCAATTGGAGACAGGATTTCCGATTCGAGTTCGATCGCCGCAGTGGATGACATGTCACTCGAAAACTCTATGTGAGGTTGCTGAATACAATTAAGAGCAAGGGTTAAGTTTTTCGTGTCTAGGCTGGGGTAGGATTCAGTCTTTTCCGACCGTGAAACTTTGGAGATAAGGTTGACGGGTGCTGAAACAGCGATGCTGTTCCTCAGCAGGTAATTTCGGATACGCCTCTTTGTCCATTGAAAGGCATAGCTTGCAAATGGCTTGTCGGGCTCAATCCGATCGATAGCCTGCAATAGACCCAAGGCCCCTTCCTGTTCGCAATCTTCTCTCCGATCGCTGCTGCAACAAATTTCTTTAGCTGCCTGAACTGAAATGTGCTCGTAGTTCTGATACAAAACTATTTGGGCGTTTTTATAAGAGCGATACCGTGAGGCCAATCTAAGTTCAAGTGTCCGCTTTAGATCTTGCCATTGTGTCAATGTAAGCTCTGCTCCAGCCCTAGGTCTATCAGAGAAACCCCAAGCTCTGCTTAGTGATAAAACCGAGCTACGTTTCAATCTTGGAAGCCGAATATCAAAAATGTGGCTGACGACGTCTCGCTTGGATTCCAAAGGCAGCGAGAGCACCGCTTGAACAAAGTTGATTCCCTGTCTCTGCCCCGGCAGATCAAGTGCATCGGTTGCAGATTGGATGCTATTTTGCCATTCGGGGACTCCCAGCGTCGTGTCCAAAGCCCTCCGAAAGCGAGCTATGACGAGCGTGGCCGCCTGCTTAGCTTCTGCTGAAATCGTGGCGGTCTGCGTCAGCTGCTTGGGATTTTCAGTTTTGGACATCGTAGTAAGTCGGACAAATCTTGGTCTGACATTAGAAGTTGCGGAACGTATCGCAAGTCTCGGTTTTCTATGAGTCTCAGGCGGTCTCTTTTGACCTTTGGGAATTGATATCGCCAGAAAGTTGATCTCAGACTTGTTTTCGCCAAAAAAACCTGCTGGCATAAGACGTAATTCCAATCCTGAAGCCCAGGTGGCGGAATCGGTAGACGCAGCGGACTTAAAATCCGTTGTCCGTAAGGACGTGCGGGTTCAAGTCCCGCCCTGGGCACCAATTAAATCACCGGAGCTTAAGGAGTTTAATCTAAACCTTAATCGCTTGGACTTTTATCTGAAATGGGAATCTCGATTTGCTAGTCTCTATGATGTAGAGAGTTCTATAAATCTTGAAGATTGATCTGTGTTGAAAGCCGGGATCCCATTGCAAGGCGATATCACGGAAACAAGCGATAAACTTCCAAATAGCTTTAATCGCATATTTTTTCGAGTAAAAGAAAAGAGATAACTAACCGTTCAGTGAGGCTTTTTCATTCAATTTTTCACTCATTTCGTATTGGCCTTTTCCGCTTTGAGCATCGAAAGCAATGTTTTGACCATCTCAGGTTTAACATTCCATAAATTGTTTTTCTCGGAAGGGTCTAGGGCCAAATCATAGAGTTGCCCATCGGGCTCTTTATCTGGATTGCCTTCCCAATGTGTAAAGCCACCGGGGCCTTTTTGCGTGATCAACTTCCAGTTATTTTGGCGATAGGCCTGGGCCTTATGATTCACAATTAAAGTCTCTCGTACTTGATAGCGGGTGTCTCCTTTTAGGACTTGTAGAAAACTCTGACTGTCAGTGCTGACAGCTTCAGAGAAGTCATCCTCGACGATCTCGGCGAGTGTGGCCATTATGTCCGTGAAGCCGATCATCGAATCGCTTGTAAGACCTGGCTTGACCAAGGCGGGCCATCGAACGATAAACGGCATCCGGTGACCCCCTTCCCAGGTGTCAGCCTTCATCCCGCTGTAGATGGAGGCCGAACTGTGATTGTATTTGAGACGATCCCTCTGGTACCAAACCGGTCCATTGTCTGAGGTGAAAATGACCAGGGTGTTTTCGGTTATTCCTTGATCGTCCAACACCTGGAGCACCTGCCCGATACTGTGATCCACTTGCTGGACGAAATCTCCGTACGCACCAATCAGGCTCGAACCTTTAAACTCGTTGGTGGGCACCCAGGGACCATGGGGCGAAGGAAATGCTAGGTAGAGAAAGAAAGGTTTCTCTTCGTGGGCTGATCTGTCGATATACTTAATAGCTTCAGCCGTCAGGCGAGGCGTTACCTCCTCGTGCTTAAATCCGGGAGCTATTTTCCCCGGCAACCAATTCCCATTATAAAACCGATCTTCACTCCAGTAGTATTTTCCATCGCCGTCTTCTGTTGGCATTTCAACAGCTTCTCTATTCTTAATGTAAAAATACGGTGGTTGATCCAGGGAACCCCACAGACCAAAGAATTCATCAAACCCTCGATCAACTGGTCCCCCAGTCATGGTTTGTTTCGCAGTGCCACCGTTTCCTCTGAAATCATTAAATCCTAAATGCCATTTCCCGACCATGCTTGTGTGGTAACCGTTTCTTTTAAGTAGTTTTGGAAGCGTTATTTTTTCGGGACTGATAATACGATATGATTCCCTCATCGGGTAGCGACCCGTTAGTAAGCCGTAGCGGGAGGCAATACAGGTGGAGTGCGGTGCATGAGCGTCCCGAAACATCAAACCCTCCCTCGCCAGGCGATCAATCGCCGGAGTTTTTAGCCGAGACTCTGTATTGAAACATTGGGGATCTCCATATCCCATATCGTCCACAAGAATCAGAAGAACATTTGGCAAACGTGGCCCTTCGACAAGCTCAGAGCGAGCTGCTTGATCCAATTGCATAGTCGTCTTCCCTAGGTCTGCCGAAGTGGCGGCGTAGAGCGTTCCCGCAAGCAAAAGCGTTATCAGGATAAACAGGGACCCTGGTTTTGTTACGATAGACGGAAGATAGGGTTTCATTTTATAGTTCCTTTTTTGATATAAAACTGAGCTTTGGGTATTGCTCTCATATTCCCACCCGGACCTTGCCATTCCAAAGACAGCTGTGGGGTTTTCGGAGAAGCCAGATAGTTTATCCGCAACGGATGGAGGCCTGCCTCCAGAGCAATCGCTCCTGAATGAGCGCTTGAGCCTGCGGTGTATTGCGAATCGGCATCGATCAAGAGGGCATTGTGCAGGCGCACAACTGCCTTGCCGTTAGCGGTTAACGAAAAATGGTACACGCCGCTTTTCGGAACGCGTAAAAACCCAACAAACTGCTGTGCTCCGGGTATCGCTACCAACTCATCAACCACGGTCTGCTCGGTAGCCTTAAGCTGGTCGAACTGCGGCGTCCAATTGAAATCGCCAGGATAATTCGCACGGATTAAACCTGACTGAGCATCAATTTCCGTCACAGCGGGTATTAGGCCATCATCGTAGGGTCGAGGTGCCAACGGGTCGATGCGCCGCGAACGTAGGACCGCTGCTTGAAATTGCTGCTGTGTCGGCACATAGGATTTGCCCGCAAGGTTTGTGGTTTCTTCAGGATCGTTAATGGTGTTATACACTTCGAATACGCTCTGATGGCTCTCAATATTCACTCGAATGCCTTTGTAGTTGCCGATCAATACGCTCTGCATCTGGCCACGACTACGACCACGACGGTTTGCTTGGAATTCGGAAAAATTCGGTGTTTTACTGCCAATCCGCATTTCAGAGTAAACGATGCCTTGCAGTTGTTTTCCTTCGCCTACCAACGAAGAGACGAGTGAAACGCCATCGCTGACGGCAGGAGCCTGAATGCCCGCTATATCGCAAAAAGTAGCCATCCAGTCATGAAACTGCGACGCTGTATCCGACTCGCTTCCAGCCTTAACCCTCGAGGGCCAGCGCACCAAGGTTGGTACCCTCACTCCGCCCTCCCACATATCAAGTTTGATTCCGTCAAAGCGACCAAATGTATCCAGATAATTGGGCTCGTATTTGCCTACGTCATCCAACCCGCTTTCACTGAGCGTACCGTTGTCTGAAGTAAATACGATCAAGGTATTATCATCTATTTTTAAATCTTTGAGCAATTGAACTAGATCAGCCATGCCGTCGTCAATGCGTCGAACCATGGTCGCATGGCGCCGGGCATTATCAGGCCATGGCTGTTCGTCATCTCCAATCGCGTTAGCAACCTCGGGATGCATTCCACTGTCGATCGTTCCTTTAGCCGTATTGATCTGCCCAATACTGTAGTCTTCATTCCATTTTATGCCTCCTCCTAAGCCACCACCTTTGGGATAATTCCCCTCTTCGGTAAGGTGAGAGTCGGTGGGGATGCGCAACCCCGCATGCGGTGCGGTGTAGCACAGGTAAATAAAGAACGGTTGTCGTGAATTCTTATTGCAATGATCCACAATCCATTTTTTCGCCCGTGCTGTAAACAAATCGGTTGAATAGCATTTCGCCAGGCGATCCGCAACATCGACAAAGCCATCATAGAGCGGACGGTTGCCAACCTGAGGATAGTGGTAGTGCGCATCGCGATGGGCAGTATAGCCGTAGAAATAATCAAATCCTCGAAGCAGAGGATGCGACGGTTCGGTCTCGGGAGAACGGTCGCCTCGAACCGATTCGATCACCAGCTTGTAAGGCCCACCCTGAACTCCCCACTTACCGATCGCAGCTGTCGCGTAACCCGCTGTTTGCAAAACAGAACCCAGCGTGTGCGTATTCGGCAATTCAGCATCGAACGCAATGTTTCGTATCGTGGAATGTCCCTGATGTTGACCTGTCAAAAGGGAAGCCCTTGTGGGTACGCATACTGGAGCCGAGCTATAATGCCGGGAGAGAATCATGCCTTCCCTTGCAAATTGATCTAGGTTCGGTGTCGAGAATTTCTGTTTTCCTTCGCGTTGGTTCTGCCAAAGGACTCCAATATCGCCCGCCCCCAAGTCGTCGCATAAAACGAAAATGATATTTGGACGGTCAGTCGCAAACAACCAACTGTTGGATACAAACCAAAAAAAGATGACGATCTGCTTAAGCATTCTGTATTGACATCATTTATTTCTATTTTTGTCTTACCCAATCGGCGGTGCAACATGGAGCGGCAAAACACCTATGTTTCAAAGCAGAATACTGGATCCCAGCTATTGGTGCATTAAACCAGTTTCTCCTTGCCGGGAACCGGTCGAGTTGGAAGCGGGTTGTCGCCGATTTCCCACTTGGCTGGAGTGAGGTCGAGTTGGGAGCCGTTCAAGGCCCAGTTATAGCTGATCATTCTTCCGGTGTAGGCGGACATTCGTCCGAGGATTGCGGTGAGCGTGGACTCCGCAATGCGTTTTCCGGTATTCAGGTAAGGTCCCTCGCCACGGATACTATGAATTAAGTCGACGTGCTCTTGCTCCTGGCCAGTTAGATGATGGCGGTATTCGGCTTTCCAGGAATTCACCCCCGAGATCTTTTCGCCAGTAGAGGTGCCTTTTGCTCCGACTATATTCTGCCCGATCCGCACCGATGAGCCTGGAATCTGGCTGGACATGGCGGTGACTCGAGCTCCGTTCGGATACTCGTAAATGATGGCAAAGTGATCGTATATGTTACCGTAGTCGTGTACTTGTTCCAGACCTCCCATACCTATGGCTGAGACTGGGGGACCTCCAAAGGCCCAGTTCATGACATCGATCTGGTGAATAGCTTGCTCAACGAGGCAGTCGCCTGATCCCCAGCTGTGGAAATACCAGTTGCGAATTTGAAATTCCATCTCTGACCAGGCGGGGTTTTGTTCGTCTCGATCGATCTTCTTTCCCCAGTTGAAGTAGCAATCGCCACCACGCAGCTCGCCGATCTCACCGTCATGAATGCGCTTCATATTCTCGGTGTAACTATCCATGTGGCGCCGTTGAGTTCCGGCCACAACCGTCAGATTCTTCTGTCTGGCCAGCTCTGATACGGCGATGATCTTGCGAACGCCGACCGGGTCTACTGCAACCGGCTTCTCCATGAAGACGTGTTTCCCCGCTTCGATAGCTGCTTCGAAGTGAATTGGGCGAAAGCCAGGCTGAGTGGCAAGGATCACAACGTCGATATCTGTTGCCAAGAGCTTTTTATAGGCATCGAATCCGGTGAATTCGCGTTCTTTGGATACGCTCACTTTTTTAGTGATCGATCTAAACGACTGGAAGCCGTTTTTAAGCTTTTCCTTCGTTTCTTCTATCTTGTCGGAAAAGAAATCGGCCAAAGCGTAAAGTTCGACATTTGGCGCCGCGCTTAAGCATTGGTGCACAGCTTGGGTACCGCGCCCACCGCAGCCGATAAGGCCGACCTTAAGCTTATCCTCTGATTTTTGGTGGACGCCAAACGCATATGGTTGAGAGGCTAGAGCGGCCATGGTAGTCGCAGTTGCTCCGGCCCTGATGAAGTCTCTACGGTTCGTTTTTGGGGTGTCCTGATTCGTCATAATGGATTTCGGATTCTCGGTAAATTTCATATTTTACGCCCAATTGAGCAATCGGTATCTATCTAACTGCCCCGCCTAGCACCCCTTTTACTACACACGATTCAACTTTTAGACTTTGACCCAGTCAAGCCCTACCCCGCCATCGTTGATACCCCCTGAAATCGATCATGCGTGAGCATCGAAACTTAGCTTTATCATGCGCAGAGCGTTCCCGCAAGCAAGAGCGTGATCAGGATAAACGGGGACCCTAGTTTTGCTATTTTAGCTAGGTCTCATCAAGTTCTCTTTTTAATCACCAGATTCTTTCCACTCAATCAGACTTTTGTTAGCTCTTCGCATTATATCTTGTGGTTGCACTAGCTCTTGCTAGGCGAAGGTTGAGGTCGGGTCTATCTTCGAATCCCCTTAGGACGACAATTTTTTCAAGGGTAGTTTATGAATACTAATGCAGAGGCTGCTACTCGAATAACCCCCGCCCCCCCCATCTAATTTCCTGTCACTTTCCTGCCATAATCAGTGAAGGATAATGCACCCTCAAGACATTAGCTGCTAGGGATTAGCCCCACAACCCATTGTTCCCCAGTGACTTGTGCGATTTCAAGTCCCGCCCTGGGCACCAATC
>Ga0163179_10002827_pt1 | contig 11959 bp, 11 predicted proteins | sample AtlANTMetagenome_FD_109643 | JGI IMG/M metagenome (GOLD analysis project Ga0163179, IMG submission 109643) | Marine eukaryotic phytoplankton communities from the Atlantic Ocean - Atlantic ANT 2 Metagenome | ecosystem: Environmental > Aquatic > Marine > Oceanic | place: North Atlantic Ocean... | reverse complement strand
CAAATGTAATTCCTTCTTCCCACTCATCTTGCTTAGAAATTTTTTCTTGTGTTTCTTTGTGATCCGGCCATGGAATAAATTGGAAGTAGTAATAATCTAATGGGAAGTATATTAGAAAGTAAAACCAATTTAACCATTCTTGTTTGGTGGTGGTAATTATTAAAAATAATGCTAAGGAATATAGAAATAGATACAAAAAGCAAGTGGTGAATTTTCGTCTATGGTCGATAGATTTTATTATTTTCCATATAAAACGAGCAGTTAGTTTAATAAAAATACTTGCTAGATATATGATAATTAAAAAAATAGCATATTGTTTTGCTATGGCTAGTGAAAATATCAAAGATGTGATAAAAATAATTGATAATATACCAGTAATAAGAGGTTTCCACATTATTTTCTTAAAATACATAAGATAAATAGCTATAAAGTATGTAATGAGTGCAATAAAAAACATGCCTATTAATTTTTAATAACATCTCTCATAGAGAAAACGCCAGTTTTATTTTTAAGAAATTCTGTTGCTAATATAACACCTTTTGCAAATCCTTCTCTATTATGTGTTGTATGTTTTATATTTATTGAGTCAGATTCTGAAAAGTATTTTATTTCATGTTCTCCGTTTATATTTCCAATTCTATTTGATTTTATTGGAATAGTGTTATGTTTCTTTAATGATGTATTTAAGTCACTTTGAATTTTCATAGCAGTTCCACTAGGAGTGTCTTTTTTGCTTGTGTGATGTGTTTCTTCAATTCGAGTTTGGTAATCTTTTTTAGCCATTAGTTGAGCTAAATAGCTATTAAGTTGAAAAAATATATTCATTCCAATACTAAAATTTTCTGCGTATAAAAAAGCTCCTTTTTGTTGTTCACATAATATGCGTATTTCATCTAATTTTTCAATCCAACCTGTTGTCCCAGAGACAACAGGGGTATTGTTCATTAGACAAAAAGAAACATTTGCAAATGCAGTGCTTGGTGTAGAAAATTCTATTGCTATATCAATTTGTGATAGTGTTTTAGTATTTAATTCATGTGCGTTTTTTGAATTGATTTTAAAAATAATTACATGCCCATGACACAGTGCAGCTTTTTCTATCGTTTTCCCCATTTTCCCGTATCCTATGATTCCAATTTTCATTTTGACAAATTATATGTTAGAGATAGATTAAGTGTTTCAAACTGATGGTTAAATCGATTTGGTTTTAAATTTAGTGATAAATTATCATTTATATTATAACTCATTAAATGTGCATCGACTGAGGCATCAACTATGTTTAAAATATATATTAAAATAAATATTAATCCAGATAAATCCCTTGAATCCCTGTAGTAATCTTGTAAAGTAATTAGATTGTTATTTGTATAATTTGAAAAATTATCTGTTGTGTTTTCATCCCCATCTGTACGTGCTATATATGCATTTTTATATGTATTATATTTATTGTTATATTCAAAGTAATAATATAATGTTCCTCCAAATGCTAAATATATCACAGGGGGTTTCCAATATTTTTTATTATAAATTTGTCCTAGTCCAGGACAACTTGCCGATAGAATTGCGGCTTTTTTTGGTGATATATTAGTTGTGTTTTGAGCAAAAGCAGAACAAGTAATTAATGTGGTTAATAAAACCACTTTTTTAAACAGATTGCAATAATTGAATGATTTCATTGAGTTTTTTTTCTGATTTAAAAGGTATTTCAATTTTTCCTTTTCCGTTTTTTGATATTTTTAATCTAATTTTTTGATTAAAAATATCAGATAGATTGCCCTCTATATTTTGATAATATATAGATAACGGAGTTTTTAGTTTTGCATCTTTTTTGGATGTGTTTGGTTTTTGATTTTTAACTATATTTTCAGTCTCTCTAACAGATAGTTTGTTTTGAATTATATTTTGATACAATTCTAATTGTATTGTTTGATTTTCAATATTAATAATAGCCTTTGCATGGCCCATGGTAATTATTTTATCTCGTAGTCCAGCCTGTATAATTGGGTCGAGCTTTAAGAGACGAATATAATTACTGATTGTTGAACGACTTTTACCTATTTTTTGACCCAGCGAATCTTGTGTTAATTTATAGTGTTCAATTAAATGTTCTAAGCTGATTGCTATTTCAATTGGATCTAAATCTTGTCTTTGAATATTTTCCACTAAAGCAACTTCTAGCATTTGATTGGAATTGACTTTTTTAATAAAAGCTGGTATTTTCTTTAGTCCTGCTATTATTGATGCACGCAGTCTTCTTTCACCAGAAATTAATTCATATTGATTGTCATTATTTTTTCTAACGGTTATTGCTTGAATTAATCCATATGTCTTGATTGAGTCAGCTAGTTCATTTAATGCTTGGTCCGCAATACGAGTTCTTGGTTGAAACGGATTTTTTTTAATTAGATGAATATCAATATATTCAATATTGTCATTTATATTATTTGCTTTATCTTCTCCTCTATTAAAAATAGATGACAAACCTCTACCTAATCGATTTTTATTATTCATTTTCTTGGTTTGTTATTAATTCATTTTTTTCAATAAATTCTTTGGCTAAATTTAAATAATTGATAGCACCTCTACAGTTGGCATCATATTTTATAATGCTTTTCCCAAAACCAGTAGCTTCACTTAAACGAACGTTTCGTTGAATAATCGTATTAAATACCATTTCTTCAAAATGTGTTTTCACTTCTTCAATAACATTGTTTGATAACCTTAATCGTGAATCATACATGGTTAATAAAAGACCTTCAATCGATAATTGGTTGTTATGGAAATTCTGTATTTTTCTTATAGTATTCATTAATTTCCCTAATCCTTCTAGTGCAAAGTATTCACATTGTATGGGTATTAACGTTGAATCAGATGCACATAAACAATTTAATGTAATTAATCCTAATGATGGAGGACAATCAATTAGAATGAAATCATAATTTGATTTTATAGTTTCAAGCTGATCATGTAGCATTTTTTCTCTATTTGGATGATTGACTAGTTCTATTTCTGCACCAACTAAATCAATACTTGATGGAATGATATCGAGATTAGGAGAATCAGCTTTTAACACTGATTCTTGAATGTCAATATTGTGTTCTAATACTTCATAAATAGTTTTGTTCTGTTGAGAATCAGTTAAATCAATTCCCAATGCAGAGGTGGCATTTGCTTGTGGGTCAGAATCAATTAGTAGTATTTTTTTTTCAAGCACACCTAGGCTCGCAGATAGATTCACAGCAGTTGTTGTTTTTCCTACACCTCCTTTTTGATTAACAATTGAAATAATTTTTCCCATTTAAGTAGTAAATTCGAGATTATACAACTAATATCATCAATTTTTATTTTTTGAAATAAAAAAAGGAAATTATTTTTTCAACAATTTTGAAAAAGATATATCTTTGTAATGTAATGGAGTCCAATTTTTATATAATCTCGTTAATTTTTATATCTGTTTTTTTTTCTATTCTTTTTTTACAATCAGGTCTAGATAAAATTATAGATTTTAGTGGTAATTTAAATTATTTCAAGACTCATTTTCAAAAATCTATTTTAAAAAAATGGACAAAATTTTTGTTGATAATAATCACTTTGTTAGAATGCATCACAGGAGCATTATTTGTGATGGCTATATTTTTTTATATATTATCTCAGTTAGATTCAGATAATATATTCGCTGTATTATATGCTAAGTGGTTTTTGACATGGGGATTAGTATTGTCTGCTACTACTTTTTGCTCTTTGTTCTTGGGGCAAAGACTAGCCAAAGATTATGCTGGTGCAGCTACTCTAATAAGTTATTTTTTAGTTAATTTACTAGGATTTATTGCATTAGGTTTGGGGGGATTTTAATTTAACTATTAGTGGTTTTAATATATAAATATTAGTTTTTATTCTTTTTTTGATACCCAAATAAATGATTTTCTTTGATGATATTGTCAACATAAGTGGGAACCATTTTTTCCCATCCGATTTCATCTTCTTTTATCATGTTTAAAACTTCTCTAGAAAATATATTCAGATATTCAATATTGTAGTTGTTAAGATCAATAATTCTTTTATTAAATAGAAAAAAATCATATAGTGGTTTTATACGTGGTTGAATAGATAAATTTTTACTTGTTTTTAGAGTAGTAGCCTTATTTGGTTTATATGGATAAACATAGACTTTGATATCGCGATTAAACATTTTCCCAATTCCTTCAAGTATTCCTCCATTTAAGTGCCTGTAAAATTTTGCGTCAAAGATTTCCTGTAGATTTGTCACTCCTAGTATAACTCCTAGTCTTTCATCCGTAAATCGCCCTAGATAATCTAATAACTTATAATATCGTTGATAATTTGATATCATAACTGTTTGTCCAATTGAACATAACACATCAACACGATCAAGAAAATCTTTTTCATTAATATCTCCTTCAGATTTTAAATTATTTAATGTGATTTCAAAAAGGACTTGTAGATTTTCTTCTTTGACTTTGTTTTCTTTTATAAATTCATTTAGACCGTTTTTTATCATATCAATATTTACTTTTGTGACTGGTCTAAAACTACCCCTAAGTGTCAGTATGTTTTTTTTATATAATACATCTGATGGTTGTAGATTTTGTCCATCAGGACCAAAAATCACTGCTTCTGTCATTCTATTTTTAACAAGTAAAAGGCTTAGAAGACGATTGTCTACAGATTCAAATTTTTCACCATTCATTTGAACCATATCGATTTCAACTTGTTTTCGATTTAAATTATCATAAAGGCTTTGGATAAATTTCTCTGGGGATTCCTGATAATAAAAAGATGCGTATAATAAATTTACACCTAATACGCCAACAGTTTCTTGTTGCAGCTTAGCTTCGAGCTCATGCAATCTAATGTGAATGATTACATCATTAGGTTCCTCATCTGCTTTAAGTTGAAATCTAACTCCCATCCATCCATGTCCAGGCTCTTGGTCATCATTATATTTTGTAGTAGTAATTGTATTGGCAAATGAGAAAAAGGATTTGTTAGGATGTTGTTTTCTATCTAATCTTTCTTCCAATAGTAAGTATTCTCGATTAATCATTTTCTGTAATCGGGATTCACACACATATCTTCCACTTTTTTCTTTCCCATAAATAGCATCACTTACATCCATGTCATATGCTGACATAGCTTTTGCAATTGTTCCTGAAGCACCACCAGCTCTAAAAAAATGCCTTACTACTTCTTGCCCAGCACCAATTTCGGAAAATGCACCATAGATATGTTGATCTAAATTAATGTTTAGTGCTTTTTGTGCTGGACTTAAAATAACATTTTCCATGTTTAATTACTTTAATTAATTACAAATTTAGTTTAGTTTGTTTAAAAAGAACAAAAAAATTAAATTTATTATATGCAAATAAAAGCAAATTTTTTAGGTACTGGAACTTCTCAGGGAGTACCTGTTATTGGTTGTACTTGTATGGTTTGTGAATCAAAAAACCCAAAAGATCAACGATTAAGAAGTTCTTTATTTATTTCAATTAATAATTGCAATATTTTAATAGACATAGGACCAGATTTTAGATCACAAATTTTAAAATTAAATAAATTTTCTATTGACTCTATATTATTTACACATCAACACAGAGATCATACAGCTGGATTAGATGATTTACGTCCAATTTATTATATGTATAAAAAACCCATTGCATTATATGCAGAAAATAATGTGTTTAAAGCGATTAAAAATGATTTTAATTATCTTTTTGATGGCGCCAATTACCCTGGAAAACCAAAATTCCATTTAAATAATATTACTACTGATGATTTTTACATATCTAATATAAAAATTAAGCCCATTAGAGTTATGCATCATAAATTACCTGTGTTAGGTTATAGAATAGGTAATTTATCCTATATCACAGATGCAAATTATATATCAGATAAAGAAAAAGAAAAGCTAATGGGGTCAGAAATTTTGATTATTAATTCTTTGCAACAAGAAAAGCACATTTCACATTTTAATTTAAAAGAATCCTTAAGTCTGATTGCAGAAATCCAACCTAAAACGGCTTATTTAACTCATATTAGTCATGGAATGGGGTTACATGATTCAATTCAAAAAGAATTACCTAAAAATGTTCTATTAGCATATGATGGTTTAGCAATTACTTTATGATGTTGCCTTTTTAATAGCAATGATTTTTTTTAATAGAGACTCTATTTTATCTAAATGTAGCATGTTAGATCCATCAGATAATGCTTTTTGGGGGTTTGGATGTGTTTCTAAAAAAAGACCATTTGCGCCAGCTGCTACTCCAGCATAAGCCAATGTTTCTATGTATTTTGGAGTGCCACCAGATTCCCCAGTGTTTTGATTTGGTTTTTGATTTGCATGTGTAACATCTAAAACTACTGGGACTTCATATTGTTGAATAATAGGGATATTTCGGATATCTACTATTAAATTTTCATATCCAAAAGAATTACCTCGTTCAGTGATAATTATCTGTTGGTTACCAGAGTTTCGAATTTTTTCTATAATGAACTTACATGATTCTCCAGATAAAAAAGGTCCTTTTTTTACATTAACAATTTTATTACTTTTAGCTGCTTGAATTAAAATATCGGTTTGTCTACATAAAAAAGCAGGGATTTGAATGATATCAACAACGTCTTGTATTTTTACTATATCTGCTGTATTATGTACATCAGTTGTTATAGCAATGTTCAACTCTTTTTTTATTTTTTTTAGAATTTGGATTCCTTTTTCTAACCCAGGTCCAGTAAACGATTCTAATTTAGTGCGATTTTCTTTTTTATATGATGCTTTAAATACAAAATCGACATTTAACTTTTCTGTAATTGTTTTAAGTTCTTTTGCAATATGAAAAGTAATGTCTTCATTTTCAATTACACAAGGACCTGCTATTAGAAAAAATTTTTTTGAGTTTATTATATTTTTTTTTGACTTCATTTTTAAATCAATATAATATATTTTGACATTAAATTATTGCATCTTTGTTAAGATAGTAATTTTTTATTTAATAGATGATGAGAGTATCACGGGTTATTATAACATTTTTTCTCTTTATTATTGGATTTTATGCTTGCCAAAAAGATGGTGTAGAAATTCAGGGCTGGTCACCAGAGCTCATATCTCCGATTATTAATGCCACTATTACTATGTCGGATTTGATTCCTGAAAGAGGGACCACTGAATATGATGAGAATAATTTAATTCATCTGGCATTTCGTAGTGATGAGATTTATGTTTTGCCGTCAGAATTATTATTAGATATTACAGGGTTAAACTTAGATACTATGGTTACTATAGAACAATTAGTAGTTATTGCTCAAGATGATGCGGCTATTGCACCATTTATAAATTCCTTGTTAGATTTTCCATTTCCTCCTAATCAGGAAGTTGTAGGCGCTCTTTTTGGTTATCTAAATGCAGATATTATTGAACCTTTTTATTTTCAGTTTGATGAATTTAGTGATGCTGCTTTTAATTCAGGTAATCTTGAAATTGAAATCACTAATAATTTACCAGTTATAATAGAAAATGTGGAGATTAATATTAGTCCAGGGTCAGGTGTGTATTGGGATGTAGATATTGTTGATTTGTCTCCTGAAGAGACAGCAGTTCATATTATTGATTTATCAAATCTAAATATCACAACTAGTAGTAGTATAGAATTAGATATAGAAACTCTTACAATAGAAAATGTAGGTGCTGAAATGGTGGAATTAACTCCTCAAACTGGCTTTGAATTTTCTTTTGCTATTACTGATGTAGGTTTTGATAATATTACGTTACCACTTGGTGGAGACACGGTGGATGTAGATTTAGCTTTATTTGAAGATTTTGATAGTGGTCTTAGATTAAAGCATCCAAGATTTACAATTAATATAGACAATCCTTTTGGTTTATCTGGTGACATTTCAGGTCAGTTAATTGCATTTTCCCAATATGGTGAAAGTGAAAGCCTTGATGTTGAAGTAGGTATTGATCCAAATAGCACTAGTTCTGCAACGTATGAAGATGAGGAAATTGAAGGTGTTATTGAGCTGCCACCATCAGTCATTGAGTATGAAGCACATGCCAGTATGAGTTTTTCTGCAGGTGACATTTATGGCGAGGATCCTTTAAGATTAGGTGTTGACATTGATTTTCCATTAGATGTGAATGCTGCGAATCTGAGCTTAAAGGACACGATAATTTTTAATGGTATTAATTATGATATTGCAAAAATAAAAAGAATGCTTCTGCACTATAATTTTGTAAACAAATTTCCTTTAGGAACAGAGTTTAGTTTAGTGTTGCATGACTCTTTAAATCCAATCACTAATCTTGACACACTTGAGTTTATTGGATCAGGTAATAGTGGAAATAATATTATTAATCCAGCTATTGTAAATGAATCTGGTAATGTTATTGATTCTGTTATATCATCGGGTGTTTTAACTATGACAGATTCAGAAATAAATAATTTAATTAATACTAATAAGATTATCATAGATATTACATTAAGTTCTGCTGATTCTCAGGATCAGGATCAATATGTTAGTATATATTCTGATTCGGAATGTTTATTAAAGGTGGGGCTTGAAACAGAATTTACCCTAGATTAGATATGTTATGATAAAAAAAATAGGATTTATTTTAGTGTTTTTAGTGAGTTTTCATGCACTATATGGTCAAATATCTTTAGAGTCCAATAATTTAGACATATCTATCAAAGAAGAGCTATTAATGCGTGATACTAGTTCTTTTCATTTGGTCCAAATCCCTCTTTTAAGTTTTGATATTGATATGTATTCAAAACCAGGTATTTTTACTTTTTTTGAAACACGCCATAATAGTATTCTAATTGATCTAGAAGCTTATAATTACCATGTAGATGATTTTTCGATTCATTTGGTCGATATTCAAAATTCGTTATTATATTATGCATTTGAGAATCGACAAAATGTATATTCATTTGGACTAACTCATCGATTTTTTTTCGAATCATCTTTCTCTAGTGAATTAGTTTCTTTAATTGTAGATGGTAATTATCAGTATTTGAATCAAACAATAACTTTGGATGACAATAATTATATTAGTTTATGTAATTATTTTTCTCTTTTCTTTGGTTATACTAAGAGTATTAATGAACAATTTTTATTATCAACTAAGTTCAAGCTTATCAAAGGTGTGGCTGAAATAGGTACAAATAATCACAATTTCAGCTTTTTATTTAATGATAATTTTGAAACTGTTAATAATCCTTTTTCAGCAGAAATTAATACAGATATTGAATATTTTATAAATAGTGATTATCATCTGTTATCTAATTTAGGTTTTGCAACAGATGTATATTTAGATTATAATTATAATGAAATGCTTACTTTTTACACGAAAATCTCAGATTTAGGTTTTATTTTGTGGGATGAGAATCAATATTCTTCACAGGGCTATTTTCAGTTTGAAGGGTTGGATTATGAATTAGATCAACTATTATCTAGTGAGTTTAATCATTTACAAGATACACTTATAGATATTTTTGATATTAAAGAGACTTTTAATGTTCAGAGATTAAGAATGTTGCCTTTTAATATTAACTTAGGAGTGAAGTATACTTTTGATGATCAATTGAGTCAACTTAATGCTTCTTATGCCATTCAAAAACTTTATAATAGTTTCCTTCATACAGGTCGTTTTTCTTATGTGCGTTATTTTGATAAGTATGATTTTTCAATGATTCCAAGCTATTCATTTAATAAATTTAATTATCTCAATTTTTCTGTTTTTTTAAATAAAAGATGGAGTAATAGTTTTTACACCAATTTTTGGTTAGACAACTTGTTAGGATTTATTAATCCAGCTAATAATAGAAATATGGGTGGTGGTGTTGATTTATATATATTATTTTAACGATTCATTAATATTTGACCTTTATTGATAATGCCTAGAGCTTTTCCAATAAAATTATAATTTATAAATGGCGTATTTTTAGAAATAGAGACAATTTCTTCTGCTGTATAAGTCCATTCTTTATTGGGGTCAAACATTGTTATATTTGCTTCTTCATTCACTTCAATTGTCGGTATTTTTTGATTTATAATTCTTCGTGGGTTAATGCTTATTAAGTCGATAATTTTTTCTAATTCTAGCTTATCTTTTAATACTGTATTAATAATTGGAAATACTGTTTCTAATCCAATCATACCAAATTTAGCTTCTTTAAATTCACATTTTTTACTTTCTGTTTCAATAGGTGTATGGTCAGATGATACAGCATCTATAGTGCCATTGATGATGGCTTTAATTAGTGATAATCTAGTAGTTTCATCTCGCAAAGGGGGCATTACTTTAAAATGAGAATTAAAGTTGTTAAAGACGGTGTCATTTAATATTAAATGATGTGCTGCAACGTCGGCGGATATATTTAATTTTTCATTTTTAGCTTTTTTAATTTCTTTTAAAGCCGTTTTACTAGAAATAGTTGATAGATGTAATTTTGATTGCGTATATCTCAATAGAGATAAGTCTCGTGAAACCATTAATTCTTCTGCTAATTCTGGTGATGGAGATAATCCCATTTTGGTGCTTATGACTCCCTCGTTTATTTGGCCCAATTGATTTAAATCTGGATCTAGGCATGAATTCATAATCACGCCATTAAAATTTTTCACATATTCCAATGCGTTATTTATTAACATGGCGTTGCGAATACTTTTCTTATCATCAGTAAAGGCTACCGCACCATTTAGATACATTTCATACATTTCAGTAAGTTCTTCTTGTTTACATTTTTTTGTAACACAACCTGTTGGCATGATGTCTACAATATGATGACTGGCTTTCTTATATAAGAAAAGAATATCAGCTTTTGTTTCTATTGGTGGATCAGTGCTAGGCATCACTACAACTGCTGTAAATCCTCCTTTTGCAGCACCATTTAAACCAGACTCAATATTTTCCCTGTATTCAAATCCCGGCTCACCAAATCGAGCATGTAAATCTAGCCATCCAGGGGAAATATGTAAATTTTTAATTTTTGTTTCAAAAAACGGTGATTTTAAATTGATGTTATTTGCAATTTGTTTAATGATCCCATTTTCAATTAATACATCTTTTTTTTGATTATGATGTGTAGATTGCGTATCTATTATTTTTACATCTCTTAAAATAATGTGCTTCATGTTTTCCATGTTATCAACAAAATTAATTCAATTATTAATAATATTATCGCTGATATAATAAAAAAGTATTCCATTTCATTTCTTTTTTTATTTTCCCCAAATTTTTCAGCTATTATATTTTGGTTTTTTAATATGAATGAACATTGTTGAGAAAACAAATTTTCTATTTGAGTTGTACTTAAAAACTCCATGCCACTTTCTTCTCTTGAATAATTAAAAGAAATAGGTGTGTAATCTTGTGTATTGACTAAAAGTTGGTAGTTCCCATCATGTTGAATCTTGTCATGGAAATTGATTAAAGTTTTTTGTTGATTATATTGAATTTCAGGTATCATGCTAAATGAGGATTCTTTTTTTAATACCACTTCATCATCTTTTTTTATTTTATTGTTTTCGATAATTGTTTCTTTTCTTATTATACTATATAAATTTTTAGTATTTATATTTGTTAATGCAGCATTATATAAAATTGGAATAAATAATGCATGTTTTGAAAAGTTATTATTTTCAGAATTCAAGTTGCTAAAACACATAAATACATTACCGCTATTATACATATATTGTTTAAAAAATGGCGAATTATCTAAAAAACTTAAAATTTCTCGGCTTTGGGATCTTTTATTTTTTTCAATTAAAAATCGTCCTTTTACTTTAGGTAAATTAATGTTGATGTTTTTTTTGTTGAATACAGATTTAAAAATAGCATTTTCATAATTTATATTTTCGACATTGTATTCTTCAAAAATCCATTTTGATATTAAATCTGCATGAATAGAGTTTAAAAATTTATTATAAGATT
>Ga0163179_10002824_pt1 | contig 11962 bp, 12 predicted proteins | sample AtlANTMetagenome_FD_109643 | JGI IMG/M metagenome (GOLD analysis project Ga0163179, IMG submission 109643) | Marine eukaryotic phytoplankton communities from the Atlantic Ocean - Atlantic ANT 2 Metagenome | ecosystem: Environmental > Aquatic > Marine > Oceanic | place: North Atlantic Ocean... | reverse complement strand
TGCAATACACCGCAACGTGTAAAGATCCTACTTCGTTTCCAGCAATCGTCCACTACGATAACACCTCAAGAGTTCAGACAGTTGCTAAAACAGATAATACAGGATTCAGAACATTGTTAGAACGTTGGTACAAACAAACCAATTGTCCAATGCTATTGAATACAAGTTTAAACATCAAAGGAGAACCTTTGGTTAATACTAGAGAAGATGCTGAACGTTGGACAAATACATATGGAGTACAAGTATGTTTACCAGAATAATAAATTTTATTTTATATCCTTGGCATGAATATAAACGCCGAAGACAATTAAAAAAGAAATTAGCAGAGCTACAAAAAAAAGACCCTTACATTTACGATTGACATTTAGTTAAAAATGTGTATAATAAAATAGTCTAGGAGATTATATGTTAGACGTTATTCAGATCAGCTATCACGAACCATATGCTGATGATAATTTTGAACTACTACAACTGTTTGCACCTCATGCTAAACGTATACAAGGTGTTAAAGGAATATTTACGGCCCACAAAGCCGCGGCTGAAATAGCAGAGACCAGTCATTTTTATGTAATTGATGCTGATGCAGTCATTGATGAAGAGTTTAGTTTTAGATTTAAACCAGATAGAAATAAAGATGCATATCCTAATATACCAGAAACAGATTGCGTTTATGTATGGCGTAGCAGAAATCCTGTTAATGATTTATTATATGGATATGGCGGAGCAAAACTTTTTAAACGTCAAGCAATGTTAGATGCTGAATATTGGAATGTGGACATGACAACAACACTTGGTTGTCCTTTTGTTCCCAAGTTTCAAGTAAGTAATATTACAGCTTTTAATACTGATCCTTACAGTACATGGCGTAGTGCATTTAGAGAATGTGCTAAGTTAGCAAGTGCTATTATTCCTAACGGTGATAACACAGACAACGAATATAGACTAAAAATATGGCAACAAAGAGGACATAAAAGACCTTTTGGTGAATTTGCTATTCAAGGAGCAATGCAGGGTGGTGACTTTGGCTCAACATATAAAAATAATCTTAAAGCATTAAATTATATAAATGACTTTGATTGGTTAAAGGAAACATTTGATGACGCAGTCTAATAATGATTATAAAGATTTTAAAAACGTACCTGACCATGAACAGTACAAACTTCATCATGAAAGAACAAACAAAGATTCTAAAAAAACTATTTCGGAAGATGGAACACATGTGGTCAATCATGATTTAGGAAAAAATCTACATTGGATGCATGGAATAGAAGAGTACTTAGAACATGTTGATCACAAACATAAGGAAAAGTATTATAATTTAAAACGTGCAATAATGTATGGAAATATTTGGTACATAAAAGAAGTGATTCATGATGAAATACGCAGAGGTGAAGTAGAAAATACTGATGAATTTTTAAATATTATTCTTGCACACTACACAGGATATGAATATGTAAATCATAGAAAAGTATTACAGTATGTAGCACATTGCATAGACAATGACTATATAAGAAAGATGAGCAGTTGGTCCATTAAATGGCAGTATAGAGCTAACCTCAATGAGCACTTTAGCAGAGGACAAATGAAAAGCAAGTGTTGGATGGTAAAACAACTTAATGAAATTTTTCCAAATACTTATCTAGGAACAGTTGCTCATTATGGAGGTTGGTACGCTACAGTTGCAAAAAATTTATTTGAACAATTTAAAATAAGAAAATATTATAATTTAGAACTTGATCCTGATTGTATAGAAATATCAGATGATTTTAATTACACACAATATCAAAATAAATGGCAGTTTAAAAGTGTTCAAAAGAATGTAAGTGAAATAAAGTATAAAGACGATAACAGTTTTGATATACAAATTAAAAATCAACAAGGACATTTTGTTTCAGCAAATGTTAAACCTGACTTAATTATCAACACAAGCTGTGAACATATGAATGAAGATTGGTTTAAAAATTTGCCAGATGGTCAGTTATTATGTCTACAAACAAATGATTACTTTAGTAACGAACAGCATATAAATTGTGTACATGGAATAGAAGAAGCCAAAGCCAAGTATCCAATGAAAGAAGTTTTGTATGAAGGTGAAATAGATACACACTTATACAATAGATTTATGTTAATTGGTGAAAAGTAATGGAAAAAGCCAATACTAAATTAACTCTCAGAGAAATGCAAACTGAATGTGCAAGGGCATTGGCTACAATACAAGCAACTAATAATAATATATTTCAATTTAATAAAAAAGCACATCATAATAGTCAGACTTGGTATCTCACAGTAATACAATGGTATGTAAATACATATGGAGATTTACCTAGTAAAGTAGGTCCTGGGAAGGATATAAAGCTAATACTTCAATGAGATACTTAACAAACGACAGACCCGACAGTATGCATGCCGAATGGGTTGTTAGTAATGTGTGTAATTATACTTGTTCCTACTGTGATCCTAACCTATATGGTGGTAGTAGTGGCTGGCCCGACTTAGAACGCAGTCTCGAGTTCTGGAGTTACATTCACAATGAAGTAAACAGCAATAGCAAGATGTTAACACTCAGTGGCGGTGAGCCAACTATGTGGAGACACCTAAGTAGCTTTTTTAACAGATTAGATCCAAGCTATAAAAAAGCAATAGTAACCAATGGAAGTAGAACGTTGCGTTGGTGGCAACAATTTATGGATAATACAGCAATAGATCAGATTACTCTTAGTTGTCATTTGGAGTTTTGTGATGTCGAACATATTAAAAAAGTAATAGAGATTGCTGGTCCTCGTTGCAGAGTCACAGCATTGGTAATGTTGGAAGAAAATTATGTGGAAAAAGGACGTGAATTTGCAGAATCTTTTGCTAATTCTAATCTGTATTGTAAGGTAGTGATAAAACCTATCACACGTAGACACCAAGGAAGAGATAATTCATCACAGTCTTACACAGAAGAGACACGCGAATGGATGCGTACATTTGATTATAATAAAACTGCTCCAATACTCAAAAACTTAGAACAAACAACGGCTGTTCATATTGTAATAGACGATATAAAGTATCCAGTGTTTCACATATTTGATATGATAGCAAACAACCAACACAAATTTCGTGGTTGGCGTTGTCATGCAGGTACACATAGATTAGTGGTATGGCATGATGGTAGTGTATACGGAGCACAATGCAGTACAGCAAAAAGGAATAAACTAGGAAATATCGAAAACGGAAGATTAGATAATAAAATTGAACCAATAATTTGTAATACAGAGTTTTGTGCATGTATTCCAGACATACGCATACCTAAGGAAAGAATTGATGTATAGCTACAATGATATTCGAACAGTACATTTGGAAATTACGCAAAAGTGTCAAGCCGCTTGCCCTATGTGTGATAGAAATGAAAATGGTGGTAAAGACAATCGCCATATAGACAATAGTGAACTAAGTTTCGAAGACTGTCAATCTATCTTTACACCCGCATTTATTCAACAACTTAATACCATGTACATGTGTGGCAACTTGGGAGATCCTATAGTTGCAAAAGATACGCTAGAAGTATTTGATTATTTCAGAAGTCATAATGACAATATGTGGTTAAGCATGAATACAAATGCTGGAGCAAAACCTGTAGAATGGTGGCGTGAACTTGCTGGTGTATTTGGACGCATGGGTGCAGTAATTTTTAGTGTTGATGGTTTACGCGATACAAATCATTTGTACAGACAAAATGTTAATTGGGATAATGTAGAACGCAACATGCGAGCTTTTATAGATGCTGGTGGCAGAGCTCGTTGGGACTTTATTATATTTGGACACAACGAACATCAAGTTGAGGAAGCAGAGGCATTGGCAAACGAATGGGGTGTCGAACGTTTCCAAAAAAAGAAGAGTGGTCGTTTTATTAGTAGTGCTACAAGCAAAGCCAAAGACCAACATCAAGCAAAAAATCGTAAAGGTGTTGAAACACAACTATTAAAAAAGCCAAAAAAACTTGATAATCAAAACCTAGCACTATTAAAACAAAAAGAATTAGAAAAAACATATGGTGGTATGCAGAATTACTATGATAGTTGTAGTATTAAATGCAAAGTAGCAGAAGAAAAAAACATCTTTATTACAGCAGAAGGCTTGCTAATGCCTTGTTGTTGGACAGCAGGACGCATGTACAAATGGTGGCACAAAGATCCACGTGTAGAACAAATATGGGACTTTATAGATAGAGCCGGCGGCAAGCAAGGTATTGATGTAATAGAAAATGATTTACAAACTGTAATAGATGGACAACTATTACAAGATATACAAAATAGCTGGAACTTACCCAGCATAGAAAACGGCAAATTAGGAGTTTGTGCTATGAAGTGCGGAACTGAATTCGACCCATTTGCTGAACAGTTTAGATAGGAGAATACATGAAAACTTGGATGATATTAGAGAACTTTCCTGAAGATTTATTACAGGAATTAAAAGACATATGGCAAGAAGGAGAATGGTATAAAGAATTAGAAGCAAGTCCAGGTAATATGTGGCATCATTGTTTACGAGAAGATCACCCTGTGTACGCAAACTTTCCAGAAGAAGCCAAGACACTACAATACTACAGTAATCCACCTCATAGTGGTAACGGCCCACATTTAGACAGAGGAAGATGGAGTGCAATGAATATACCCATTGATGTGGATCATGACAACAGCTACTTTCTAACAGGTAAAACACACTTACTAAAAGGTTATGAAAGAAAGCGTTACTTGGATCAGTACAAAGACGGACATGAGGTCAAAAGCACAAACGGCCCTGTAGGATTTTTCAGAGAAGAAAAAGACAAGTTTGATTATTATAACTTAGAAAAACCTGTGTTGTTTAGTACAAAAACTCCACACGGTTTTGCAAACAATAGCGATCGTCCTAGGATACTGCTCAGCATTACTTTTAATCAAACCTATGAACAAATGATTCATATTTTACCTGAGGAATGGTTTGCTTAGTGTTTTATACGTTACCATTTAGTCATGTACACATAGAACTAACCACAAGATGCAATGCATCATGTCCTATGTGTATGCGTAATCTAAATGGAGACAGAGATCACCCTGGTCTTATAAAGTTAGATTTTGAAGTTGACTGGTTAGACAATATAGATTTACCTGCTAATAAACTTACATTATGTGGAAATTACGGAGACCCTTGTGTCCATCCACAACTACATGATGTGATAGAAAAATGGTTAACACAGTTTGACAAACCTATTGTAATGATGACAAATGGTGGAGCAAGAAAGCCTGAGTATTGGCAACAATTAGCAAAGTTAGCAAAAGATAAACTGCATATAATTTTTGGAATTGATGGATTAGAAGATACTAATCATCTGTACAGAAGGCATGTACAATGGAATAAACTTATGGAGAATGTTCAAGCGTTTATTAGTGCTGGCGGAAACTCTACATGGAAGTATATTATATTTGATCACAACAAGCATCAAGTTGACGAAGCTAATCATCTTGCTCGAAGTATGGGCTTTCGTAAGTTTGAAAAAATTAAAACAAACAGATTTGAAAAAGACTATTTGCCTGTGCTAGATAAAAACGCAAATGAGATATACAGATTGTACGAAGCAAAAGTAGAAAGCAAAGAATTTACAGCAAAGAATCCTAATAGGATAAAAGCTACTAGAGAGTTTACTGGGTATATTGAATGTTATGCAAAAAAAGAAAGCAGTATATATATTGCGGCTGATGGCAGAGTATATCCTTGTTGTAATACTGGATATCACTATAACAATGATAGAAGTAGAAACACACAAATTATCGATCTTCAAACACTCATAGGTGCACCTAATATACAGTCTAGTCTACTTAGTCAACTCGTCGAACACGAATTTTTAGATGAAATTCAACAAAGGTGGAGTACAACTCCACTTGAAAAATGCAAATATACATGTGGTGTTTATAGAGATAACCTACATGCTGTTACAGCTTTATAGTTAATTAAACTGCTACTTAATTATTTTATACCCAATAAATATACATATGACAACTAAATTACCTTCAGAAACTTTTTGCCTACTACCTTGGGTACATCTAAGCACACGACCAGACGGCAGTATGCGAGTTTGTTGTACAGCAAATGCTAGTAGCGTTGGCGCTACTAACGACAAAGTTCATGGTGGGCAAGTTGGTATACTTAAAACAGATGACGGTAGACCAAATAATCTTAATGTCAGTGATTTTGAAAGTGCATGGAACAGCGACTATATGAAAAATGTTCGCAAACAAATGTTAGCAGGAGAAAAGCCACCTAGCTGTTTAAAATGCTACAAAGAAGAAGATGCAGGACATAAAAGCAAACGCCAATGGGAAACTGACTATTGGGGTCAACGTGTGGATCTTGACAAAATAATATCAGACACACAGCCCGATGGAGAAGTACCTCCAAATCTTGCATATATTGATTTACGTTTTGGTACTAAATGTCAACTGGCTTGTGTTATGTGTAGCCCACATGATAGTAGTGGTTGGATAAAAGATTACAAAGCAATATTTCCTGAAGTAAAAAATGAATCTTTAAAAGAAACCATGCAATGGCAAGACAAAGGTAGTACCAATGGAAGTAGCTACAACTGGCACAAACAAAATCCTACATTTTGGAAACAGTTTTACGAACAGATGCCTACAATGCAACAGATATACTTTGCAGGTGGTGAGAGTTTAATTATTGAGGAACACTATGAAATACTTGAACATGCAATTAAAATGGGTTATGCAAAAGACCTTGAACTACGTTATAACTCAAATGGAGTTGAATGGCGTGAAGATTTATTTGAGCTTTGGAGTCATTTCAAACTAGTGCGTTTTCACTATAGTATAGATAGTATAAAAGAAATGAATGATTATATACGCTATCCAAGTGAATGGAAAAATCAAGTAAACACATTTCATAGATTAGATACAGAAACAACAGATAACGTAGAAGTTACTATTGCTTGTGCAGTTCAAGCTCTTAACGTATATTATTTGCCAGATCTCATTCAATGGAAATTAGAACAACGTTTTAGGAAACTTAATATGTGGCCATTTGGAGCTGGTGGAATGGGTACACACTTTGTATATTGGCCCGGACAATTGAATGTTAAAAGTTTGCCGGTAGACTTTAAAGCAAAGTGTAGAGCAAAATACGAAGCATGGTATCCTTGGTGGGAAGAGAATTGGGAGTTAGGTGTACCAAGTTGGCACAAAGGTAAAGTTACATATGACCGATGGCGTAGTGCTGACTATGGTATTAAAAGACTAGAAGGCATACTTAGTTTTATGGAAAGTGAAGATTGGAGTCAGAGATTACCAGAGTTGCGTGAATTTTTAAAACTATGTGACAGGCAACGTAACAATAGTTTTAGTGCAACGTTTCCAGAAATGAAAGACATATTTAAAGATATAACATGAACGTAAACGAAGAAAATTTTTGTATTGTGCCTTTTGTACAGCTAAACACCAGAGGCAAAGGAGATGCTAGAGTATGTTGTAGTATTGAAGGCATTGATTATGGAATACCCAAAGAACTTGCATTAGATGAAATCAATTACAATACCTATAGTAGCGATACTGATGTTTACAATCTCAGTAAAGATAAAATTCAAGACTTATGGAATGGTAAATTTATGCGAGACTTTCGTATGAAAATGCTCAGTGGTGAACGTATTAGTAACTGTGAGTTTTGTTTTAGAATGGAAAACAGTGGCTTTGGAAGTAAACGTACAGGAAAAAACAAACGTTTCTTTGAAAGAGTAAAACCACACCTACAAAAATATTGGCAAGCAAATGGATATGTTGATGTAATGCCACAGTGGTGGGAAGTAAGGTTGAGTACAAAGTGTAACCTAAGTTGTGTAATGTGTAGTCCTAATCTAAGCAGTATGATGTTAAAAGAGTACAGCAAGTGGGGAGATACTATGACTAGCCAAATGCAAGGCAGTTTAGATATTGCAAAACGCAGTGGTGAAGAGTATCTCAGTCAAAGTACATTTTTCAGAGAACAAATAATGACCAACCTCGAACATGTACTTTACATGGAGTTTAGAGGTGGAGAAGTATTTGCAGATAGACACAGCATAGACTTTATATGGGAAATAGCACGAACAGAGTATGCAAAAAATATTAGTCTTGATATCAGCACAAATGCAACACTAATTACACCTGAGGTAGTTGAACTGTTAAACCATTTTAAAAGTGGTTTATTACGTTTTAGTATTGATGCAGGACAAGAAAAAGATGAACTAATACGTTATCATACAAATTGGCAAAGTGTAATAGACAGTATAGAGAACAGTAATAGTTTACATGACGAATGGGAGATGGTAACACAGACATGTCTACAAGCACTTAATTGTATAGGACTTGTTCCTATGTTAGAATACTTTGATGATATGTGTGAACGAACCAACAATCAACGTTTCCATTTAGGATTTACAAGTGTACGTGGCAAGGAATGGATGCGACATGAACTAGTACCATTGGAGTATAGAAAGCAAGAGATCGCAGAATTAGAGAACTTTATTGCAACTAGTTGGATGTGTAATAGAAGTAAAAGTAAAAACAGAGAAACAAAAGCAGTAAAAGGTTTAATCAAAGCACTAAGCAGTCCTACCAGAGTAGATGACAAATTAAATGCTATGGCAAAAGAATATTATCTAAAATTAAATAAACTTAGGAATGTTGATTATTGGACTACATTTCCTCATCTGGAGTATTTAAATGAATGATACACTATGTCCAATTCCTTGGATGAGTACAAGTTTAAGAGCAAACGGCGATATTCGTGTATGTTGTCAAGCTCAGCATGGACCTACTGGTGGAATACTCCGAGATGAAAATGGCAAAGAATACAATGCTAGAAATGCAGATTTAAAAAAAGTTAGAAACAGCCAACTGAGTAAAGAGATACGCAGATACATGATGGAAGGTAAATGGCATCCTGAATGTGTTAGATGTCAGACTGAAGTTGAAGCTAATATGAATGCTCGAATTGATTATGAAAATAAAATTTGGATTGACCGTGGTGATTTCAATTGGGAAGATTTGCTTTCAAAAACAGATCCAGACGGTACTATACGAGAAGACGAAATAAATTGTAGTTTTTATGATGTGCGTTTTGGAAATTTATGTAATTTAAAATGTCGTATGTGCGGGCCTACAGACAGTAGCATGTGGTACGAAGATCAAGTTAAACTTTGGCAAGACAGTTATAAAGACAGCCATGGTAAAGTACAGCTTATTCAGAATGACAAAGGCAAATATGAACCAGAAGTAGATTTGTACAACTGGCACACCAGCGATCATTATTGGGTGCAAATGGACAACAACATAGACCAAATACGCAAACTGTATATCGTTGGCGGTGAACCATTGATGATTGATAGACATTATGAATTTTTACAAAAGTGTGTAGATCAAGACTCAGCTAAGAATATTATTGTAGAATATAATACAAACCTTACAAACATTCCGCAACGTGCATGGGATATTTGGAAGCATTTTAAACAAGTAAACATTGGTGCTAGTATTGATGGAGTAGGAGACATAAACTACTACATGCGACCACCTAGTAGATTTAATAAAATACATGAAAATTTATTGAAAGTAAGTCAAGCTGAAGGTAATTTTAAAGTTTGGATTGCGGCAACTATTAATGTGTTTAACGTATTACACTTTCCAGAGTTTATGGAATGGGCATTACTTAATAAAATACCTAGAGTAAATGATGATGATTGGCGACCTATAATAACACCGCACCCATTGCATGGTCCTAAGTTTTATAATATTAGAATGTTACCGTTGTGGGCAAAAGATCATATTAAACAAAAGTACGAAGACTACAAGCCACGCTTGCTAAAAATTATCGACGAAAGCGACTTTACTGAACAACGCAAACAATCCAGTCGAAAAGAAGCTGTAGCACTATTAGATCAATATGTAAAATATATGTATGCCAAAGACTTTAGTGACCACTTGCCAAGATTTTGGCATGCTACACGCAAGTTGGACAAGATTCGTAATCACAGTATAGAAACCTATATACCTGAGTTGTATGAACTACTAAAGGACACTGAAGTTGTTTCTGAATCTGAATGAGATTAAAACAATACAAATGGATCATACAAGTAGATGTCAACTTGCTTGTCCGCAATGTGCTAGATTTCATGGTAGTCAAACTGAACTTAATCCTTATATGCCTATAGATGATACTACTGTAGATGATTATAAAATTATATTGGAGCCTTTTGATCCTGGTGTAATAAAACTATTTCATTGTGGCAACTTTGGTGACAGTCTTGCTAGCCCTACACTAGACGACTGTATAGATTACAGTATAGAGCAAGGTGTAAAAGAGTTTAAGATGGCTGTAAATGGTAGTGCTAGGAGCAAAGAATGGTGGCGTGATCTTGCCCAAAAGAGTGAGCGTATAGTTGTAAACTTTAGTATAGATGGACTAGCAGATACAAATCACTTGTATAGGGTAAACAGCAACTTTGAAAAGATAATGCAAAATGCACAAGCATTTATAGAAGCTGGCGGAAATGCTCGCTGGTACTTTATTGAGTTTGAACACAACTATCATCAAATTGAAACTGCAAAGCAACTGGCTACAGACATGGGATTCAAACAATTTAATGCCAAGTATACTGGCAGATTTGCAGAACAACAACAGAAAGAAATTGAGACTCGTAGAGGTGGTGTAGTTAGAGATATGCAAAACAATCATAATCAAAAAGACATGCAAAAAATAAAAAGAACATATGATAGTTTTGAACAGTATATTGAACAAACTCCTATTACATGTAAATATAAAAAAGAAAGTAGTTTATTCATTGATATGCAGATGAAGTTATGGCCTTGCACATGGATGGGAGCACCTGCATATTTTGGACCAGTCAATCCTCAGAGACAAAGTTTTGATAGTATATATAGTTTGTATGGTGAAGATTTCAATGATATGCGTAAACATGGATGGGCAGTACTAGAGCACGATTTCTTTGCTAGGTACTTGGATAGAAGTTGGCATAGTCCTAATGAGAAATACAAGAGAATATACACATGTGGCAGAACCTGTGGTGAAGAGTTTGAATTTAGTAGTGGGTATGGTAAAAATACCAAGAGAGTTAATCTATGAGTGAAACTATATGTCCATTAGTATATACTGGAATTGCTACAGATCCAAGTGGCGGTATAAGACCTTGTTGTGTATTTGATCAAAAATACAATTACAGAGGTAATATAGCAAACTATAAAGACAGTAAAATATGGAAAGAAGTAGAAAAAGATTTCTTAGATGGAAAATATCATCCAGCATGTCATCACTGTGAACGTCAAGACGGTGCAAACAGTGAAAGTAAACGCACAAGAGAAATTAGAAATTACAAATGGAAATACAAACGAGATACATTAGATATAGAACATATGAAAAGTATTGGGTATGATCTGATTGATTTAAGACTCAGTAACAAGTGTAATCTTATGTGTATAAGTTGTAATCCTAAAAGCAGTAGTATGATATTTGATGAAACAAAAAAGAACTACGAAATCACAGCAAATCATCACAAAAATATATATGACCTTAACAAGCACAGAGACTTAAAAACTCCTTACAGTGATAAGGATATTGAAGATTTAATGAATTGTGTAAACAAGAATAGTAGATTGTATTTTACAGGTGGTGAACCTAGCGTTGTTAAAGGTGTTCTAAGAATACTACAGCGTTTAATCGATGAAGGTCTAAATGAAGATGTTGAAATAGAATTCAATAGTAACTTCCAAACAAAAAATCCAATTTTCATTGATTTGCTTAGTCACTTTCCTCGTGGTCTTATGATGCCAAGTTTAGACGGCGTAGGTGCAAGAGCCGAGTATATACGTTTTCCCAGTGACTGGAAAAGGATTGAAGATAATATGAAATACTTTAATGAAAAATGTCCAGAATGGCGTTT
>Ga0163179_10002823_pt1 | contig 11962 bp, 12 predicted proteins | sample AtlANTMetagenome_FD_109643 | JGI IMG/M metagenome (GOLD analysis project Ga0163179, IMG submission 109643) | Marine eukaryotic phytoplankton communities from the Atlantic Ocean - Atlantic ANT 2 Metagenome | ecosystem: Environmental > Aquatic > Marine > Oceanic | place: North Atlantic Ocean... | reverse complement strand
GATGTTCAAAGAGTTGTAATGATGTTCGGAGCGCAGACAGGCAAGAGTGAAAGCGGAATCAACTTTTTGCTTTATACAATTGACCACTGTCCGGCTCCCATACTTTGTGTTAATCCTTCGCTAGATATGACAAAGAGGATGAGCCGTCAAAGGCTTGAACCCGCATTTGAAGAAACGCCAGTTATAAAAGCGAAGATTGCCCCGCAAAGATCAAGGGATGCAAGCAATTCGATGTTTATTAAAGAGTATCCAAACGGAATATTGATGTTGACAGGTGCTAATTCTCCGGCGGGTTTGCGTAGTGCCCCCGTGAGGTACTTATTCATGGATGAGATTGACTCATATCCCAGTGATGCCAGTACTTCTGGCGGTGTTAGTGAAGGTGACCCCGTAGAACTTGCAATAAAAAGAACATCAACATTTAGCAGAAAAAAGATATTAATGACGAGTACACCAACAACAAAAGATTTTAGTCGGGTTGAATCTGAATATTTAGCGTCGGATATGCGGCGATACTGGGTTCCCTGCCCGGCCTGTAATGAATATCAGGTTTTAGTTTGGAGTCAAATGAAATGGGAAAACCGCGATGCTTCTACGGCTAAATATGAATGTTCACATTGCGGAGAAAGATTCGATGAAACACATAAGACCGCATTGTTAAGACAAGGAGAATGGAGAGCCGAGAAACCGATGACAAGAAAAACAGCAGGGTTTCAAATGAGTTCTTTATATAGTCCCGCTGGTTGGTTAACTTGGCCCGAAATTGTCGAGGAATTTCTAAGGTCTAAAGATGATGCCCCTTTGTTTAAAACGTGGATTAACACCCGAATGGCTGAAACATTTGACGAGTCCTACCAATCACAATTATCAGCCGAAGCGTTATTAGAACGGTGTGAAAAGTATTTGCCCGGAACTATCCCAGAGGATGTTTTGTTTCTGGTGGGTGGTGTGGATATACAGGGTGGTGGAGGAACAAAAGACGAACGGATTGAAGTTAGTACTTGGGGGATAGCGCCAGACGAACACATGTATTTAATTCAGCATGACGTTATCTATGGCGATCCAAACCAAGGGACGGTCTGGGAGGGGTTAGATATATTGCTGACAAATGAATATGAACATCCGAACGGCGGTAAGTTAAAAATTGAATGTTGTGCAATTGATACAGGTGGATTAGCAACGCAGGCCGTTTATAACTATTGTCGTCAACGTCAAGGTCTAGGGGTAATTGGAATTAAAGGTAGCAGCCAATCAGGAAAGCCAGCAATCGGGCGCGGTTCACGGGTTGATCTTAATTACAGAGGCAGGGCAATAAAAAAAGGTGTTGTTGTCTATATGGTTGGTAGTGACACAATTAAAGATGTTTTATTTGCTCGTTTAAAATTCAATAATAAGCTTCATTTTCACGCACAAACTACAGAAGAATGGTTTAAACAATTTACAGGTGAAAGACGGGTATTAAAGAAAAGCGGTAGAGGTACGGAATACGTTCAGAAAAAGAATCAAAATGTAGAGGCGTTGGATACTGCTGTTTATGCCTACGCTGCATTGAATCATTTATATCAACGACACCCACGCGGTAAAATCTACGAAATATTTGATAAAAAACGCTTAAATTCGATTAAATCAGATAAAAGACCCTTAATTGACGCTAAACTAGATACGTCTGCGAAGCAAAGTTATGTCACTAATTGGTAAGGGGTTATGACTTGGGTTTCAGATTTCCCCTCTGTAATAACAGCAGGCACTACCGTTAATTGGGAAGATACATCCGCAACGGTTGGTTTTGATCAGACTGCTACAAGCGCAGATTGGACACTGACTTACTACTTAAGAAGTGCGGTTTCGGGCGCTCATACAGCAATAGGTAGCGCACATAACAACAATTGGCGCTTTACTATTTCGGCAAGTGACAGCGAAAGTTTTAATGAAGGTGATTGGAGTTTTCAGGCGGTAGTAAGTAAAGGCAGTGAAAAATTCAAACTTGGAAAAGGTGGGACTTTCAAAGTTAAACAATCTTTTGCATATACAGGAACAAACCCGGGAGTAATAGAGACAAGATCAGAAAACAAAAAGGCTCGCGACAATATAGAGGCAGCGTTAAGGAAATTTGCTGATGGAATGCAAGAGTATTCAATTGCCGGGCGGGTTTATAAACGTGTAAATATTCCTGATCTCCATGTTGAGTTACACAGGTTAAACGCTGAAATATTAAAAGAAGACGACGCTGAAAAAATAAGTCAGGGCTTAGGTAGTGGTAGACATTTCTTTGTTCGTTTTTAATCATGGGATTTTTTAATCAAGCTATTTCCGACGTTTTTAAATCCGAGCCGGAAGTGAAAACAATGCCTAAGCAATTAAAGCGAAGTTATGAAGGCGGGAGGGTAAGTCGTTATAACTCTCGTTGGATGGCATCAGCCAATAGCGCTGATACTGAATTACTTAGTAGTTTAGATAAATTAACGGCAAGGTCACGGCAACTATGCCGGGATAATTCTTATTGTCGTCAAGGTCAAAGGAGTTTTGCGTTAAATGTGATTGGTCAGGGTGTACGGATGCAAGCGCAGACCCGTATGAAACGCGGGAGCAAATTGGATAAAAGAACAAATGACTTAATAGAAGGAGCATTTAAAGAGTGGGGACGATACGATTCTTGCTCGGCTAACGGTCGTGATTGTTTCGCAGATATTCAGTTAATTATTGCTAAGCAATTATTTGAGGCGGGTGAAATTTTCGTGAGGTTAATAAAGAAACCTTTCGGGCGTTCATCAATACCTCTAGGCCTTGAATTGTTGGAGCCTGAACAATTAGATAGCACCTATAACGGCGGGACAAAAAGTAAAAACAATACATGGAGGATGGGAATAGAACGGGATGGTCACAATCGCGCCGTTCGTTATGCGTTTTATAAGAAGCACCCCGGCGATGATTCGTTCCCGACTCCAATGGGAATTAAAAGGCACATGCTTATTAATGCTGACGAGATAATTCATCTTTTCGTAAGCGACAGAGCCTCCCAGACAAGAGGCATTTCAATGCTTGCGCCTGCGTTGGAAGCAATGCACCAACTAGCGGGAATGACTGAAGCCGTACTAATAAAGCAAAGGGCTAGCAGTGCATTAATGGCGTTTATACAAACGAATGACCCTGATGGTTTAATTGGTGATGGTGAAGTATATGAAAATGAAAGAGTCTCAACTTTTGAACCCGGAAAATTTGTTTATCTAAATCAAAACGAAACAATTAACGTCCCTGATCTAGATACTCCGGCGGGAGAATTTGAACCATTTAATAAGATTATTTTGCGTTCGTTAGCTAGTGGATGTGGGGTTTCTTACGAGTCAGTTAGTAAAGATTTTAGTGAGACTAATTACAGCTCGTCGCGTCTAAGTCTATTGGAAGATAGGGATCACTACAAGATGATTCAGAAGTATTTAGAAGAAAGATTTTTACAGCCTTTGTTTGATTTATGGTTAGATCTTGCGGTGTTAAGTGGCGCTATTGACCTAAGTGGGTACGAATTAGATCCTGATAAATATAAAAAGGTACGTTGGTTATTTAGAGGTTGGGCGTTTGTTGATCCACAGAAAGAAGTAGCGGCAGCAAAAGAAGCAGTGAAAGCAGGCTTTAAAACTCAAGCACAAGTTATAAGCGAAATGGGTTCGTCGGATATTGAGGAATTTTTGCCAGCTAGAAAAGCAGAAATAGACGCAGCATTGCAACTACAAATTTCTTTTGATACGACTGTTAGCAGTATGAGCAATACGCCTAAACAGCAAAGTGAAGGTAATATAGATAAAAATGACTCACAGACCAATGAAAAAGAAACGTGATTTAGAAAATCAAATACAACATCGATCCGAATCAGTTGAGTTTGAAGTTAAAGAGGATAAAAGAACTTTAAGTTTCCCGTTTAGTTCTGAAGAACCTGTAAACCGTGGCGTTTTAGGAAATGAAATTTTAGACCACGGAAAAGACTCTATTAACTTTGAAAGGTTAAATTCTCAAGCTCCTTTATTACTAAATCATCAACCCGATAAAATTATAGGAGTGGTTCAAAGAGGTTGGCTTGACTCGGATAAGAGGCGCGGAATGGTCGAGGTCAAGTTTGCAAATAACGCATTAGGAAAAGAAACACTTGAAATGGTGAATGATGGGATACTCCGAAATATTTCGGTGGGTTATTCAATAGAAAAAACGACGGAAGAAGAAAATCGTGATGGCTATTTTAGGGCGGTTGACTGGACGCCTGCCGAAGTGTCGGTTGTCTCTATTCCTGCTGACTATCGAGGGGCGGGAATAGGAAGAGCAAAAGAAATTTATACCAATACGTCTAAACAGCGAGAATCAAGTAATATGACAACAGAACAGCGTGAAAGCGCAGTTGCGTCTTCTGACGCGCCACAAAGTAAACCTTCAGAAAAAACTGAAATGACTGACACACCCGATTTGACCGTGGTGCGTGATGAAGCTTCTAAAAAAGCGGCTTCAGATGAGCGCAACCGCATTAGAGAAATTTCTGTCTTATGCGACAGGCATCAACTAGGCAATGAGTTAAAGGAAACTTTAATTAGTGATGGTACTTCTATAGGCGAAACAAGAAAGATCGCATTAGACAAGCTTCAAGCGAAGCCAGTTGAAACAGTCGAGCAAATCGATTCAACTGAAACTAATGACATCGGTTATAGAGGCATTAATGATTCAATGTCATATCTATTACATGGCAAGGATTATTCCAGAGGAGCTGGCGCAGCATCAGAAGTTAGTGAAGAAGTCTTTAAACGAGGCGGTATTCAAAAAACATCTGAAAGATCTGTCTTTATTCCCTACGGCGCATTAGCACCAAAGAACTTAAGAGCTACATACAACACCGGGGCCTCTGGAACAGGTGGGGCATTAGTCGGAACTGACTATTTACCAGAGCGCTTTATTGAAACATTGCAGGCAACTAGCTCTGTAATGGCTATGGGCGTTACTGTCTTGCCGGGTCTTGTTGGAAATGTAAGTATTCCGAAAAGAGATACTGACGGAGTCGCTTATTGGCTCTCGACAGAGACAACCGCAATTACGCAAAGCGAGAGCACATTCTCAAATGTGAATTTAAATCCTAAGCGTGTCGCGGCTTATTCCAAGTGGACAATGCAAACTGAACAGCAAGCATTGCCATCAATCGAGGAAAGATCAAGACAAAACTTAGTCGATAAAATCGATCAGGCTAGAGATATCGCAATATTAAATGGATCGGGTTCAGGCCAGCCAACCGGGATTCTAAACACCACTGGAATCGGAAATATTAGTCTAGGAACTAATGGGGGTTCTGCTTCATTAGGTAATTTGATTGACCTAGAAGGTGCTTTATCTGAAGATAATGCTTTAAGTGGTTCTCTTGGTTACATTGCTCACAGCAAGATTATTAACCAGTTTAAGAATGCTCGCGCAGGTGGTTCAACAACTACTGATGGAGCTTACTTATGGAATACCAACCGTCAAGACATAGGCAGAGGTCCAACCCCCGGCATAATCAACGGTTATGCAATAAGCGAAAACAACCTATTGCCCACAAACCTAACTAAGGGTTCTGCTTCAACTTGTACTCCTATTATCTTCGGTAATTTCTCCGACGTTCTTGTTGGGATGTGGGGAGCAGGAATTGAGGTTAGCGTGGCAGAAACCGAGGATGATTTCATTAAGCTATTAACTTCTATCCGCGTTGTAACAACGATGGATGTAGCAATAGCTCATGCTCAAAGCTTCGCAGCGATTAAAGACGCACTTAGCTAACTAAATCGGGGGGTCGGAAACGGCCCCTTTTTTTTCTTATGAAAATCAAAGCATTAAAAAACACAAGCGCTAGCGGTCAATCCTTAGAGGTTGCAAACATTTACGACGTAAGTGATAAAGACGCTGAAATACTAATTCGCATGGGGAAAGCAGAGGAATCAACAGAAGCGGTTGAAGAATGTTCAATCCCAGAAGCTTCTTTACCTCCAGCTCCACCAACTGCATCAAAAACAAAAAAGGTAAAAGCAAGTGTCAATAGCGACTGATTCACTAGACGCAATTTTTAACGTTGATGAAACCCAACAGGTTAAGAGTGGTTCAATTATTGGGCGTGGTTATTTAGATCAACCAACGTCATTAGTGGCAGGCGGCGAAGTTTTAGCCGTTGATTATGTTTTACATGTAAAAAATTCTGATTTTAGTTCGTTAAAATTTGGCGATACATTAACGGTGCAAGATTCGACAGGGAAAGATGTTAGTTATACGGTGCGAACAAATGAAGCTGATATTGATGGCCTAACCCGTCAAATTTCATTATCTAAGGTTTAATGACAACAAGACGAGAAAGCATATTAGACGCTGTTAAGGCTGCATTGACTGGTACTACTTCCGTAGGTCAGCGTATTTATCGGTCAAGGGTTACGGCGTTAACACGGGCAGAGAGTCCGGCTCTTTTATTGTCTTGGTCAAACGATACGGCGATACAAACAACCTCACTAGCAACACTTGATCACACACTAACTATTGATGTTTCTGTCATCGTTCGAGGTGATACCCCTGACGAGGTCGCAGATCCAATTGTTGAAAGTTTGCATAATAAAATCATGACGAATACAGCTCTAAGTAATTTGATCAGTGATATTTATTTGACGACAACGACGAATGAAAATATTGATGCTGATCAACCCGCCGGAATTATTACCTGTTCGTATGAGATACAATATCGAACCTTAAATAATGATTTAGGAAGTGTCTAGGCTTAAATAGCAAGTTTCGTTTAATATGTAGACATATTGTTAATTTGATTTGGTTAGATGGCTGTTCTAAAGATTAAGAAGACGCTGTTAGCAGCCAAAAAAGAAAGCTCTTATGCGTCAGCGGCGACATTAGCGGGTACTGATTCAGTCTTAGCGACAGAGGTTTCAATTGAACCCGTAGCGGCAACAGTCTTAGATCGAAACACAATTGATGGAAAATTTGGTTCTAGAGCTTTTATTCAAACAAATACACATGTAAGTTTAACCGCGACAATCGAGGCAACGCCATCAGGAACAGCAGGACAATCGCCAGATTACAAAGATCTACTACTTGGGTGCGGTCTAATAGAAACATCGACCGCAAGTCAAAACGTATTTGCTCCAGAGACGAATTTGGAAACGGCTGATAGTTTGACAATTGGAGTTTATATAGACGGTTCACTTCACAAATTGACAGGAGCAAGAGGAAGTTTTACTTATCAAGTCGACGCAGGTGACACACCTAAATTTGTATTTAATTTTCAAGGGTTATACAATGCCCCATCAGCAACAACAATATTAACTCCGACTTATTCTCAACTAGATCCAAAGGTTGCTAACAGTACAAATACAACTGCTTTCCAGCTCCATTCTTATGCAGGTTCATTGCAGTCATTTAGCTTTGTGCAAAATAACAATCTTTACTATTCTGAATTAGCAAGTAGTTCTAAAAAAGTACGAATAACTGACCGCGCAAGTTCTGGAAGTGTTTCATTGGAATCAGTTGGATTAGGAACAAAAAACTTTTATGAAATTGTTAATTCAACAGCCACAGGCAACTTAACGCTCCAACATGGACAAACAGCAGGTAATAAGATCACGTTTACAGCAGGTAAAACACAGTTAGAGACAATTGCTCAGGGCGAAAACGAAGGTTATCAGATGTTGGATATTGGTTATAGAGCTTTGCCTAATAGTGGCAACGATGAAATGGAATTAAAGTTTCATTAAAGATTGCTTTAGTTGTTAATTGGGTCTACCCTAATATTTAGACGTATTAAATTAATTGGCTTTAATCTTAAAGAAAGAAGATGTTTACCTTTGGCCTGTAAATTTTTCAATGCCCGTTGATGATGGGAAACACGAGAAAGTAAATTTCAAATGTAAGTTTAAAAGAATCAAACAAACTGAGGTTGAAAAATATCAGCAAAAATTCACAACAACTAATTTAAAAGCAATGTTTGAAGCGGCTAGAGAGTGCGCTAAAAAAGTTGTTGTTGGTTGGCAAGATGTAATGGATGAGGAAGGTAATGAGATTGAATACAATGAAGCTAACTTAAATGAATTGTTAGAAATACCAGCGCTTTCAATTGCTGTTTCTACTGCATATGTAAATTCATTAACTGAGGCAAAAAGAAAAAACTAATAGAGGTCGTTGATTATATTTATAAAAATAGTAAAGAGAAAGAAGGTGATAAAGAGCTAGAGGCAGCGGCCAAGGCGTTCGGTGTGATATTGCCTGAGAAAAAGGAAGTTGATTTTTATTTATGGCCTGAACATGAAAAGACTTTTGATTTGTTTATGCGTTGTCAAACTCAATGGCGAATTGGTGGCATAGGTTCGATAACTGGTTTTTGCTACGACTCAGTATTAGCCATAGCTCAGTTATACGAGTATGATGATCTCAAATCGGTGATTGAAGAATTGCAGATTATGGAGGTTAGAGCGATTGAAATTTTAAATAAGGAGGCCAGTAAATAATGGCTAGAGGAATCCCCGGTTCTGGTAATAGTAAGTATGGAATTACTATCGCCGCCAATGTAAAAGGGCAAAATAAAATTAAAGCTCTTGGCAACTCTATGCAGGGGGTGCAGGGCAAGGCAAAGAATTTAGCCGGAGCATTTAAAGGATTACTTGGCCCATTGCTTGCATTAGGTGGGGCAGCGGTAGCAGTACAGACACTAAGGAAAAGCTTTGATGTATTAGCAGAACGCGAGGCAGATTTCGCAACGTTAGCGAATGGATTAACGAGGGTCAGCACTGACGCACCAAAGGCGGCTAAAGCTCTTAGAGCGATGGCTGATGAATTGGGGTATGAGACTTTATTTGATGAAAAGGCATTTCAAAAAGGTTTTGCGCTGTTAACCAGTTTTAAAAATATTGGTCTTGATTCTTATGGGCGTGTAGCAGAAACGGCGGCAGATTTAGCGCAGATCAACCAAGTTGATTTAAAAAGTTCTTTCTTACAGTTAGCAAAAGCTTTAAGTGATCCAACAAGAGGTTTAACGGCTTTATCTCGTTCAGGTGTGATATTTACGGAACAACAACGAGAAATGATTCTTGAGTTGCATAACTCAGGGCAAGAGATGAAAGCGCAAGCTGAAATTCTTAGGATCGTTGAGGGAAGTTATAAGGGGGCAGCAAGGGCAGCGGCAACAGGTTTAGCAGGTGCGTTTGATACGTTAGGGCAAAAAGTAAGGGACTTTAACGAGGCATTAGGCGGGGCGGCTGAACCTTTTATGGAGCCATTAGTTCAAGGAACGACTGAATTTTTCGGGGTTGTCACTGAAGGTTTGAAAGTCTTAGATGACGATATAGAAGTTTTTGCTAAAAATATATCAATTGCTTTAGATCCTCTTTTTAAATGGTTGATTAATAACTTGAAAAATATCTTTAATTGGCTTGATCAAGTTTTTGCAACTCAAAGAAATTTGGCAGCAATCAGAATTAAAACGGGTGATGAATTTGCCTCTATTAGGGCACAAATAAGAGATCAGGCAGAGAAAAACGCACTTAAAAGATTTAGAGAAGAAATGGTAATAAAAGAAGGGGATTTCAAAAGAGATAAAATTTTTAGTTTGACAAAGCAACCCGTTTTCTTTGAGGCGGGTGATCCATTAATAGGAACTAGTCGAAAACCAGAGAATTATCAAGATGTCTTTAGAAATTTGAAGGACGAGGAATTTGCAAAATTAGTAGAAGCCGAAACAATTAAGCAAGTAGGGGTCTTTAAAACAATTATTCCTGAAGTTGAAAAATTTGATGGCTCGTTGAAAGATGCTAAAGGAACTCTAGATGGATTACAAAAAAGTAGTGACGATGTAAATGAGAGTTTAACTAGTGCATTTGGTCAAAAAGGTCAAAAGAAACTTGATTCATTCCAAGATTCATTAACTGATGTTGGTTCAAAAATGGCTGACGTTGTAATCAAGGGGTTTAAGGGAATGGAAGACGCGTTGGTTGAATTTGTTATGACTGGCAAATTATCTTTTAAATCATTAGCGGATAGCATTATCAAAGACATGATCCGAATCGCTATTCAACAGACAATCATGGCTCCTTTTACTAGTTGGTTTGGTGGTTTATTTGGCGGTGGTAAAACCACCCCAGTCCCAAGACCTCCACAGATGGCTAGAGCAATGGGCGGTCCAGTTAGTGCTGGTCAGAGTTATTTAGTAGGAGAACGCGGCCCTGAATTATTACGTCTTGGTAGTAAGGGCGGGCATGTTACCCCTAATCATCAACTCGGTAATACTTCCGTTGTTGTTAACGTAGATGCGAAAGGACAACAACAAGTCCAAGGTAATCAAGAACAAGCTAATCAATTAGGTCGTGCAATATCTCAAGCTGTTACAGCAGAATTAGTCAAGCAAAAACGTCCGGGGGGCATCCTTAGCGCTGCTTAATTATGGCAACCTTTCCTTCTTCTGTTCCTGCGCCTAGCTATGGAATCAGTAAATCATCAAAGCCAAAAATTCGCGTTGTTAAATTCATGGATGGCTCAGCCGAGCAACGTTTAAGTTTTGGGATGAATAACAACCCTAAGACATGGAATCCAACTTGGGAAAATATAACCGAAACAGAATCGGACACTATTGAAACGTTCCTAGACGCAAGAGCTTCCGACGCTGATTACTTCACTTGGACCCCACCAAACGAATCAAGCTCGGGAAAATATGTCTGTCTTGATTGGACTAAGCAGATCAATGTTGCAGGTTTTGCAACTATTACCGCGACTTTTGAACAAGTCTTTGAAGCATGACCTATATAACAGAATTACAAGGGACTAACCCATCAGCAATTATTGAACTTTTCACACTAGAGCTTGTTTCTTCTATTCATGGCTCATCAACTGTTCATCGTTTTCATGCAGGTAGAAATCAAAATAATGCAAGTATCGTTTTTGGTCTTCAATCTTATACAGCTTTACCGATAGAAGCCGATGGCTTTGAGCAAAATGGAAAGCAAAGCGCAAGACCAACATTGCGTATTAGTAATTTAGCGGGAACAGTAACAACAATTCTTTCTACGTTGTCAATGGGTTTAGAGGGGGCAATCGTTAAAAGAGATCGAACCTTGTTAAGGTATTTAGATAATTCAAATTTTACGGGTGGAACATCGCCATACAGTCCAAACCCAACGGCTATTTTTAATTCACAAGTATATGTAATTGACCGTAAATCTTCAGAAAATAGAGATCTCGTTGAATTTGAATTAGTAAATAAAATTGATGCAATGGTGAGGCTACCAAAAAGGCAAGTCTTATCAAATGAGTTCCCCGGTATTGGTTCGTTCTATAGATGACTTGGAAAACTAAAGCGCTAGAACACGCAAAAGATAAATTCCCTTGTGAATCATGCGGTTTATTAGTTGTTGTTAAAGGTAAGGAGACTTATTTCGCTTGTAAAAATATTGCGGAAGATCCAGAGGATATTTTTATTATTGATCCTAAAGATTGGGCAAGGGCCGAGGATAAAGGCGAAATTATTTCAGTGATTCATAGCCACCCGACCACATCCCCGGAGCTATCAATGGCTGACAAAGTGGCTTGTGAAAATACTAAATTACCGTGGTATGTCGTAAACCCTGATTCTCAAGAATGGGTTAAACATGACCCTTGCGGATATAAAGCGCCGTTAATTGGTCGTCAATGGGTGTGGGGTGTTAATGATTGTTGGAGCTTATGTCGAGACTATTACAAAGAACATTTAGGGATTAAGTTAAGAGACTGGGATAGACCAACAAGTTCAGAAGCTTTTGATTTAAATCCAATGTTTGAACGTTGTTTTATAACAACAGGATTTCGAGAATTAAAACCAGAGGAAGAGCTACAAAAAAATGATTTACTATTGATGAGTATTAAATCACCCGGAATGAATCATATTGGTTTGTATCTAGGAGATCAAATGGTTTTACATCATTTACAAAGTCGTTTATCTAGTCGT
>Ga0163179_10002822_pt1 | contig 11966 bp, 9 predicted proteins | sample AtlANTMetagenome_FD_109643 | JGI IMG/M metagenome (GOLD analysis project Ga0163179, IMG submission 109643) | Marine eukaryotic phytoplankton communities from the Atlantic Ocean - Atlantic ANT 2 Metagenome | ecosystem: Environmental > Aquatic > Marine > Oceanic | place: North Atlantic Ocean... | reverse complement strand
AGGCGTATCACGTTCAACACTTATCAGAAGGCGTTGGACATGCTTACATTCTATCAGGGTGCAGGCATAAGGTGTGAACTCATAGCACCTGGATTCTAACAAAATGTTACAGGGTGATGGGCAACCGTCACCCTATCCTCTATAATAAGAGTATGAAAAACATCTTTCTCACCAACGCCAACGCTCGCAAAGATCCAGCAGTGATCGCAGCAATGGCAGCAATCCTAGAACGCATTGAGCGTACTGGTTCGGATGAACTGCCCAACCCTTACAACTGCCAACCTCACACAGTAGAGGTCAGTCCAGTCAATTTCTTACAGGATGTCATGGATGACTTAGGCGACCCACGGTTTTAACAGTATAACACACCCTGTCCGAAACGACAGGGTTTTTTGTTGGTGCGTGGGTGGGGTCGGATGCCGAGCAAAATTCAAAAGAGCTAACCTACAAAAGTATCCCAACGAGCGATAAATATAAAATGAAAATGAAAAAAATTTTCCCCCAAATCCCAAAAAATTTTCCTGGTAAAAAATGACTGAAAAAGACGAACCAAATATTATTGCCGATACATCAGATGATGTACATAACCAGTTGATGAATGACCCCAAGTATGCCGTCCATGTGCATGAGAGTCAACTCAAGCGTATCGTTGAGGTAATTGAAGAAGTATCTCAAAGATTGGTTGCATTAGAGGATAAGTTCATAGACTTGGAACTATCGGTAAGATTCAAAGAGACTCTATCTAACGATGGTCCGCCCGAACCCCCTACACTTTCATTATAATGGAACGTAATACATACGAAGATATACTAGATAACTTTGAACAATTTTGCGATGACTTTGAAAACGCAGCAGCAGAAAGATTCTCAGGACAAGACAAAGACTCAAGAACTCCAATCACACACGATAGCGTTACACGAGTTACTCCAGAAGTTGTCCGAGAGATTGAACCACTTGGAAGAGAGGATCTTGTCGCTGGAGAAACCACAGTTGATGTACAAGCGACCTAGTGCAGAGGAATACGAAAGTATCTCTTCTACACTCAACTACCTACATAATACAGTAGAGGAATTAAAGCAATGCCAGGAGCAGTAACGAGGGTAGGAGACACTGCCACTACAATAGATCCTTGTAATGCTTCAGGAATCACTACGATTGCTGGACCTGGATCTGTTGGTCTTAGAGGAGTTGTTGTCAATGGTCAACCTGCGGCAATGTTGGGAGATCTAACAGCACCTTACTCATCAGGTATACCCCCTGTTTGTACTCCCGTTACCAAACCGATTATTGGACCAGGTGCTCCAACTGTTTATATTAATGGGAGAGTTGTTTCAACACTTGCTGATACAGTTGGTACAGGAGTAATCACTACAGCATCTACAAATGTTTTTGCAGGTACAATAGTTGCAGGTCCGTAAGATCTGTGATATAATAACAATACATTCTGAAATAGATTATGGCATACATGGGATCAGATGGCAATTACATTGCTGCTAAACCAAAGACTACTAGACAAGGTAAATCAAAGCATACAAAGCTTTCTGCAACTTCTCGTAATGGAACAAAGAAGCGTTACAGAGGACAGGGCAAGTGAGTGACGAATTACTGAGGATTGCTTCGGCACTTGAGAGGATCGCAGATTCTTTTGAGAAAGAGTTGCATGTTGATATTGATCATGCACACATTGACGACATCGGTGAAATACACGGTGACGTGGTAACCCATCCGAAGCAGTTCTAGGGGAGGTCTCCGACCCGAAAACGCCGAGGGACTCTAAAGTACTACACAAATTATGCGAATTAATAAAATAGAAGTTGATGAAGGTCGTGATATTGTTATCATAGATGAGGCTTTCACATATGGTGAGCACACCGCACTCTACGATACTTGTATGTCGTTGAAATATTCTCCTGCAAATACTAGTAACTTTGATATACAAGATATTACTGATAAGAGAATGAGAGCAGACTTACCTCAACTTATTGAGTCTAAGTTAATGGATAAAGGTTTTGATGGTGATCGGTATAGAAGGTCTCTATGTCCGACATGTGGTTCAGATGCGACTAAAGAATTTGGAGGTATAGCAAAAGTACCTGACGATAATATATGTAATACTATCTTCGGTAACCCCAACCGTATGCAGAATTTCTCTGAATTTATCAATCCTGTAGAATATGACTTTCAAAATGGATATGTAAATTTAGGACTTGTAAATGACTCTCATGAGATCCATGTAGATGCTGCTAGAGTGGGTATGGGGAAAACTATGTTGATATATCCTAATGTTGAATGGGGATTGAATCACGGTGGTGAGACGGTCTTCTATGAGGAAGATAGGTCTCAAATGGTATACTTAAATGCATATGTACCAGGTAGAATAGTTATATTTGATGGGAGTATTCCTCATTGTGCAAAACCACAAGCATTAATTGGGGCAAAGTATAGATTTACTATTGCATGTAAATTTGTAAAAATACAAGATGATGAAGATGATTTGGATATAATGGATAGAGATGCTAGTGTAGATCCAGGTAAAATTGAATTCTAATGTACCAAGCATTACCTAGTTGTTTACAAGTCAAGCACAGTTCTGTCGCAGGACAGGGCATCTTTGCTACAGAGGATATACCAGATACCATTTATCTTGGTATATCCCACATAGTAGTGGATGATAAGATTATGAGAACTCCTCTAGGAGGTTTTGTAAACCATAGTGATGAACCTAACTGTGTGAAAGGGTATGAAGACCAAGGGTGGGGTAAGATCTATCATATGACAACGATCAGACCTATTAAGAAGGGAGAAGAGTTGTTTTTAAAGTATACATTTTACAAAGTTACATAAAACTCGCTAAATAACTACTGACTCAGTATATCTGTCGGTAATGGCGACTAAATTGTCCTTCAAGGACATCAATATCAATTTTAAGAAGCATCCTGTTACTAATGACTTAGTTGTTAGTAGGGATGCTTCTGCTATTAAGCAAGCAATTGTAAATTTATTGCTTACTAATAAAGGAGAACGTTTATTTCAACCAGATTACGGTTCTGATATAAGGAGTCAACTATTTGAACCTTTAGACTTCGCTACTGCTGCAAACATAAAGCGTTCAATATCATATACTATAAGGAAATTTGAACCAAGAATTGAAATAGAAAGACTTACCTGTATAGCAGACTATGCTGATAACGGGTTTAGTGTTGAAATGACATATACTATTACAGGTTCAGTAGAACCACCAACAAATGTAGAATTCTTCTTAGCTAGAACGAGATAATGCCATATACACAAGTAAACAATTTAGACTTCTCTGATATAAAGACTGCCATCAAAGAGTACATACGGGCAGAGACAGAATTTACTGATTATGATTTTGAAGGATCTGTTATCAGTCAATTGATTGATGTATTAGCATATAATACGTACTACACGGCGTTTAACGCTAACATGGTAGTCAATGAACTGTTCTTAGATTCATCCACCTTGAGAGACAATGTGGTTGCTCTGGCGAAACAGATAGGATACTCACCAAAATCAATTACATCACCAAAGGCAGCAATTGATATGCAATTGTTGTTTACTGGAAATTCAGCACCTAGTTCAGTTACACTAGAAGCTGGTACAGGATTCATAACAAATTATGATGACTCTTTATATGAGTTTGTTGTTTCTGAAGACTATAAAAATGAAGTTGTTAACAATACCGTTACATTTACTAACTTACCTGTATATGAAGGTTCTTTGATTGTTACCAACACTGCTGTAGATACTTCACTGAAGAATCAAAGATTCATTATTGATAATTCTAAAGCAGATGTTAGCACACTTAAAATAAAGGTATTTGAATCTTCATCTTCAACAATATCAAATACTTATGAGAAAGCAGATAGTATTTTGTCTGTTGGTTCTACTGATAGAGTATATTTTCTTAGTGAAGTAGAAGATGAGAAATATGAGATATTCTTTGGTGATGGTGTATTAGGAGAGAAACTATCTAATAATAACATTGTTCAAATATCATATGTTGTAACCAGTGGTCCTTCTACTAATGGTGCTAAGTCCTTTGTGTTTAACGGAACTGTTACTGATGGTGATGGAAATTCTCTAAATAGTCCGTTTTCCGTAAATTCATTAACAACAACTTCCGCAGCAAGCGGAGGTGCAGAGATTGAATCCATTTCCAATATCAAGTTTAATGCTCCTAAGTATTTTGGATCACAGAATAGAGCAGTTACTTCTAATGATTACTCTGCTATTGTCCGTAAGATATATCCTGCAATTAGTGATATTATAGTATTTGGTGGTGAAGAGCAAGAACCTCCTGCATATGGTAAGGTATTTCTTTCTATCAAACCAACTGAAGCAGCATCATTATCATCGTTCACTAAAAACCAGTTGACGACTGAACTTAAGAAGTATACAGTTGCTTCTATTAGACCAGAGTTTGTTGATCCTTCTATTCTTTATGTTGAGATATCTAGTAATATTTACTTTGATGGCACAAAGACCAAGTTACTTACTACTGATATTGCTTCCAAAGTTTCAACTGGTGTTGTTGAGTATTTGAAAACATCAGGAACAGAGAAGTTTAATGGTAAGTTTAGATATAGTAAGTTTGTTAGTGTTATAGATGGTGCAGATCGTGCTATTAATTCAAATGATACTTCAATTACTATGAGGAAGGACTTTGTTGCTCAGATTAATAGTTCTTCTTATTATGAAATTTGTTACAAGAATCCATTCTTGAAAGATTGTGATAGTTCTGTAGTTTCATCTACTGGCATGACAGTCTTTGAACATCCAAGTTACACTGCATATCTAGAGGATAGAAATGGTAAATTGGTGCTATATAGACTAGACTCCATCACTGGTGATAAAATCCTATTGAATGATTCAGTGGGTGATGTTGATTATGATAAGGGTGAAATTAAAATTTATGATTTTACTATCTTAAAAGGAAGTTTTTCTGACAACCGTATTGAATTACGTGTCAAACCTGCCAATAAAGATATTGAAGTAAAGCGTGAGATGTATCTAGATGTGGATGTATCAAATAGTAAATTCGTTGCGTATAAAGAGTAGTGCCAAAAACTGCCAATAAAGTCTCATTTTTAATTGAGTCACAATTACCAGATTTCATCAACGAAGAGTATGAACTTTTTACTAAGTTTATACAAAAGTATTATGAGCAGAATGAAATTCAAGGTCAACCACTGGATATTATTAGTAATCTCCAGCAATATCGTGATATAGATTTTTATGAGAAGAATTTATTAAAGCAGTCGTCTACAACCACAACATATGTACAGGATGTAGATAATAGTATTACTGTTGTTGATGCTACTTCATTCCCTAAGAGTGGTGGTTATATTAAAATTGATGATGAGATCTGTTTCTATAAAAGTAGGACAGACACAGAGTTTTTAGAAGTAAGTCGTGGAGTAAGTGGTAATACAAAGATAGGTGATCTTTATGAAAAGAGCACATTCGTAACAACACAGGCAGACAATCATATATTAGGATCTACTGTACATAATATTAGTAATCTCTTTTTATATGCTTTAGTTAAGAGTTTTGAGAAGCAATACCTTAGTAATTTTCCAGAAGCATATTTAAAAGGAGATATTGATAAGAGAACTCTTATTAAGAATATAACGTCTTTTTATAAAGCAAAGGGAACTGTTGATTCGGTTAAGTTCTTATTTAAGTGTCTTATTGATAATGATCCAGAACCATCAATTTTATATCCAAGAGAACATACATTAAAACCATCAGATTCTACTTGGATTAATAATTATTCAATTAAAGCAAAAGTTCTTTCTGGTAATGTAAATGATTTAATTGGTAGAAAAATTACACAGACATCGGGTGATTATGCTTCTGCTATTGTTGATAATGTACAATATGCTGGAAAATATGATGGTGATGATTTATATGAACTAATATTATCAGAATCTAGTGTTAATGGTGTATTTTCTGTTTCTACTAAAACAACATTAAGCAAATCTATAGAAGCAACACTAGGTACTGGTGGCAGAGTTAATGTTTTCTCCACAATGGGGTGGAAAAACAAAGGAAAATTTATTATTGATAACGAAGTCTTTACATTTAGTGATAAAAATGTAAATCAGTTTATTATTGAGTCTAGACAAAGTAATGCTATACATGATGTTGGAGAAGTTGTAACATTTGGTTCTGATGTAAGTGGTAATGGCGTAGAACTATTGGTATATGGTGTTGTATATAATCTAGAAGTAGAGAATACAGTTCCCTATTCAAATACTGGAGATATTGTTGATATCTCTAGGTCAGGTTTTGTTACTGATGACATTAAAATATTTGATGCACAGAATAACCTTAGATGGACTATTGGTGGTACTGCACCTGCTATTGCTGATTTAAATTCTAATGTTTCTGCAATCTATGAAGATGTTGATTCATATTACATTGCATCGTCTGGATTTCCATCACATACTATTGGAACGTTACCTTCTGATGCAGCAGATCAGAAACATTTAAAGATTATTAGAAAGAAACCAATCTCTATAACTGAGGTATATGATACTAAGTATAGAGACATTGGTATTGCTACTAATGGAATACCATTTTTAAGTTATAAGGATGAAGAAGTAATACTTAATGGTCCTCTTCAGAAAATTGCTGTGAGCAGAAGAGGTAATGGATATAAGAAACCACCTTTTGTTTTAGTTGATGGAGTTGGTAATTTAGCAAAGGCAAATCTTGCTGGTGAAGTTGTTGAGTCTGTAACAATTGATACATTTGGTAGTTATACATCTGTTCCTACTGTTGAAATAGTATCTGGTAGAAATGCCATAGTAACTGCTATTATCACATCTGGTGAGATTACTAGTATTACTATCAATAATGCAGGTGAGTACTATTCTTCTCCACCTGAAGTTAGAATCTCTGACTTAGCAGGTAGAGGACAATTTGCTGTATATACATCAGAAGTATCAACTGCTGGTCAATTGACTACTTTGGTTAAAGTCAATGGTGGTAAGGGATATACTTCAGGTAATGTTTTGATAGATATTATTCCTGTAGGATCTGGTGCTACTGCAACTGCTAGTATTAAAGAGTGGAGAAAAGATAGATTTAAGAAGACGACTGTAGATTCTGAGAACGGTACATTCTTTTATAACTACGTTGCTTCTGTAGGACAAGGATATGGTTACCTTGCATCTCCTACTACATTAAGGTTTGGTGATACTGGAACTAATCATTCACCTATTTTAGGGTTTGCATATGATGGCAACCCCATATATGGTCCATATGGATATTCAGACCCATTAGATGCTAGTCATAGTCTAATTGAAAGAATGACTAGTAGTTATATGCCAATAACTGTTAGGGATGGTGGTCCTATTGAGTCCAGTTATCCAATTGGCACATTCATTCAAGATTGGGTATATGTGCATGAAAGAGGTTCTTTAGATAAGAATAATGGACGTTACTGTGTTACACCTGAGTTTCCATATGGAACGTATGCATACTTCATTACAGTAGATGATACGAATGCTCCTGCATATCCCTATATTATTGGTGAATCTTATTATTCTTTACCTATTGACTCCAACTATAATTCTGAGTTAAATCAATATGATCTACCAGAGAAAGCAAGAAGATTAAGAACTTCTGATATTGAAAATAATGGTGATGGATCATCTCTGCTTATACAGGATGTAACACGAGGTAGTATATCATCCGCTACTATAGAAACATCTTCTGCTAAATTCTCAGTTGGTTCTAAATTAGTTATTGATGAAAGTGGTACTGGTGGTACTGGTGTAGATGCAAAAGTTGATTCTGTTAAAGGAAAATCAGTAGTCTCAATTGAGTCTCAAACTGATAAAGTATTATATCTGTCTTTGAGTGATACTGCTTATCTCTTTGATGGTGACAGAGTTACACAAGGGTCTGCAACAGGTCTTGTAGTTGGTAATGTATTCTCTGCTACAAACTTCCCAATTCGTTCTGTAACAGGCACATGGAGTGCTTCTGGAACACTAACATCTGATACTAAGGTATTAACATTACTACTTGACAAGAATTCATCATATACAAAGGGTGCTATTCTGTCGCTAGGTGATGGTGTTGCACTTCCTGTTGCTAAAGGTGAGGTATTAGAAACTACATCTTCACAGAATAGTGTTAAAGTAAAGGTAACACAGGTAGGATTTGTAATTTCATCAACATTATTCATTTCCAGTTCTAATTTATTAAACACACCTGGTTCTAAAATAATTTCTATCAATTCTTTAAGTGAAAATTTAGATGTTAGAACAGTACAGGATAATGTTGCTCTACTTACAACAGGATCAAACCACGGTGTTGCTGAAGGAGAAAAAATAACGGTAGATGTAAATCCTAATGATTCTACAACTACAACAACATTTAATGTAACATCTGCTGTTTATCAAGAAGTTACCGTTGAGATCCCTGTTGTAGCAACGGTTCTCAAGGATAGTGGAATTGGAAGATTTGAAATTTTAAATGGTGGTGCAGATTACACTCCAAATGAATATGTTGATATAGCACTGTCAGGTGGAACAGGAAGTGGTGCAAAGGCAACAATTAAGGTTTCTAGTGCTGGTGTAGTTAATGAAATTACATTAACTGATAGAGGAACTGGATATGAAAAGTATGATGTATTGACTGTAGGTGATGCTGATCTAGTAAAAACTAATACAAATACAGCATCATTAAAAATAGAAGTAGATCATGCAGGTTTTGCTAAAGAAAGAACAGATCTCATAGTTGCAAGTGCTCTTGGTTTTAGTGTTACTGATAAACTTGTTATTGGTACTGAGGTTGTAATTATAACAGGCATTAGTAATAATACTATTACTGTTGATAGAGGAACTAAACCAGCAGATCATTTTGATGGGGTATCTATTACTTTACAGGATGCAGGATTCACTCTCAACAGTGGATATCAGATCAATCAAGAAACTGCTGATACAACACAACCATATGTTGTATCATATGATACAGTAACTCAAAAAGTAGTGTTTAAGTATGGGTATGGTGTTACTCCAACATATCTTACACTAAGTTCTGTATTTAAAGATCAAAGTACTCCTACTAATAGAGTTGTTAACATAAGTAATGTCACTGACCCTGTTACATATTTTGAGATTGATGGTGAAAGGAATAAAGTAATTGATATCAAAAAATATTACACATATAAGTTTGATACTTCTCATACATCAATGATTGGCAAGAAGTTTGATCTGTCACCTAGTATCAATTATAATATTGTTGCTGTAGAGAAAACAAAACTTCTTACACCAGGAGTTGATATTAAAGTTGGATTTGGTTCTAGGATTTCTACTAATACATTTACACAGAAGGTAGATACTCCATATAACAAATATTACTATTTTGATAATAACAACATTGTAAATGCAGAAGGTGCATACTTAAATGTTGTTAATGATAGTTTACAAGGAGAAAAAACAGCATTATATGTAACATCAACACAGATAGTATATTCTACTGATACCACTGTTACTCATGATGGCACAGGATCTATAAGTTACACAACCAAATCTTTATTTGCAGTTGGTGAGATTGATTCTATTAATGTAAGTAATATAGGAAATGATTATAAAAAACTTCCTATTGTTACTGGTATTATTGATGCTGATGATAATGTTGATAATACAGTTAAATGTTATTTGGTAAGTAATGATATAGGTCTTCCTACAAATATTAAGATTATTAGTAATGGTGGATTATATCATAATGATGATAGTCTAAAATCTACATTTAGATCAAACTACGTATTTACACTATCTAATTTCAACCAGAAACCATTTAGTGTTGGTGAAACTATTATTCAAAAATCTGGCACAGTAGAAGTTGCTAGAGCAAGAGTTACTTCATGGACAGAAGGATCTAATATTCTTGTGGTTGATAGAGTTACAGGAATTTTTAGAAAAGGTCAGAATATTATTGGTCTTGCAAAAAATCAGATTGCTAATTTAAAGGATATTAGTTTTACTGAATTTTCTCCTATTATTCAAACCAACTATGATAACATAGGATACTATAGTTCTGATGCTGGAAAACTTAGCGATGCAAATCAAAGAATTCATGATTCTTATTACTATCAAGATTTTTCATATACAATTAAGTCAAAGACTTCAGTAGATACTTGGAGACAACTTATAAAAGAAACAACTCACCCAGCTGGGTTCCAGTTGTTTGGTGAAGTTGTAATTGAAAGTGAAGTAGAAGCAAAGATGAGTGATACTCCTTCTACAAGCAGAGTTTCAGTAATTCAAGCATGGGATCCAAATAAGAATAAGATAACAGTAGAAAGTGTAAGAAAGCAGATTACACAAAACATAATTTTGATGGACAATTTGAACGTTCAGAATGGTGTTGGGTCAGTTGCTCTTGATACTCTTAATACAAGTGAGATCCTTGGTAAGGATGATATAAAATTAAATGGATCATTTAATGGTTCTTTTGGTAATAAAGGAAACCGTGTAGGTAGGAAAGAATTTACTCTTGTAGATCAAAATAATAATATAGTAGTGCCATTTAATAGTCAAGCATTAGTAGTTACATTAGATGGTATATTACAAGAACCTGGTAAGGCATATACTATCACTCCAAATCTAGGTACAATAACATTTGCAGAACCACCATTAGAGGGTGTGTCTTTCTATGCTAAGAAGTTCCAATTTAAAAATAATAATTTAAGTACCAAATACTTAAAGAAAATTAGAAATATTTTCCAGAGAAATGGTAGATGGTTAGATGCTTCTAATCAGATTGAGAGAAATAAAGAGTTTATTCAAGAGTCAACTCTTGCACATATAAAAACAGTTCATCCTACACTTACTTGGAACTCATTAAGTACAAAATGTTTTAGAGACATTGGATTTATAGTAGATGCATTAGCACATGATATAAGGTTTGGTGGTAATGAAAAAACAAAGGTATCATTAGAAAAATATTTCAATAATGGTATTTTGGATTATATTGATGGTGAATTAGAACCAACAATAGAAGCATTCCAATATGCTGTTGGACTTGCTAAACAGGCAATCAATAATGAGTTATCTGGAGGATTTGCTGATTCTGATATTCTTACAGATAATGGTCCTATTAAGTGTGCAGATGTTCTTGCTGCTTTAGATACTCTATCTGAAGTTGTAAGAGTTATTCTTACTACTGGACCTGATTCTGTTGCTGTTGGATATCCAGACTATTTCAATGGTGAGAATACAATATTTGATTTGTATTATGAAGATGGTACACCAGTTGATACTGAAACCAATGAAGATTTGTGGATTGCTTTAAGTGGTGTCCTACAAGTTGGAGATGCATATAGTATTGATAGAACAAATATACCTAATAGAATTGTATTCTCAACTCCTCCTATATGGGGTCAGTCAAAGAATACTAAAACTGTATACGAAGGTTTAGCAGTTGAAAGATTCTTTGGTCAGGGTATTGGATCGTATAATAAGTTTACTATTAGTATTAATAGTGCTGGCACAGGTCCGTTCTTGATTGTAGATGATAATAATGATATTAAATCTATTGATAATAGTACATTTGTATTTGTATTCATAGATGGTGTATTACAAATAGAGAATAAATCATATACTATTAGTGGACCTTCTATTAGATTTTTCAGACCTATTTCTCCAAAGAATAATGTTCATATCATTAGTCTTTATGGTAGAGAATCTGAAACAACATTAACTTTATTTGATTATGAAAGAAATCAATATTATAATGAACTTAAGTTGACATGTGATGCTGGTTCTCCTAATGATTTCATTAATTGGATTTCTTGGTATAATCTATCACATAATGATCATCAAGTTGCATATCAAAAGGTTGGTGGTGTTAAAAAGTATATTGGTAATGTAAAAGTATATACAAAGACTGCAAATACTTTGATTGTTACAATTGCTGGTAGT
>Ga0163179_10002821_pt1 | contig 11967 bp, 7 predicted proteins | sample AtlANTMetagenome_FD_109643 | JGI IMG/M metagenome (GOLD analysis project Ga0163179, IMG submission 109643) | Marine eukaryotic phytoplankton communities from the Atlantic Ocean - Atlantic ANT 2 Metagenome | ecosystem: Environmental > Aquatic > Marine > Oceanic | place: North Atlantic Ocean... | reverse complement strand
TTCCCGGTAATTGATGCACTTTTAAATATGTCACCAATGTCAGTAATTGAAACAAGCTTCTCTCCAAACTCACGACTGTGGCAATGGTTTAAAAACTTTTTATTTAAATCTTGAATTGAAGAAGTTATATTTACACCAACAGTAATTAAGCTATATTTATGCGTAGTATCTAACTCCTCAACAGTTTTTATTTTTAATGAAGTTCTGCTATTGTAATAATATATAGCATCATCATAAACTTTTTCTGTTGTTTCGTTTCTAAGATATATCATTCCTTCAGGTATAACCGTCCCAGCTGTACCCTCAGTGCTCATAATTGAGTTTTTAGAACCTCCACAAGCAAGCGTGATGGCAATAGGGAGAGTAAGTTGCACCCCATAGTTGACATCAGTCGTATTCAAAGCACTACTATGTAAACTATTGTTTAATTGTTGACTTCTTGCAACTGGCAGAACAACCATATACTTTCCATCATTTTGTAAAGTTAAAACAAGTTGATCAGTACTGTTACTGTTCACTTGATTTGGATCAGGAATAGTATTGAAACTGCCACCCAAGTAAGAGCTACCCCCATTCCATGAACTTGGTTTTGTCTGGTAAGCAGCCTTGTAGTTGCCTTGAATTATGCTAACAGTAAAAACTTGACCAGTACTAGGATCGATATAAAAGTCCCCAGCATTATTCAATGACCCTTTAGTATTCACTCTGTTTGTTAAACCACTTGTGCCGCCTGAAAAAACAACAGTACTAACATCTAAAGGCAGATATCTTAAAGTAAATTCATAAACGCCCTTTGGAACTGCTTCGTTTGTTATTACTTTTACTACAGGTCCATTGTTATCGAAATTTAAGATAAGTGGATTTAAATTGCTAGCAGGTCCTATCAGCCTGCCTAAGGAATTTATATCCAACCTTCTTCCAATACTCGAAGAATCTGTAAAAGTACTTAAATTTGCATTCGAGATATGATCCAAAGATAACCTTGTATTTGAAACCGTAGAATATGGATAGCTTTCTTCCCATATGTCCCCAACTGCTACTTCAAGATTGTATGAAGATCTTGTTACTTGCGCTCCTATGGTATTAAACTTATACGCAGTTGGCTGCTCACCATCTACAAAATTTGGCATTACACTTATGCCTGACTTCTTTTTATCTGCCATTATTCAAACTCCAACATTAAATCTAATATATTATTATCAAAAGGATTTATACTTAAAAAAGTTGCTCCTCCAATACCAGAGCAATCATTGAATTCATCTTTAATTAATTTAAAACCATAAGGGATTGGTAATCCTGTACTATTCGACACACCATTCAAATAATTTGGGATATCGATCCTCACTCTAACTGTATTTGATCTTATAATGTTTCCAGTAATAGGATCTACGCATTCTGCATAAAAATCTGCAATATCAGAAGACACAACTATATACCCTCCAATATTTGAATTTATATTACTAGGATCAGGAAGAGGCAAGAGCTTATTATAGGTTAGTAGTTCTTTTGCAACGTTATCGGGCCTAACTGGATAGTAAGCTCCTAAATTTTCAGTTACCGGATGCTTTATGTCATCCCTCCATTCGTAGAGTACCCTTCTGCATCCGTTCATATTTGTTTCTGAAAACACTTCTGCATCTCTTTCGAAAGCCTCAATGTAATTAAGAGCCCAGCTGGAATATTGAGAAGGAATACTTTCTTTTAACAAAAATTGAATTCCTACTTTTTCACCATCTATAGGTGGGCTGTTGCTAATCAAACTGATCGCTTGAGATATGTTTCTTTTAAACCTCATAACCTGGCTATTTGGCCCCAGTAGGTTTATGTACATAAAACCATACTCGAATCTTGAAACTTCATCAATTATATCTGCACTTACATTTACATATGTTTTTCCGTACTCAGGGTGAGTTACACCCCAAGAACCCCAGCTTTGATGTCTCATCATTTTTTTTCCGTGAGTACCAAGAACCGGATCGTGCTTTAGTATTTGATAAAGCTGAACCGACTCAGCAGGAATTTTTGGTGGTATTGGTTCGATTACCAATTCAGTTTTATTATCTTTGTGACTCATAGAAATCACTCTTTTTGAAATTGAATCCCAATCATACGGAACTCCATAAAGTGAATAAGTTTCACCATCAGTATTCGAAACAGAAGTATGTTCCCTTAAAGAGTAATTTAAATATCCAGGTCCATTGGCGATTCTAATTGTTATCTCAATATCACTAACAGGGTTTCCAAGAGCATCCTTGGCGGTTGCAATTAAGCGCCTATAATCGGTCCCATAGTATAAGGGCCCAAAGATATTTCCATATATTAAGTCTGCATCCACGGTTAACTCTAAGCTTGAAACATTTTTATCTATTGAAGATATTTGAATTATTCCGTTTTCTCTAATATTGTCTATCGGTTTCAAATTCAACCAACCGTAATTGTTTGCAAATCTATCCTGTAAATCCGAAACTTCATATCTAATTTTAGGAGCGACCTCATACGAACAGTAAAGAGTGTAATCTGCATTTATACTCTTTCCATTTTTAATATGCTTTATAATACTTCCAGCATTGTAAGAAGAGTTAGTAGTATTCTTGTATCCTCTCAAACAACCATAAAAAGAATTTAAGCTTTTATTTTTGTAAAAAATTAATTCATTTTCAATTTTTAAAATTCCACTTTCAGGATAGCTTTTGAGATCAAACTTATCTGTTACGAATATCTCTTTATCTAATTTTGCTACATCTTCTAAAAGAAACAAATCTACTCGCTCAATTCCACCAGTTTTTATAATGCCTAGATCGTAATCCACCTCAAAACAATAAGAAGTATCATCCTGGTAAATCAATTCTTCAACTTCTTTTAATTCTATTACATCTTTATTTTCATTCAATGCAATGAGATCAAAACTGCCTTCTTCGATTGGAAAGAACTTGGTAAAGATAGATCTTCCTTTTGGATTCGCAAAAGACTTTCCTTCCCAAAAATTTTTAACTGAATCAAAGTCTTTCTCTTCGTTTCCTATTCTAGGTAGAGTTTTCCCTTTGATTAAAAGTGTATTTTCAACTATATTGAAAGTGTATCTTCTATCCAATTGTTCGTTTCCTTCTGAACCGTAAACTGGATATTGCTCTTTGTTTTCTATTTGAGCTAAATTTTTATCTTGCTCTGGCATGTAAAAGGTGGCATCTGGATACTCATTGAATTCTAGGTCAACAACCCTTTTTCCATCACTGTTTTCGTCATAGGAACTCTTCTCTATCAGTATACTTTTATCAGTATAAACTGGATAGTAATAGCCAGTTAACCCTGAGTTCGTCCCATAAACAGTAAAGGGACCCTTGAACTCTAACTGCTTGTAAAGAGGATCATACTGGTACCTGATGTAGGGATGTTTTACAAAGTGTTTATCTCTTGTCCATATTGCACATTCAATACTAGTCCTCAAGCAATCTTCTCTTAACTCTATCTGGAAAGTGTCATCTTTTTCTTTTAGAATTCCAGAATAATGGTAACTCGAAAACAAATCAATAACATTCCAATATATAGAATAAGTCCCTCTATTGTAAACTGGTGTCCAAGTTTTACCATTGAACCTCCTGAAAGAAACTAAAGCTAAATAATCTATATTTTTTAAAACTATTGAATTCCAATCGGATTTACTCGTTCCTTCAAGTAGGTTGTATTTTTGACCACCAACAAAAGTATTAAAAACAGATGCAGCTTTTTGCTCGTCTATCACGAAATCTCTTTCAGTCAACCAACCACCTATATCGTGATCTGGACTGTAAACTCCAGTTATTGGATATTCTTTTTTTTCTTCATGAACGTAGTTAATTATATTGAAAGATTGTCTTTGCTTTATCATTTATTTATCCCAATACATTCTATTGTCTTTTAACACTTCATTTATTAAATTAGATCCATAGCTATTAAGGCTAGTAAAAACTTCACTTCCTTCTTCATCTATCTGCTTATTATACATAACTTTTGTTAAACTTTCATCATTTAGTTCAAAGATGTGTGCGGGACTATACTCTATATAGAATGGGAAGCTTTGATAAAGTATTGTAGCGAAACCTTTGTTTTCATCAAATGTGTAAAGTAATCCGTTTACCTTGTCTAAGAAAAAATCTCCGCTTTCAATTAAGTCCCCTGAAGATGCTTTTTCTTTGTAAGAAGCGATTGGATTATTAGTATTATAAGCTTCGATATATTTTTGATCTAGATCTTGAAGTTTGCTATCTTGTAAAAGTATTGAACCTTTATAGCCGTCACTTGAGTTTTGTTTTAAAAACTTTGAATAAAGATAAGGGTCGTAATCGATGTCTGTTACTTTGATAAAATTTAGTTTAGATAAAGCATTTTTAATATTGATAAGAAACTTAAACTTTTCATCCCTCAAGTTCATAAAAAGAACAGAGTCTTTACTTTTCTCTTTCCAGATTTCAATAGAATTTGCTTTTATTTCTATTCTTGGTAGATCGTTTTTATTTATCTCCGAATCTATTAATTCGATTTTGAAAATTTTCTTCTGGAATAAACCTAAATGATTATTTAAAGCAAAAGTATAATAATCTAAAATCGGCGCAGGTGAAACAATATTCGAAAGATAAATTCGATCCTTAAATGAAACTTTTGATTCATTCTTAAATCTATTTAAAGATCTTGTTCTACCAATCTCATCCAATTGAGTATCCGTAAGCATCTCTTGCTGCTTGTATTTACTCATATAGCACCTCTATTTCATCATATTTATCTCTTGACAATATCCTTCCTAGAAAAATATCAGCCATATATGTGTCAAAGTTTTCTTCATATAAAACAAACTCTTGTTGTGTTTTAACTCCAATGTAATTCTCTTCAGATAAGAATAACCCCTTTACACTAGATAATCCAGTTTCTATTGTTATTTCCGGTTTTAAAAATTCACATATAAAAGAAGTTTTATGTGTGAACTCTTGGTTGTCATAATATGCTGTAGTATATAAATCCCACTGCCCTATTTCATCACAGTTGATTTTGTATGAAAAATCATTCCAATTAAAAACAGGAAGTTCTACAGATTTTCTCGAACTATCAACTAGTGGCTCGTTTTTGTAAGTTCCATTATGCTGTGTACTATCCAACCAGCTCAAAGACTTTGAAAAAGTAAGCGGGTTGTAGTTGTACTTTAAGAGATAGATTTCATTTGATGGGGAAATTAATTTGCATTCCCAGTATTTCACAACATCAACACTTTTCTTTAATTCGCATTTCGCTCTTACATCTTTTCCGTAAGGTACACGTTGCGTAAGCAGTTTGCTTTCAATTGTTATTTCCTCTGTTCTTCTTACTCCTTTTTCTATAAAAGGACTTAGATTTAAACTCGAAATATGAATTCTTCCAGTAGAATCCAGTATGTAAATTCTAGAATTAATTGGAGATATAAAAAAATCAACTGGTGTATAAAAGTTCATTGAACCATCAACTAAAATAATTCCTGCAATTTTGGACTTGAGTATACTCTCATCAACAGCTCCACCTTTTTTAAAATCTTTTTCTTGTAAAACAAAACGACTGTAGATATCAAGATACCATATCGTTTCACTTCCGCTTTGAAATTGAACCGTTTCTGAAGATAAAGTCAATTCGCAAATGCCACTTTTAATCTTGTTACTTGCAATATTAAACTTATTCTTTTTTACTATTTCGTTCGCAGGTACAACTGTTGCCTCGGAAATTCTTATTTCAACAGAGCCGTCAAATCCATCCATCTCAACTTTTTCTAACTTTCTAAAAATTTTCTTTGTTCTGTACTCTCCATCCCTGTTGACTTTTATATATTCAATAATCTCGTTATAAAACTTATCTCTCCCTGTGAGCTTTACAAAAGTAAAACCTCCAAAAGGCAAGTGAGATGATGGGACAGGTATTGTCCCGTCATCGAAAACTTTATATAAAGTTGACCCTTTAATTCTAATAAACAGCCTTTCATATATATCAAAGTCTTTTTCATAAAGCCAGTACCCATCCGAATTATACTTTGAAGAATAAATTCCATTCACAACATTACTATAAATTAAGTCTTCATTGCTTTTTACTGCGTTGATCTTAGTGTACCTCGAAGGGATTCCATATATGAATCCTTCAGACCCCTCTACTCTTTTTAATTCTATTTTATTCCCGTTGCTATATCCGTAAACTGTAGGAAAAGTATATACTACTTCGTTGGCGCTATCTTGTTTAAATAAATCTTCATCAGATAATTCAACTTTATAAATTTTATGGACCTCTAAGTCTTCCCTTTCTAAAGTAAAACTATTGATTACCTTTACTACATCTACCATTGACGCTTCAGCAATATCGCTAAATAAAGAAAAAATCTTCTGCCCCATAGAAGACTCATCCTTTCTTACTGTAGACCTCATAGGGAAACTATTTGCAAACCTTTGTGTCAAAAAGCTCATTTATAAACCTCAAAATCAACATTAACGGTTCCTGCTACAAAGTATTCTTCTGGCTTTAAAGTTAACATCGAGGTATTTAAAGCAACTCTTTCAGAAGTTCTATCTGTCGTTCCGTAAGATCTTCTAATATATATACTTCTAAATAAATTGGAATTGCCATCTTTGGCTAGAACCCCTCTGATATCAGTATCAGAGTCAAGAATTATATCTCGAAGAGAAGTAGTCGAAATACGACCAACAACATTTCCTTGACTTATTTCTTTTGTAATGGCTCTACTGACATTTCCAGTGATTTTATTTTTAGTTAAAAGATCAACTTCTCCTGATACATGTAGTGAAATTTCTAAATCAATGTGAACTACTACACCAGGCATAATGAAAAATTTTATTCCTGGAGGTTTAATTAACTCTAGTTTTCTTTCAACTTCCATTAGAAGGCCAGCGTTTGATAATCTCGAAGAACTGAAAACAAAAATACCCACAGTTCCTATTCCGTAGTAATTGGGTATTACTTCTAGATCTAGCATCCCCGGAACCTCTAGCGACCTTAGCATTAAGCTGTCTTCAGAGTCTTTAATAATGGAAGCATAATGGTTTACTATTCTGTACCTTAATGAATCATCAGATTCAATATTTCTACCATTTAAAATAGGGTATGTGTTATTGCACTTAAGTGAACTTTGATGGCTATTTGAATATCCAGTAAAGTTATGAGTTATCAGTGAGTTCGCTGCTACATTTGAACTACTTCCAGCAGTCAAACTTCTAATATTACAAAAAAAGAAACGCTCATTTGCGGGCAAGGTGTAAGTTTCTGTTGTATGGTAAGCTACCATGTTTGTACTGTATTTCTTTGGATTTAAAAGAAGCTTCGTCCCCTTTGGTAGCGTAATAGCATTTCCTCCATTTATAGTTCCAAACGTTTTATCACAATAAAACAAAAAATTCTTTTCACCGAATTTTGTTTCTGAAAAAGTTGGCATTAATCGAGTTAAGCCAAAATTTGCTGCTATTGCATCTAGATCTGCTCCAGTTGCAGAGTCAATTTGAATAGCAGAAAAAGCTCTTCTATTTTCTGCGTTTATTCTATCTAGTTCCGAAACGAAAGGAAGATACATACTCCTTGCAACAGAATCAGAATTAAAATTATTGATACCTGTTCTTTCTTTTAAACTTTGTTTAAAATTTTTAGTAAGCTGATTTGCATTAACTATTTTTGGTAATATCGCCATTATCCTATCCTATTTTGTTTATCAAATATTGGGGTAAAACTATCCAAACTCAAGCCAGTTGATACAATTACCGGTTTCTTCATATAGCTGGTTTTTAAAACTACCAGTACTGTTACTTGAGTTTTAGTTAAGGGGATGACTTTGATACGTAAATCTCTCGGATCGAATGTTAAACCTCTAGTTAACTCATCTAAAACAAATGACTTTATCATTGAAATTATATCTTCATCAATGTTATAACCCTTGAATCTTCCAAGGCCAACTCCACAATCAGGCTGAAGTTTCCAGTCTCCCGGGGAAGAAACCAGCCTTTTGATAATTGTTTGAGTGGACACAGTTGCATTTAACTCGTTAGCAATATCCATATCTTCTTCATTCGGATCAAATATGAAATCCATGTCATCTGAAAAACCAAGATCTACAGTATCTTTAAGTAATCTCATCTTTCCTCTCCTTCTTCAACTGCAGTTGCAATTAAACTAGCACCAAGCGCAGCAACTGCAATTGGTAAGAAAGGCAACATTTCCATAAAGGGAACTCTATAAGGTATTCTCCCAGGGGGACTTACAGGGCCAGGAATCAAACATGCGGGAAAGGGGGTCTCAAAAGTAATAGGGTCTTGGGCACCTCCAAGCATCCCTGTAACACCAACTCCATTTGTAAAAGCGGAACCAACATCATCCTCTGGACAGTTAACAAAAATTCCATTTGCTCCAGCTCCACCTTCTGTGTCTCCTACACCTAGGGTTAAATTGCTTCCATCTTTAAGTAATCCTGGTATACCTTTAGCCATTTTGACCTCCTTCAATATTATACATAACCTTTACCCATTGCTTTTTCAGCTTTAAAAATTTCTTTATATTTTGTAGCAGCACTTTTATCCGATATACCACTTATGATTCCCATATGTGGAACGGCTTTATCAGCGTATAAAGAAACTCTTTCGTTTTTCAAACCAGTAAGAAATTGATTTTTCTTACTTTTTAACGCAAACACAAACTCACCGCTTTTTTGAATTGAATTATAATTAAAATTAGTCAATTTTAAATCTCCAGTTCTTCTGTTTCCATTTTCATCAAATAAAAAATCTTTCTCTAAACAACCAACTCCAAGTCCCAATGTATCATAATAAGTCTTACATCTAACTGCTTTTACACCTTTATATACTCTACCACAATAATTGATTGTACGTCCATCTGGAAAAGCAAGATCTACTAAAATGCTACCAGAATCGGCTTCGGTGTAATTTTTTGAACTGAAAGTTGGCAGGCCTGAAACCCCAACTACAATGCAATCTTCTATAGTTACTGGGTCAATATTATTTAAATCTTGACGTCTAATTGAATCCATAGTTTGATTCTGTTGACCTTTCTCGCTCCAAGCCAATCCGTTTTTACTAAAAATATCACTCATTTTAAACTCCTATGATTGCCTATTGAAAAAAGCATCCCAATAGGTTTCTGCTTTAAAATATGTCTTAGCCCAAGAGTCTCTACTTCCTTCAACTTCTCTTGTCCCTTCATCATATTTCTGCCAATATAAGTCTCCGTATTTCAAAGACTCTGTTGTATATTCTTGTATACCCATAACCGTATCTGCAACTTCATTGACAAGGTTTCCAAGTACGGTTCTCCATGAACTCATTGGATCCTTGTAAGAGAGACCACTTAAAATAGGGCGATTGTCTTTTAGAAGAGGTATGCAAATAACTGCTTCATTTTCCATAAGTTTATTTAGTACTAAAGGAGCTGTCATTAACCAACGTCTAGTTGGATCTGAAGAGTGGCTATAGCCAGTTATGAATCCAGCAACAGTACCTAAAGCCATACCCCCAAAAACCATCACGCCGGCACCTTTCCAACTTGCAGTGCTTCGAGCCATCGTAGATAACGTTCCTTTACCTTTAAACATTGGGCCAAACATTTGAGTTAAAAAGGTTCCACCTAAACCTAAACCGGTACCAGTACCAGCTCCAAGTATAGTATCTCCTCCCCAAACAGCACCTCCAGCTAACGTATTTAAAGTTCTTTCCATCCCTTCGCTACTAGAGAAATAAGAATTTGATCGAAAAATTTCGTTTCCTTCATCAATTTCAGGCAACAATTCAGATAAATCAAAGTTTCCTTTTTCTCCAAACTTGTACCGTTCAAGTAAGTCTTGATCCCAACTAGGATCAAATCCAGCATAAAAATCAGGATGCCCATCTAGTGTTACGGCTTGCCTTTTATTTCCATTCGAATCTGTATATGTGTTTTCATCTTGTTGTGCACTAAGGTTTAGCTTTCCATCTTTTGCCGACATTGTAGCGCCCATCCAAATCTTTAAAGCTTCAAGTACTGGGTAAGTTGATATTTCATTCCCTATAACTAGTGCGCTTGGTACTATCTCTGTAAGAAAACCTGTCTCGTGGCTAAACATGTGCGTTACGGTTTTTACTTCAATTGGACCAGACATTTGATTAAATTTATCAAAAATCATACATATGTCCCATGGCTGAATTCTATGGTTTCCTAAAACTAACAATTCACCTCTATACATTTCTCTCATTCCATAAAGTAACGCTCCCTGTCCGTATCTCAAAGCACTATTATAACCTCTTACGTTTCTACCTAGATCGACATTTGACATATTTAGTTTGTTTTCCGGTATACTGGAAGACGCTTTCATTTTTACTGAACCGTGTGGCGCGTTCCCTTCAGAATCATAAAAGATGACATTGACAGCGTTAGCAACATTATGCATAGAAGCGGAGATATTGTTTGAAACAATATCTTCTTCAGAAGTCAACATGTGATATCTTCTAAATGGTACAAACCTATTTTCTAAACCAAGCAAGTATTCTTTAACTATTTTACTTCTAAGTCTTAGTTCAAGTCTTGCTTCAAGTGTATTGATTTCTTTACTTACAAGTTCTTCATCTTCAAAAGAAATAGGCATTCCTAACGTTTGAGCATTTTTCATATCACTGTATCTTCTTCCATAATCTTCCTCTTCTTTTTTGGCAGCCTCATACTCGTTTTCACCATAAAGATTTTTCCATGTTTCTTTAAGTACATTTAGTTTTGTTTGCTCTCTAAGCAAATACCCTCTAAGTAAGTTTATTCTTTTATTAAAGAAAGGTGTGGCAGGCTTACTCCAATATCTTTGAGATGGAACTCCAAAAAACATTGTATATTGAAATTTATGTCCATAAGGCCTAGGTCCAAAAATCCAACCTGGGTGTTTCAGTGACATTTCAAAAAACATGTCCCATATCCTTTTGCCTTTTATAAAGTACTCGCTTTGATCAACTGTAATTCTTTTCGAAAGCATATAAGCTTCTGGGTTTGCCCACTGATTGTAAGCTTCTCTAAGCTGTCCAGGCTGACTGTAGTCAAATTCGGGACCTAACAAACTTGTACCTATTAGGGAAGCGAATCCAGTTATTTCTGCTGCTTTAAATGCATGATCTGCAAGGTTCCCCCAACTCCAAAAGTCTGTTTCTTCTTCGGTTATACTCAATCTGAGATAACTCATTGGATTCGGAGGATATAAGTTGTCATCCGCAGGAGACTGAAGTATCCTTGCTTTTTGTTTAGCATGAAATCTTTTCATTGCTTCTATACCGAGTGCATCGGTTTTTTTAATATGGTTAAATGCAGAATTTGCACCGAGTGCACCAAAACCAATCAATACGCCAGTTTTCCAAGCGTGATTGAAACCCTCCCATAAAGTTCTGAAACCCATCTGCCCCATAGTAACAACTCCAGGTCCAGATGCCATTCCAGTTGTAGTTAATCTACTTAAATTCCCACGAAAGAAAGCATTTGATCTGGCCCATTGTTCAGCTCCTCTTAAGCCATTCTGATACTGCAATAACAAGTCGTCAGATACCTTAGCGCCAGATTTAACTGTTTGAATAATTTTAGCTTGTATCTGTAGGAACTCTACTCCAGCATCAGTTGTTTTCCAAGCAGCAAGAGCTTTACTAGAATGTTTTCCGTTTCCAGCGAGCTTAAAGATTTTTCTTAATCTTGAATTTAAAGCTCTTGCACCAACAGCACTATTTTTCAATTTACTAATTAAATGCCCCCCTGCTTTACCTCCTTGACTAAGACCAGCAATTATTCTATCAACTACTTGCCCAGAAGCTTTAACGTCTGCAGTCCTTCCAAAAATACCCCAACCTCTAAGTTTTTTAGGCATAAAAAACAACTTTAGCGCACCGGTTCCCATAAATTTAAAACTATTCCCTATGGTACCAAATAACTTGGCCGCGGTACTAAGCTTTGAGCCTTCTACAGCAAATA
>Ga0163179_10002820_pt1 | contig 11967 bp, 10 predicted proteins | sample AtlANTMetagenome_FD_109643 | JGI IMG/M metagenome (GOLD analysis project Ga0163179, IMG submission 109643) | Marine eukaryotic phytoplankton communities from the Atlantic Ocean - Atlantic ANT 2 Metagenome | ecosystem: Environmental > Aquatic > Marine > Oceanic | place: North Atlantic Ocean... | reverse complement strand
GTGCGTGCTTAAGGGGCAACAAGCAGACGTAAGCGATTGCACACCTTCTTGGGATAGTCGGCAAGGTCTCCGATCCAATCAAGCATCCGATACAACAGCATCACGGTGACTGGCGACAGGCTACTTTCGTGCGCAAAAAGAACCCGCGTGGCTTCGACTTGAAGTTCATCGCTCTCTTCTTCTAGGCGCAGCACAGAGTCAATGTGAGAGAACAGAACTTCTGTGTCTGCGCGGCTCAGTCCACCTTGCACCAACTTGTCGACGTTACGGACCACATCGCGAGCGGCAAGAGCGGCATCCACTGCCCGACGTACAAACAGCCGCAAGGCCTCTTCGAGATCGGGCGGTATCTCCCAAGGTCGCCCCACTAACAAGTCAGCAATGTCCTCAGCAATGTCAGCGATACTGTCTTGCAGATCGAGGATCTCAAGAAGATCCCTTCGGTCAACCGACATGAACAGCTTGCGTGGTAGCTCGTTACGCAGCTGGTTCTTGATCAAGTCAGCTTCATTCTCGAGAGAACAGATCACCGCACGCTGCGCATTGAGTGCTTCCAGATCTCCAGAGAACAGATGATCAAACAGCGGCGGAACCGCCTCTGCGCAAGTGCAGACCTTCTCCATATGCCGCTGCAGCGGCCCGTAAGGAGTGCGTCCTAGAAGAGATGCGAGTGATGCCATGACCTGATCGAGAGTACCAAGCTACGACATCCAGTGCTCCGGCCAGGACCTGCTGGTAGGCTTGTCGCATGGCAAAGCCCAAAAAATCGAAACGACCCATGGTGATCAGCCGTCAAGGCCGATACCGCTTTCAGACGGGCATGATCACTGCCTCTCTTCTAGGTCGTGGCCTGCCGATGGACGAGGCCTTCGCGATCTCCAACAAGCTCAAAGAAGAGATCCAGGACCTCGACGAGATCACTCCCACCGAGATCGAAGAACGCCTGCAGCCATATCTACAACAGAGCCAGGGCGACGAAGACATCAAAGAGGGCCCCCGCACCGACGAGATCCACTTCTCAACCAGTCCCATGGTGTTGGGCCGCCACGGCAGCAAACCGTTCTCATCATCGCTGCTCATGCGCTACCTGATCACCTCGGGCCTTGAGTTTGAGGCGGCGATGGGCCTGGGTCGCGACATCGACCACTGGGTGCGCTCCCTAAAAGAAAAAGAGATCCTAGAAGAGCGAATCGATGCTGAGGTAATCCGCAGGCTCACCGCCCGACATGGCAAGTCCCACGCGCGTCGCTATCGACTGACAGGCTGGATTCGGGCCGCCGACAAGCCCGTCATTATCTTGATTGGTGGCTCCACCGGCACGGGAAAATCCACCCTGGCAACGGAGCTCGCTTTTCGCCTGGGTATTCGGCTTGTCACCAGCACCGACATGATCCGCGAGACCTTGCGTACGGTGCTCTCACCCGAGGTGGTCCCGGGCCTCCACGACCACAGCTTTCGCGGCATTGTTCAAGCGGGCGAGGCTCTTTCTGATCCGCGAGAACGGGTACTGGCAGGGTTTCATCAGCAATGCAGTCAAGTTGCGGTCGGAGTTCGCGGAGTGGTTCGGCGAGCCACAAGAGAAAACGCTCACATGATCATTGAGGGGACTCACATTCGCCCCCCCTTCAGTCAGTACATTCCACCCACGGTGGATGTGTACTCAACAGGGTTTGTTCTCGCCGTGCCTGAAGAAGCTCGCCACAAGGCACGCTTTCCCGAACGAGCACAAAGTCAGGCCTCCCGAGACCCTGCCACCTATCTTGAGGCTTTCCAGTCCGTTCGCTGGATCCACGACGACCTGCTGCTGGCTGCGGAAGATGCACATGGCGTCATCGTCGCCAACGAAGAACTCAACCAGACCATCGGCGGCGTAGTGGGCTATCTCTCCAGGGCGCTTCCCGTTGCTGAGCGCACCACAGACACCATCCCGCGCGGCCTGCGAAAAGACGCAAGCAATCCCCCCATCCGAACCCTCTTTCTCATCCTCGACGGCCTCGCGGACGAAGCCAACCCAGCGCTCGGTGGCCAGACTCCTCTGCAAGCAGCAGAGACTCCTTATCTGGACATGCTCGCAGGCTCAGGGGGGCAAGGGCGGATCCTCACGACCAAAGAAGAAGGAGTGGCACCGGGAACCGACCAGGGACTGCTCGCTCTACTGGGAGAAGCTCAGCCTGGACTGCACATCGGCCGAGGGCTCCTTGAGGCTCTAGGGCAAGGACTGCCCTTGCAGAGAGGATCGCTGATCTGGCGAGGAAACATGGCTACCCTCGGGGCGGACGGCACACTGGTCGATCGACGTGCAGGCAGGATTCGAGCTGGAGTGTCGGACCTACTCGCCGGCTTGCGTGACATTCCCTTGTCAGGAGGGATCCATGGTCACATCTACGCTGGCCACGAACATCGGGTCGTCGTCATGCTTAAAGGAAACGGTCTCTCCCCAGCCGTCAGCGACTCAGATCCCGGCGGCGAAGCAGCGCTGCAGCAGGTGCTTCGACCGAAGGCTCTCGACTCCAGCCCAGAGGCGGCACGCACAGCCCGCGCACTCAGGGAATTGCTCGAGATCGTGCGTAAGCATCTCAACCAGCACCCACACAACCAGGAGCGGATAAGCCGCGGTCTGTTCCCAGCCAACTGCATCATCATGCGTGGCGCCAGTTCTGTTAATGAGCTTCCCCGCCAGCGCTTCACGACCTCGCATACCGCACTGGTTTCTGCCTGCCCGACTGCACTCGGGGTGGCCCGTGCGGTAGGCCTGCAGCCGGCCACAAGCAGCGAGATGACCGGCAATCTGGACTCCGATCTCAGCGTCAAGTTCAATACAGCGGCACGGCTCTTCAAAGAGCGAGCCTACGTTGTCATCCACATCAAGGGCACGGACATCGCAGCTCATGACCAAAGGCCGATAGAGAAGCGTAACTTCATCTCTCAGATCGACGCGGCCCTGGGTGATTTTCTCAACAACTATCCAGAAATCGCCGATGGACTACGGATCGTTGTCTCAGCAGATCATGGGACCTCGTCTATCACCGGAAACCATCTCAGCGATCCGGTGCCACTCTTGCTGGCCACCTGGCACGGTGCTGGCGAATCAGCAGAGTTCAACGAAGAGAGCGCAATGCAAGGCGCTATTGGTTTGCTCCAGCCCGGTGAGCTATCCGAAGTTCTCTGGGGCAATTAGCAAAGCCAGTTCATTTTTTTGCAGCCTTCACGCACTCCTCAGCCAGCCTCACTTCCGCGGCATTACCGATGATCAAGCCAGTTCGGTGGTGCAGATCGTCGGGAGCAATCACGCGAATATTGCGCTCGCCATCAGAGGCCATACCACCTGCCTGCTCAGCCAGCATGGCCAGAGGGGCCGCCTCATAGAGAAGCCTGAGCTTGCCACGCGGCGTACGACGATCCGTCGGATAGAGAAAAATGCCGCCGTACATCAGGTTTCGATGAAAGTCCGCAACCAAAGAGCCTATGTGACGACAAGTTACGCGGCGCTTCTCTTCATCATTACGAGCTAGCAATCTGCCGACAAAGTCGTGGGTCCAAGAAGGCCAATAAGGGGCATTACAGTGATTGATGGAGAGGGTCCGACACTTCGATGGAAGGCGAATGTTCTCGTGCGAGAGAACGTATTCACCCACCATGGGGTCCAAGGTGAAACCGTGCACGCCATCGCCCACGGTATAAACAAACATCGTTGAAGAGCCGTAGATGATGTAGCCGGCTGCGACCATCTCGCTGCCCGCCCGCATGGTGTCGCTGCGAGTAACCTCGGGATCATCACTCTGCTTGCGATAGATACCAAAGATGGTGCCGATAGAGACATTTGCGTCGATGTTGGAAGAACCATCGAGAGGGTCGTAGGCGATGATGTACTCACCAGCAGATTCGACCGGGATCTCGATGATCGACTGCAGTTCCTCTGAGAGCAAGGCGCAGACGTGACCGCTTCCACCGACGATGTCCTGAATCGTGTGCTCAGCGTACTCATCGAGCTTTTGGACGACCTCGCCCTGCACATTGACACGACCGGTGCTGCCAAGAATCTTGACCAGACCCGCCATATTGACCTTGGCCGAGATCACTTTGCCGGCCACGCCGATCTGAGTCAGAAGGGCGCTTAGTTCGCCACGAGCTTCGTCATGACTAAGTTGAGATGAGCGAATGTGCTGAGTAAGGGTAGTGCCTTGCATCGAAACTCCGAGCAGATCGTGAGGGGGGCGAATCTAGCAGCCTTCTGGGGGAGAGCAACCGCGTTCTTGCTTTGACAGGCCCTGAAGGCCGGTGGTACTAATCCGCGGCCTTCGCGCGTCTTCTATGGCGACCAGGGCTCGACATCGCCCGAGGAACGGCCCGTGCTCCAAGCAAATCGTATTCGCAACCTCTCTGCCCTGATCGCCCTTACGGCGGCTCTACTGGCTCCTGCAAGCGCTTCAGCCGTAGAGTTTCGCCTCGATGGCATGTTTCGCTTTCGCGCCAACCTGTTCGACACGCTGAGTCTTGATCGGGACCATGCGGACACCGAGGAAGTGCGTCACTTCCTCGACCATCGACTGTTGCTCGCCCCACACATTCGCTTGAGCCCTGAGATCCATGTCTTCGTCGAATTCGATATCATGGACGCAGCGCGCTTCGGCCAGGAGCCTCAAGTCCTGCCGGCAGCCGGACAGATTCAGAGCAATGGCACTCTCTTCAACGAACCAGTAGCTCTGTCAGGCTCAGTAATTCCAGGGTCCGACTACCGCGAATCTATGTTCGTCCGACGCGCCTGGGCCGAGCTGTACACGCCCTACGTCGACGTCAAGATCGGTCGCATGGCCAGTCACTGGGGCATGGGTCTGCTAGCCAACGATGGTAGCTGCAATGACTGTGATTACGGTGACATTGTCGATCGCATAATGGTCAGTACCAGTCGCCTCGACCCGGTACGGATAAGCCTGGCCGTCGACATGCGCTCAGAGGGTTTCATCAACCGTGATGACGACACACACTCCTTCCTGCTGAGTGGTGGCTACATGAGTGAAGTGCACAAGATCGGTGGCTATGTGCGCTGGACCAGGCAGCCAAGCAACAAGTTCAATGTTCTTCACGGCGATTTTTGGGGAGCGACTCGACTCGGCCCCTTGTCCCTCGAGCTTGAGGCTCTCATCTTGTGGGGTCAGGCAGAAGACACCGAACTGGGCGTCGAAAATCTGGAGATCCTCGCAGGCGGAGGTGCCCTTGACGCCAAGCTCTCGATCAATCCCTGGGAGGTCGGGTTCCAGCTCGGCATCGCTAGCGGCGACAGCAATGGTCAGGATAACGAGTGGCATACGCTGACAATGGATAGAGACCACGACGTCGCCCTGCTGATGTTCGAGCAGCCGATGCCCGTCTATGCCATGGGCGAGGCCGCTACGGACGAAAACCAGAACATCGATGCAAGTCGCCGACTCACCAGCGAGGGGGTCTCCAACGCATTTTATTTGCGGCCGAGGTTCCACATCGACATACGCGAAAACCTGCGGGCTGGTGTGATGCTGGTAGCAGCGTTCCCTGTCGTTAAAGAGGCCTTTGAAGGTGAGGTCACCGCCTACGGCATGGAGATCGATCTCGATGTCCGCTGGAAGCTCTACGGCAACTTTGAGCTCGGTGGGCGGGCAGGCTTTCTCTTTCCCGGTGATGTCTACGGTGAGGAGAGCGAGTTTACTTTCGGCGGAGAGTTACGTGCCCTGGTGCACTTCTGAGAGCTCGCTTCAACGGACTTGAACCGTAATGACCTCCTTCCGCTTCGCCAAGATGGAGGCCACAGGCAACGACTTTGTCGTCGTCTACAGGCACGACCTCCCCTCTTCAATTGGTCCTGAACGCGCTCCAGAGATCTGCGATCGCGAGTCAGGGATTGGCGCGGACGGAGTCCTTGTGGTGGGCTGGGGCCCCTCACTTCATAGCGACGACCGCGAAACCGGTGCCGCAGCGTCGATGACCCTCTGGAACGCAGACGGGTCTCTCGCTCAAATGTGCGGCAACGGGCTGCGTGCGATCGCCCTGCTGCTTCACCTTGATGAGCGCTGGTCGGGCGAAGGAGTCCTACCGATTAATACCCCCTCTGGCGTCGTCTTCGCCAGGCTGGCCTCGCCTGCAGGAAGCGAGGCCGCTCAGATAGAGGTCGCGCTGGGTGCGCCGTCCTTTGTTGGTGAACAGGGCCGACAGATCATGGCCGGAACCCACGCACTACGTGGCCGCGAAGTGAACATGGGAAACCCCCACTTCGTGCTCTTTGATGACGAGCAGACGAGCGTATTGCCCGACCTGTCACACTGGGGCTCCGCTGCCGAAAACGCAAACCTCTTTACCAACCGAAGCAACATCGAATGGGCCCGAGTCGAAGGGCCGCACCAGATACGACTCAGAGTCTGGGAGCGCGGAGTCGGAGAGACACAAGCCTGCGGTAGCGGTGCCTGTGCAACGGCTGTAGCAGCGCGACTGAGTGGACGCATTGATGAGGGTCCGGTGCAGGTGATTCTCCCCGGCGGCATCGTGCAGGTATCCTGGGCCGGAGGCATGTCTGATCCTGTGCTGTTGCAGGGCGGAGCAAGCCTGACGTATCGGCAAACCTGGACGGAACCACAATGAGCTTTCACGGTGTCTTCACCGCAATTGTCACTCCCATGCAACAGGGCTGCATCGATGAAGCAGGACTGCGCCAGCTGGTTCGTTCACAAATCGAGGCTCAGGTCAGCGGCATCATCACCTGCGGTTCAACGGGCGAGGGGGCAACGCTCACTCTTTCCGAACAAGAATATGTAGCGAGAATCGCCGTTGACGAGGCAATGGGACGCCTTCAGGTGATCGCTGGCATAGGCTCTCGTTCAACCCATCAGGCGCTGGTTCTCGCCGAAGCGCTGCGAGAAAGCGGCATTGACGGTCTTCTCATCGTCACGCCGGCCTACAACAAACCCACTGCGGCCGGTCTCGAGCAGCATTTTCTGACCCTGGCCGAGAACACTCAGTTACCCATCTGTCTGTACAACGTGCCCTCACGTACTGGCGTCGATCTGAAACCCGAGACGGTGGCTCGACTCGCTCTGCACGAACGAATCGTAGCTATCAAAGAGGCCACTGGATCCCTGGTCCGGGCAACCGAATTGCGCGCGCTGTGCCCGGATGATTTCTTGCTGCTCACCGGCGACGATCCCACCACGATGCCCTTTATGGCCCAGGGCGGCGATGGCTGCATCTCTGTTGTAAGCAATGTCGCGCCAAGGGAAATGGTCGAGATGCTCGCCGCCATTGCTAAGGGCGATCTGAAGCGAGCCACTGAGCTCCATCTACAACTCGCTCCGCTGTCCGAAGCTCTGTTCTGCGAAAGCAATCCGATACCGGTCAAGACAGCCTGCGCCTGGCTGGGTCTCATCAACACCGCTGAGCTACGCATGCCGCTGACTCACCTCACGCAAGGTGGCGCCGACCAGCTGAAGTCGGCCTTGGCAGGACTTGGCCGCAAGGTCGATCCCATCCCTGGTCCGCCATCAAGTCTTGGTCCAGGCGAGGTGCCTGACCGCAAAGAGTCCGAGGCCAGCACCCTTGAGTTCGAGCTCGATGTCGAGGGCGCAGAATGAGCAGCATCTTTCTACATGGTGACGGTCGCATGGGTAGCTTACTCTCTGAGCTTATTGAGCTCGGCGATACGGCTGCTAGTGGCTTGTCAGTGGCCCCATCACTGTCCGAGGCTGATGTGGTGGTCGACTACAGTCATCCAGAGGCAACCGCCAGCCTTCTCGATGCGTTAGCAAAGCACCCCAAGCCCATCTTGATTGGCACCACAGGGCTGAGTGAGCTGCTGCGCGCGAGACTTCAAGAGCTAGCAAGCCATCAGCCCGTGGTTATCGCTCCCAATACGGGCGCTGGCATTGCGGTACTCGCGACCCTTGTCGACAGCGCTGTGAGAGCCCTTGGTCCCGGCTGGGACGTTGAAGTGCTCGAGATGCACCATCGTGCGAAGGTGGATGCCCCATCGGGTACCGCTTGGATGCTCCTGGAGCAAGCCTCGCAGGCATCAGGAGCAACCGTCCACAGCAGTCGAGAGACCGCAGTTGCGGCACGGGTTGGCGAGACAGGCGCCCGCAGCGACTCCGATATTGGTATTCAGAGCCTTCGTGGCGGAGACGTCGTGGGCGAGCACACCGTGTATCTCATCGGTCATGGTGAGCGAATCGAGCTAACGCACCGTTGTTGGGATCGCTCTACCTTTGCCCGGGGAGGCCTGAGAGTCGCACGCTGGCTCGTGGCTCCTGGACGTCTGCCAGGCCTCTACACAATGGCTGACGTGTTGCGAACATAAAAAACGGCCAAAAACCCCCGACCTTACTTCTTGACCTGATAGCCATGGGACGCGGCCAGTTCGGTCGCCTTTTTCAGATCCCGGTGGTACTTGGCCACCTTCGGCATCAGCTCAATTGCCCGCTCATAGTTATCGATGACATCGGCCCAGGCGCCGCGCACAATAAGCATCTCGGCCTTCCTCGCCATAAGCTCGGCATTGGATTCGTGTTGCTGGGGCTCATAGTGCTGACTGCGTACCTGTTTACGAGAACGAGGGTCTTTCAAGGCTGCGTACGCGCGTTCGATGTTGGCGAGGATCTGTTGACGCTGGCCTTCGGTTTCGGCGGAAAGCTCTAGTCCCCGGGCGAAGCCGTCATACTCCGCACGGATCTTTTGATAGCCTTCCTCCACTTGCGGCGTACACGATGTCCAGTGCACTTCGAGCAGATCGAACTCATGCTGGTTCTGCTGGAAGGTTACCTTGCGGGCGAGCTGCGTAGAGATGCGCCTGAGGATCTGCTCCGTGTCTTCCTGCGCCACGAACTCAATGATGTTCAACCGCAGAAGGGCCATGAGAGCTTGCAGAGTCAAAGACCGACCCATGGACGAGATCGCAAAGATCTCACGGAAGCGGTAGGACTTCTTGAGAAGAATATCCACCAGGGCCCGCTCCTCTTTCTTCAGGCGCAGATCATCCCAAGTCACATCGGGTGACAGCAGGGAGTACCGGTCAAGCAGGGGCTTGTATTCGGCCTCAACCTCTGCAGCGGGCCTCGAGGCATAGCTACGCTTGAAATAGTAGAAAAGAAAACCTGGCGACTTCATCGGGGGGTTGGGATAGCTGCGATCGAGGCGCTCCCGAGGGTAGAATTTGTAGTTACCTTCTCCGGTTCCAAAGACGTTGCGTGTGATGATCTCGACCTGAGTCATCAAAGACATCACCACCTGAGGAAAGGTCAAAAAACCCAACTCGATGAAGCACTCACCCTGCAAGCTGTTTGTCTCACTCATCATCTCAAGGCTCTCGCGCAGCTGATCGGGGGTGAGCTTCTTGGCCTGGGTAAGCAGGACCCCCAGGCACTCATCCTCGATAATCGGATCGCTGAGCCACTGCACGACACCACCTTTGTGCAGAAAGCCAACACGGCGACCGCTTTCACTGGTCACCTCGAGGAATCCGTGCGCCTTGTCCAGGTAGAGGGCCATGAACAATTCAGTCAACGAAGAGAGGCTGAGATCTCCGCTGTGTGAAGCCTCTCCCAGAGTACCGGCTTCCGGCACTCCCCCGGTGATAGGTGCAGAGGCTGCTGCGCCAGGCATTGCCACCATGGGAGTCGCACCTTCGGCCCATTGACCGGTGACCTGAAAGCGACCGGAACTGAGCATGGACTCCACCAGTCGGCCGATGAGTTGGTAGAAAGCTTCCAGGCGAGCAGGGCCATCCCCCTCTGCCAGATCGAGCTGCACTCCTGCGTGGGGCCCCATAGGCGCTATCACCCTGCCAAACAAAGACACCGAGCCATCTAACATCGGCACAGTGAGCTGCAGCTCGACTTCATCGCCACGCTGCACTGGTTCGGGCGTAGGAATCGTGTACTGACTGGCGCGAATCGCGGTGCGATAGTCCTCTAAGAAGGCAAAGAGATCGCTGTAGTGAATCGGAACGTTACGGGCCACTTGCTGCTCTTTCTCCAGCCTCTCACCGGCCTGATATGTGTCTCGCGATTCTAGCGAGCGTTCAGGCTCCAGTCGTACTCTGAGTAGACAACCTCGAACTTACCATCCTCGAGGAAGCCCTGGTCTCCCTCACTCAGTAGTGGGTAGATGTAGCGAACCACTCCCCCCTGCTTTCCTTTCAGTTCTTTCAAGCTCTCAGGTAGCTCCTTGCCACGGACAACAAAGTCATCGGCATACCACTGAAAAATCCGGCTGAGATGGAGCTTGCGACCACTGCGATCGATGCGATTTCGCTGGATGTCGCGCACAAAGGCTCGACTATAGGCATCGAGCTGCTCCGAGAGGGTATCGGCCCGTATGGCCCGTCTGGGTAGCTTCGGGCACCCCTTAGCCGCACAAACAAGGACAAAGTGGACCCGCTCTTCTCCAAATTGACCTCGAAGGCGGGTGTGCTCAAGAAAGTTCAATGACACCATACGGCCGGCTACCTTCCAGCGAGCCGTCTCCCATGGGTCTGGCTTTATCTCGCGAATCGAGGTGATTCCAGGTGCCTCAACAATAGTCTGCAGGGTCAATGCGTTGTAGCTATTGATGAGGAAGGCCATCTGCTGCACACGACTCCACTCCGCCAATTCCTCGGCGCTCACCTCCGCAACTGCAGCGATAAATCGAGCCAGACGGCGGTCCTTAGCAACGGCTCCGTAGTCCACAAGGCCCGTCTCATCGACATGCGCTCGCAGCATTGCATCGTAGCTCGCATAGCTGTGGTCGAATGAGCCAGCCTGCGCCGTTCCATTCGTGATCAGAGTGATCCATAAAACAGTCAGAAAAATTCTCATCTATGCACAGGCTCCCATCAATGCACTGCGTCTTCTACAGGGCAGGAGCCATATCCCTTCTCAACCCACCACTCTTCCAAGGGCAGTAAGGTTGAGACAAATTCCACATGATCCACAGACCACAACTGCTCGCCATCCTGCCCTTGCAACAACGCCAGCTTTACTCCTCGGTCAGCATCGAAGGCAATCAGTAGATCCGCAGAGTCTGAGGACGTCGGATGACAGAGCAACCAGGGAGAAGGAAAACGCTCGGCTATGGCAGCTAACAGTTGATGCGGATCTGCAGCCAACGGGCCATCATCAAAGTCACGGAACAACACCGCTCCCACCACTTCAGGAGCACCGTCACCGGGATCTGGTCCAAGGAACCAGGCCGCGGTCGGAGCCAGAGAACGGGTGGGCCGATCGCTGTCCGTGAACTCAAGGACATTGAACTGTCGCCCCCGGCCCCAGCGAGCACGGTCCTCAGTAAAGAGGTGTGTGTCGTGACTGGCGCGCAGGCTTTTCACTGTCACGCCATGCTTCGGAGGACTGCTTAATTCAGGGTAGGAATCAGCACTCAATTCAACAAAAGAGCGGGCTACGGTTGCCTTGAGAGGCACTTCTGGCTGCAGCGAGGCGCCCTCCAGGCCCGCTTGCCTGCCGGCGCAGCCAGCAAGCAAGGACGTCGTCACAATCAGAGCGAACACTACTGGTACGAAAGACCTCATTCACACTTCTGGTTCTTGAACTCCGTGGCGATGATGGCGCCCATTTCACCGCTCATCTTCTCGGCGGCCAGAGCCAGAGCCTTCGCGGCATCGACCGTAAAAGCATCAGCCAGTCCAGCACTAGCTTCGTTGGCGAGCACGGCCTGACGGGTCGCCTCACGAAGCCTTCGACAGGCCTGTGTCCGCTCACCACTCATTTTGGCGTCAATACCCCAAAGATAGCCGCGAAAGGCCTCTATATAGCGGGCTCGAGCGCTCACCCACTTTGCTGGAATCAGCAGGTTCCCAGCCACTTTCTGAAACTTCTTCTCGGCGCTCTGCCAGCACATCACTGAGCCACCAAGCAACTCATAGGTCTGATTCACAGGAACCTGATTCTCGAGGCCTCGTTCCCAATTACCGTCGTCTACCAGGCAGCGGTCTGCATAACGAAGAGCCTTATG
>Ga0163179_10002819_pt1 | contig 11969 bp, 11 predicted proteins | sample AtlANTMetagenome_FD_109643 | JGI IMG/M metagenome (GOLD analysis project Ga0163179, IMG submission 109643) | Marine eukaryotic phytoplankton communities from the Atlantic Ocean - Atlantic ANT 2 Metagenome | ecosystem: Environmental > Aquatic > Marine > Oceanic | place: North Atlantic Ocean... | reverse complement strand
CCATGATCTCGTCGAGCGCGGCGCGGACTGTACGGCCAGTAAACAACACATCGTCTACGAGCACGATACCGGCCCCTGTGACCTTAAACGGGAAGTCTGTGTCGCCGAGGACCGGCCGTTCAAGCCCAGTGTAGAGGTCGTCGCGATAGAGCGTAATGTCGACGCTTCCTGTCGGGATGTCTTGTTGCGTGATCTCGCGTACAGCCTCAGCGAGCCGACGCGATATCGGAACGCCGCCGCGATGAACGCCAACGAAGGCCAAACGCGGATGGTCTCCGACAGCCTCAACGATCTCATGAGCCATACGCGCTAGGCTGCGCGAAATCGCGCGCCCATCCATGATTGAACCCGGCCTGGTCATGCGTGCCTCTCAGTGACCAACTATGCTGCCCAATGTGCTTCTACCAGGCCAAGTTCTGGCCTATCTCGGGCGGGCTGACCGCTGTCGGCCTGGCGGTCGTTGCATGCGTGCTTTTTGCGGGATGTGCTCCGGAAAAAACTGATACCAAGTCTGCCCGAATGGCTTCATTTTCAGCTTCTTTCGGTTGGCGACCGCTTGCTTCAGGTTCTTGAGCGCGGTGTTGTCTGGGAGTTGCTTCAGAGCTTGTGCGCAGATGGTCAACGCTTCATCGTATCGTTTAGACGACGCCAAGAAGTAGATGGAAAGCGCCCAGTACACGCTCTCTTTTTTACCTGCCCCTTTCGCATCTTTCATACGCCGGACAGCGGCTGTGACATCGCCGTCGCGGTAGTCGATGGCCGCGAGCATACCCACCGCGTGCCAGTCTCGCTTCCAAGCCTTGCTGAGGTGTTTTTTTGCCTTCGGCCAATCGCGTTGTAGATAGGCGAGCGTTCCGAGCTGGGCGTCAATCTGAGGTCCGATGAGGAATTGCCAGCGACCCAGCGCTCGGGCACTCTCGAGTAGATTGACGGCTTCTCTTAGGCGCTGTTTCTGGAGTGAGGCACCAACCTTTTCCATCAAGGCTTGGAACTTTTTGCCGGTACGGCGAGCGAGCATCACGTAGGAGATACCGAACGCCAGCAGTGCGGGAATGAACCCCGCGATGAATTCACCTCCGGTGACCGATACACCGAGGGCAAAACAAGCGATGGCAATAGCAAGCGCAATAAGAACGTTGATCATGCGCGCCAGCTAACCTCGACGGGATGGGCCGGCCATGCTTGGTTCACGGCGATACTAGAACTCGAAGCCGGTGTCGAAGTTCTGTCCTTCGATACGCGTCGACATAATTTCTCCGGTCGCCTCTACACTGCCTTGGCTGTCAGTCAGCGCATATTCCCAATCGGCGACGTAGTTGTATGTGCCGTTCATATGCGAACCGTAGTACGCCAACTCCGCGTCCCAGTCGAAGGCGTGGCGGCTTCCATCGTTGGTGACGTAGATGCCGGAAGCAGAGAGCGTGAAGGTGCCGCATCCCGCGTCGCCGGAGCCGTAGTTCGCCGTATACGTCTGTTCGTCGATGACCAGATCGAAGGCCTTCTTCGCTGGCACGTAGTTCAGCTCCCATTCCGACCAGCCGTTGTAGAACGCTTGGTAGGACGGATAATCGTCGAACGGTGGCGCGGGTGTGTGCGTGACGGTGTGCATCCAAACCGCATATGAGCCGTCGAGGCGTGTGGCGGGATCGCACGGAAAACTGCAACCGCCCAGCGTACTGGCAACTATTGCGAACGCAAAAAGCTCACGCATCACAGCTTTCCTCCGAGCCCGAAGTTACCACGAGACGGACGATAACGGTATTCCTCTTCTGTCGTTCGCTGGCACTTGCCCCCCTTTAAGGGTAATTTCAGGCGCCTGGAGACATCATGGCCATTGACCTTCGCTGCTTCACCTACATCGACATTCTGCAAGCGCAGACTGCCGGCTTCTTGGGCACCATCTCTCAGGGTTACCACCCGCTCAAGGGACAGGCGGCGCTATACATCGAAGTGTCACCGGGAATGGACATCAACATTGTCAGCGACGCGGCGCTCAAGAACACGACCTGCACGCCGGGGATGATGATTGTCGAACGACGGTCTGGCGTATTGGAGCTCCATGACTACGACCAGGGCCAGGTGCGTATGGCTGGAGAGTCTATCCTCAAGGCGCTCGACCTAAAGATTGAGCAGCGTTTGAAGCCTCGCATCGTCAGCGAGCAGATCATTACAGGGACGACCGGGTATCACAGTCAGTTGGTAAATCGGATGCGTCACGGGAACTTTTTGGACGAGGGCGAAGCACTCTACGTTCTGGAAACACATCCCGCCGGTTACGCGCTTCTGGCCACAAACGAGGCGGAAAAGGCGGCCAATATCAACGTCCTCGAATTCCGGTCCGTAGGTGCTTTTGGTCGCGTATACCTGGGCGGTCTTGAGGCTGACATTGAGGAAGCCGCGAAGGCCGCAGTGGGTGCGTTGAAGGCGGTTGAAGGTCGCGAAAACCCGGGTTGATCAGCCTGTTGGCGGATGGGGGGCTGCGGTCTTCCTTTACGGGGTCGCGGCCGCTGGTACACCGCCCTTTCTTGGATCGCTCGCGGCGTCGAACGCATCGCCTGTTTTGGTCACGACCTGCACAGCGCTGAAGAAGTCGAAGGGAATGGTCTCGTGTCCCAGCGCGGTAAGCGCGAGATTGAGTGCGTCATCGCTCGCGTCAGTCGGTGCGGCGCGCGTGTCTAGGAACAGACCCTCTTGCTCTTGCGCCCAGCGGTGGTGAAAGCGTCGCTCGTTCACGGCGGCTTGTGGGCTGTGGCCGAGTTCTAGAATGCCGAGTATCACTTGGAGCGTCGACGAGATGATCAGTGGGCCACCGCTTGCGCCGGCCGCAAGTATCGGCGTGCCTTGTGCGTTGAGTATGACGGTCGGCGACATGCTGGAGACTGGCCTTTTGCCTGGTTCAATGTCGTTTAAGACACTGCCTTGTACGCCCCCCGCGTCGATTGGGGAGGATGGAAATGGTGCAAAGTCATCCATTTCGTTGTTGAGGACGACACCGCTCCGTTCTCCGACGACCATCGATCCAAACGCGGTATTGATTGTCGTGGTTAGCGCCACAGCGTAGCCTGATCCGTCGATCACGCTGATGTGATGTGTCCCCGCGTCTTCTGGTTGGTGATTGGGAACCGCATAAGCCGCACGTTCCAAAACCCTTGTTGGGTCGTAAGCGTCCCGAATCGCTTCGATGCGTGCTTCGCCAAGCATTTCGTCCAGCGCCAAATCTTCAAAATCGGGGTCCGCCATGTAGCGCCCGCGGTCGGCGTAGGCGTGTTTTTGAGCTTCGAGGAAACGATGCACTCGAGGTGCATCGAACGCACAAGGCCGGTCACAGTTCTCTGAGAGATCGTCGTCGAGTACCGAGAGTACCTGCGCTATCACTGCCCCGCCGCCAGGCGCGTTCATCGTCAGCACCGTGCGATCTCTCCATTTCTGCAGAAGCGGTGCCTTTTCAACGGGTCGGTATTGGGCGAGATCTTCGACCGATAAAATGCCCCCGGTCTGACTCACCGCGGCGACGATGTCCTCCGCCAGCGGGCCTTCGTGTAGCGCGCGTCCATCACTCTCGGACCAGGCCTGTATTGTGGCGCCCAGCCGAGTTCGCCGAACGATCTGTCCGACTTCCGGGATCTCGGTGATGTCGTCGAAGAGTTTGGGAACGAGTCCGTCGTGCCCATACTCTTGAATCTTTGCGATGACCTTGTGGAGGTGCGCACCCACTGCGAAGCCGTCGTTGGCGAGGGAAATTGCCGGCGCGGCCACTTGTTCGGCACTCAGTGTTCCGTAATTCTCAAGCAGATGCCACAGGCCGACGGGCTCTCCTGGTACTGCCACCGCGAGCCCACCGTACCGCCTTAGGTCTTTGTCGAGGTCACCGTTTTCATCGTTATGCATTTCGGGGGTCGCACCGCCGGGGGCGACCTCTCTGAAGTCGACAATGATTGGGTCTGAGTTGGGCGGTACGAGCAGCGCGAAGCCCCCTCCCCCCAAGCCACTTCCCGCTGGCTGAACGACACCCGCTACGAGCGTCGCCGCGACAACCGCGTCGACAGCGTTCCCTCCCGATGCGAGCATTTGAGCACCCGCTTCACTCGCGAGCTGGTGGTCGGCGGCGACCATGCCGGACGCTTTCGCTGTGACAGGATCTACGCTCGCAGGTCTCCCCCCACAAGCAATAAGCGCGAGCAAAGATGCGAACAGAAATATGCGTTCGTTCATGCGAACCACCCTTGTTGTATGGCGAGGAACAGTACGACGATTTGAAGGGACCATCTCCGCCACCCGGCGATAAACGTGTCCTTCCCGCAGAGGATTAGACCGGCGCCGCCAGTGCCTATCGCAGCGGCCGCAATGACCGCTCTCCAAGTCTCCTTATTGAACACGAACGGGTCGAGTTCGAGGGCCTGAAAGCCGAAAAGGGCTACCGGCAGCGCGCTTCCGAGACTGGTCCAAAGAACGGTAATGGCGCCCGTCATCTCGGGCGTCCATCGCCCCACGAAGCGCTGCATCTCGGGCAGGCTTTCAAGTGTGAATCCAACAATGCCGGCCGGCGTCATGAGAAGCATGACTGCTACGACACATGCCCACCACGTGAATCGGCCCGTACGCGTTTTGGGCGTCAGGCGCACCGAGGCGCGTTCGTCTAAAGCGCGTTTCGCTGCCGCCACGATAAGCAGGCTCGCTACAGCGATGCCGAGTCCAACCGTTGGAAACCACCAGGCGACGATAAAGACCACCACCGCCAAAACGAGCGCTAAGGGGTCCCCAACGCGCTCCATCTTTGCAGTCATTCCAGCAGGCCACGCGCCGATGAAAGCCAGTACTATGGCCAAAGTAATGGCTTCGCCAAAGCGGAGTTGCACATCGAATAAGAGCGCACACTCTGTGCCCAGGGGGCCGGCGAGCGAGGCTGCGCTCGCTGCGAGCACTATGCGTGCCTTCGCGTTGGCTTCGTCGTGTTGGTTTGCTAACGCGAGCCCAGAGGCCAGCCCTCCGAAGGCCAAGCCTCCGATAAAGGCGCCGCTAACCGGCGAGCCGATGCCTCGTACGCCACCGACGGCGAACAACAAGGCGGCCAGTACCGACCAGGTGAACAACTTACTGATCGCAGGCCAAGACACATTACTCGCGAGAAGCGGAATACTTCCGATGTCCACGACACCGAGTGCCATTGAGGCCGCGAAGGTGACAAGTGTGAGCGCCAGCGCCCATACGGCTCGCCGCTTGCTCCCGAGCACCAACGTGACGCAGAGTGCGAGGCAGCCCAAGACGGCGGCGTTCCGTATGGCATCAAACACAGCGGCTGTCCTTAGTTCCTGTCGGCCCGGTTTTTAACGGGATTTCGGAGAATTGGGAGGCCTTCTATTTCCACCGACACCAGGTCTCCGGCATGGATGGGCGCGACGCCGGACGGTGTGCCTGTGGCGATGAGATCGCCTGGCTCGAGAGTCATGACGTGGCTGATGAAGCTGACCAAGGTACCGCAGTCGAAGATCAGGTCGGTCGTCCTGCTGTTCTGGCGGACCTCGTCGTTTACCCGGCCGACGACGCCGATGTCATGGGGGTTAAATCCGATCCCTATCGCGGGTCCCACGGGACAGAATGAGTCGAAACCTTTGGCGCGCGAAAAGACGCCGTCTGATTTTTGAAAGTCGCGCGCAGTCACATCGTTGACCGGAACAATGCCCCAGATGGCCTGGGTGGCCTCCTCCGGTGAGGCGCGAGATAGGCGCTGACCGATGACGAGCCCAACCTCGGCTTCTGGGTCGACCCGTGTTGTAAGCGGCGGGATCTCGATGGGTTGCCCGTCTGCGATGATGGCACTGGGTGGCTTCAAAAAGATTTTGGGAACTGCCGGTATAGGCTTCCCCATTTCTCGCGCATGCAGTGCGTAGTTTGTCGCCGCCGCGACGATCTTGGTAGGCGTGACCGGGCTTAGGCAGGTGATGGCATCTCGCGCTACGACCTCCGCCGTGGTTCTTAGATCGCGGATGGACGGTCCGTCTCCGAGGCGGACTTGATCCCCCTCTAGCCAACCGTACCGGACGTCCCCTGCCCGGTCTAAAAAACGTACGCGCAATTCCGTCGTCATGGCCGCTCGCTATACCGACGCTTCGACCGCCTGGACTGCTTCTCGGAGCGCGTCGGCGTCTCGAACCACAGCGCCCATTTGGGAAACTGTCATCGCTGCAATGCGTGAGCCGAGTTCGCCGGCTTTCGCGCCATTCCACCCACGTGTGATCCCGTAAAGGAAGCCCGACGCGTAACTGTCGCCGGCCCCAGTCGTGTCCACCGCCTCAACCCGTTCTACCCGTATGTCTGCGGTCTCGCCTTGGTGCCGTACGCGGCTTCCTTTGGCGCCGAGTTTGACCACAATCGTTGAAACGGTTTCGCTTAAGCGATCGATGGCCTCCTCGGCCGGGATGCCGTCACACACCGCTTTAGCTTCTTCCGAATTCATGAAGACGATGTCCGCATACTCTTCGAGCAAACCGGTGAGCTCTTCCTTTATCGTCGAGACCACAAACGGATCCGCAACGTCGATGGAGACTTTCGTTCCTGACGCTTTGGCGAGCTTGATGGCCTCGATGGCCACGTCCTTGATTGCGCCGCCCAAAAAGGCGTATCCCGTGACATGAAAAACTTGGGCGTTCGGAATCAGCTCTTGAAGTGCGCCGAGCCCGGGCATTAGCGGCGCCGCGCCAAGGTGTGTCAGCATCGTGCGTTCAGCGTCTTCCTTACTGACCAAAGACAGGCACTTTCCGGTCGCGTCTTCGTCACCGGCTGTGATCGCGTGGCCACCACAGGCATTTTCCATCTGCTTTGCGTAAAGAGAGCCCATGTCGTCGCGCCCGACGTGCCCGCGGAACCGTGCGTTTCCGCCCATCAAGCCTAGTGCGGCGATAGTGTTGGCAGCCGAGCCTCCGGTTTGGAGCGAGACTTCTTCGCTCGGGAAGCGCCCGTAAGCGTCCATCCAGGGTCCATGGTCCACGACATGCATTAGTCCGCGGTCAAAACCCAACGCGGATACTACCTGGTCGTCCGTCGTGACCAAGCTGTCCAAAAGCGCGTTTCCCAATCCAATGACGTCATACTTGCGTGACACGAATGCACTCCCTTTCGGGTCTAAACCGATTGAAGGCCCCATTTAACGGCCATGCGCGGATCCGCTATGTTGAAAGACGGCATTTGCAACACCTCTGGAGAATGCATGGCGATCAAACCCCTATCCGTTGTTTTCCTGGCGATGTTTGCCGCGTGTGGGAGTCCTGGGAAAGACGGCGATAGCGCTGCGTCAGAGACGGGAGATACTGCGGGACTTGAAGACGCCGTTGAGACCGTGACGGGCCATCGGGCAGAAGGTGAGATCACCTGGTCGTTGGACTTCGACGAAGACGCGGAATCTCTTGGATACGTCGACTGCGCGTATACCCGTAGCTTCGAGGGGCAGGAGATTATTGATCAGCCCTACCTTTGCCCCACTTGTGAGCCTATGGTGAAGGGGCAGGCGGTCATGAGTGCGGGCTTCGAGGACTGCTATGAGCCCATCTTTGGTGGCTCATCCGAATCCACAGAGACGTGGGGATTTGCCACGGATGAGGGCGGAGACACGGTTTCCTTTTACCGGTCAAATCGTGAGAATTCGCTCATGGGTGAGCTGACGACGATCGAAGACTACGCGGTAGGCACAGATTTCCACGTCGGCTGGGCAAGCGACTACGACCTCACCAAAGGGGGCATCATGACGCTTTCCGCATCCGGCCAGGGGCGCGTTTGGTCGGATGAGACGCTCCAGTTGGAAGTCGAGTCTCCCCGCACGGAGCCGTACTTGTGCGGCTGGCCCACCGGCGATCCCGGGAGTTTGGCTACCGACTACGTACTCGCCCAAGAAGCTGTGTTTCCGACGGCCTCTTTGGAAGATGCGTGTGGAGAGGACCTCTCGATTTGGGACCTGTACGGCAACTGGCTCATCGTCGACACCTCTCAGCCTGATTGCGGGCCCTGTCAGAGCATGGCTGCAGACATGACCGCGGTGATCGACAGCTTGGCGGACGCGGGCATATCCGCGCACTACGTCACACTGCTCGGAAACGGACTGAGCTATCCGTATGAAGAACCGAGCAGCGATAATTGGTCGAGTTGGTTGACGTCATTCGATGATGGTCAGCCGATTTTGAAGGACAGAGGGTTTGGTTATGCCATCTTTCAGCCTTATTTCGCCGATGATTTTGGCTATCCCGCGTATGCCGTCGTCAGGCCAGACATGACTGTGGCCGCCGTCGAGAAGGGGTGGGGCTCCGATACGCCCGATGAATTGATCGAGATGATTCTTAAGGAATGATGATCTCGTATTCTTCGTCTAAAAAGACCGACGGCCACGGCCCGTTGTAGGTCCCGTCGTAGCAGGTATCGCCCTCGCAAGCAGACATGCAGATCGCTTCGTTCAAGCCCTGCACCATCCCTGTTCCCCAGTGCAGAAACAGTCCGTCCATGCTCAACTGGCAGTAGTTGTGGTCCGTGGCGACGATGCGAAGGATATCTCCGGCGGCTGCCTCGAACTGAATTGGTGCGTGGTTGTCTTGAGTCTGGTTGGTGTCAGCGAAGAGCGTTGAGCCATTTAGAGTGATCGTGACGTCGTCGTCGACGGTCCAATAATCAAAGAGGGTTGCTCCCCCGCTTATGGTGTAGAGAACCGGCTCCTCTTCGTCCCACACCTCAACATCGACGCTGTCCGATCCAGAAGCAAATTCTGAATCGAGACATACCAGCGTGATCGTGACTTCACCAGCGGGCAAATCTGCTGTCGTTGTGTTGATCGTGCCATCGGACGAAGGACTTCCAGGCGTGCCGACGCTGCTGCCATTCGCCCACCAGCTGCAGGACAGATTGTCGGGGCTCTCTTCAACGTCTACCGCTTGACCCGTGAGTGAAATCGACTCTCCTGTCAGCAGATAATTGCCCCAGTCTGGGCTTGTGATCTCGACGATGGGCGGCTCGTTTTCCGTCGGGTCTTCTTCCGAATTGCCCAGCAATCGAATCGCGGTCGTCGGGTCTTCTGGATCATTGGAGTGGATGAGCAAGTTGGTGTCGTAGCTGTTTTCATCGGCTGCAGTAAAGGTCACGTCGAATGAAAAGGACATGCCGGGTTCGAGCGTGTACGGGATCTCTACCGAGTCAGGGAGGGTGTACGTGAACACGCCGTCGTCGGACTCAAGCGCCATTTCGCTGATCTTCGTCTTGCCCGTGCCTGCTGCTGCGACCTCGACCGTCAACGTCTTCGACTCTTTCGCTTCGAGTACGCCGAACCACAGGGTCTCTGGATCGACGTCGATGTCTGGTTCAACGCCGAAAGCTTCCAACTCCAGTTCTAATTCTGGTTCGTCAGGATCGTTGCTGACAATGATGACATTCCCGAAGTCTTGGCCGACTACGTCCGGGACGTAGCGTATCGTCAACTCTTCTTCGTCACGCGGATCGATCTCCATCGACGCCATGTCAAGGACGACAAAGTCGCTGCTGGTCGTCGATGTGAAGGTCAGGCTCTCGATCTTGAGGATCCCGCCCCCTTCGTTCTGAATCAGGATCCCGATGTCGCTCTTGTTACCCAGTACGACTTCGTCGAAGTCTATGTACTCAGTCGACAGCACGATGTCCGGTTCTTGCTCGCGCACCTCATAGTCGGTGCAACTCGCAATCAGCATGCTCGCGATGAAGATTCGGCCAAGGTAGCGTGTGCGCATTGAAATCTAAATGCCTCAAAAACCGGCTGACGACAAGGGCTTTTCGTGGAGTTTACCGTCCAGGGAACGGCAGCTTACCAAAAGCTCTCAAGGCGCTTGCGTTGTAGCGTTTTGCGCGGGTGGGATAACGACCTCGCCGTCTACTACACACTCACACAGTTCTAATGACGCTTCACGCTTCTGCAGAATTTCTTCTGCGTCCGCGCTGAGCGTGAACGGCGTGGTGCGCACACGCTCAACAAGCTCGACTTCTTTACCGATTAGCGTTGCCCAGTTGCTCTGATCTGCGTCGGGGCGTCTGGCTCTCTTAAAGAAACGGGACAGGAATCTCGCGTCTTCAGAAAGCTCCGCGTGGCCGTCGGTTTGAAGTTGATTTGCGAGCGCAAGCCAGTCGTTGCCCGCGTGTCTAGCGTGCTTGTATTCGTTGCTGTTGCGACGCTCTTCGTTTTCTTCCGTAAAGCGACCGGTGGGCCTTGGGTTTTCGGGCGTCGAGATTTCGCGGCGCTCTCGATTTCTCTTCCCCCGTTTGCGTTTGCGCTGTGACTTTGACTCGGCGAACGTTGTAGGCGCGGAATTCGTGCCGGCCTCCGGGCTGGGCGCAGCGGTGATTTGCGTATCCGGCGCGCGCTCTCGCCCGATGAGGGCCAAGGCGACGAACCCGACAACTACCGCTGCAAAAATGAGCTTTTGTTTCATTGGATTGATTACTCGATGTTTTTATATAGACCGACGACCACGGTGCGGTCATCCCCGCCCATGTTGGCCGACAGTCCGATGCCGGGCGCGGTGGGCATTTGATAATCACCACACATGCCCTTCATTTGCCGGTGGATCTCGATTGCTTGCTTCACGCCTGTCGCACCCACTGGGTGACCAAACCCAATGAGTCCGCCCCCTGTGTTCACAGGGATATGTCCGTCGATCCGTGTGGCTCCAGATCGTGCGAGTTCCTTCCCTTCACCTTCGCTGGCGAGCCCGATGGCTTCGTACATCAACAACTCGGCGATGGTGAAACAGTCGTGGACTTCGGCCACTTGTACCTCTTCGGGACGTATGCCGGAAGCGTCATAGGCCTGCTGCGCAGCCGCGCGGGTGGTGGACAGACGGAGTGGGTCCGAATCTGCGTACAGGCTCGCTGCGGAGACCCCGTAATCGACCAATTCAATGGCGTCGGAAGCTTGCTTGCCGAGCTTTGCCAGCCCCTCTTCAGAAACGAGTACGAGCGCGCTACCCCCGTCTGAAACTTGCGAGCAGTCAGACATGGTGAGATGTGCGTTCAACTCGGGGTTCCCCAGGAAGTGCGGGTTCTTGTCGTTGGGTCCAATCGCCCACTCCATGGTGACGCGCTTGGCCTTCATGTGTGCGTACGGGTTGGCGTTGGCGTTGTCGTAAGCCTTTTTGGCGATCAACCCTCGGTCTTCCGCTGTGATTCCCCAAGCGTCGGTGCATGCCTTGATGCGTCGCGCGAACAATGCGGGAAAGGTGAAGTCGTCAATCTGACGCTGACGTCGATAGTGTGCGGCGCGTGCCAGATAGTCCGCACCGACCCGCGCATTGACCGTGGTTTGGACTTCTGCGCCGGCCACGAGCACGACATCAGAACCCGCACGAATGGCGTCGGTGGCTGCTACAAGCGCGAGCCCCCCGGAGGCGCAGGCGCCTTCGACGCGCATGAACGGCTTGTGTTCGAAGGCCGCGTGAGCGCCCGCTAGCGCGGCGCCGAGATGGCCTTGTTGGTTGAACAGCTCGCCAGTGAAGTTTCCGATGTATCCGCGCTCGATTTGATGCGGGTCCACCCCTGTTTCATCCAGCGCGGCCGCTACCGATGCGTTGATGGTTTCTTCTAAAGTAGGGTTCTCGCGTGTTCCGAAATCCGGGTGGCGCTTCCACACGAAGTCCGGATGGCCTTTTCCTAGGAATGGAGTGTGAGCTCCTCCCAATACAAACGTACGACGTCGCGACATTAGACCCCCAAATAGATTGGCTCAGGTCCCGTCTCTAACCGCCCCCAGGTATCGAGGCGATGTGTCTTATTTGGCGCCGAGTCCCCGTTGCTCCCGAAAGATCCGTTCTACTTCAGGGTGCAACTGGTACAGCGTGATCACGCTACCGAACGTGTTTTTCCACTGCCTTACACGCTCGCGCGAGACGCCGAATTCCGTCGCTATAGCTTGCCCGCTTTCGCCCGCAGCCAAGGCTTCGATCAGTCTCCGAAACCGAGTTCGGCCGTAGGTT
>Ga0163179_10002818_pt1 | contig 11969 bp, 11 predicted proteins | sample AtlANTMetagenome_FD_109643 | JGI IMG/M metagenome (GOLD analysis project Ga0163179, IMG submission 109643) | Marine eukaryotic phytoplankton communities from the Atlantic Ocean - Atlantic ANT 2 Metagenome | ecosystem: Environmental > Aquatic > Marine > Oceanic | place: North Atlantic Ocean... | reverse complement strand
ATTTTTAAAATTTTAAAAAACCTTAGCTTTTGTAAAGAAGATATTTTAGGTTTTAAACCAGATAAAATAAATTTTATAGATTATCCTGGCTTCAACTTGAGGATTGCTAAGTGGGCTAAAAGAAAAAATTTTGACACCTACTTTTATATAAGTCCACAAGTTTGGGCTTGGAAAGAAAATAGAGTTAAGTCAATAAAAAAATATATTGATCAAATGTATGTTATACTACCATTTGAAAAATCTTTTTATGAAAAAAAACATAATTTCAAAGTCCATTATTATGGACATCCACTTTTAAATATTATAGATAAAACCGTTAGTTCAAAAAATAATAAAATCTTAACTAAATCTGACAAACCTATTGTTGCAATTCTACCTGGAAGCAGAAAACAGGAAATTGATTCAATTTTAAACAAAATTTTAAAAGTTGTTAAAGATTTTAAAGACTATCAATTTATAATAGCTGGTGTAAATCATTTAAATAAAAAAACATATCAAGATGTAATTAAAAGAAATAATGTTTCTGTATCTGTAGTCTATAATAAGACATATGAGTTATTAATAAATTCTGAGGCAGCGATTGTAACTAGTGGAACTGCAACATTGGAAACAGCTTTAATTGGAACACCACAAATTGTTTGTTATACGACAAATTCATTTAATATGTTTTTGGCTAAGTTATTTGTTAAAATAAATTTTATATCTCTAGTAAACTTAATTTTAAATAAAGAAACAGTTAAAGAATTGATACAGTCAGATGTAAACAAAAAAAATATCAAAAAGGAGCTTAAATTAATATTAACATCAAGAAGAAATCAAATAAAAAAAGATTATAAAAGCCTAAGAAAATTACTGCAGGGAAATAAAATAGAAAAGAAAATAGTTAATCATATAATAAACAATTAGCAAACTACATTTATAATTTTATTAGGAACAAAAATTATTTTCTTAATAGAATTACCCCCTAAATATTTTAATGTTAATTCATGATTTTTAATTAATTCATTCACTTGGTCATTATTTAAATCATTTGCTAATGAAATTTTATACCTTAATTTACCATTAAATGATACTGGATACTCTTTAATTGATTCTTGAAGAAATTTATTATCAAATTCCGGATATTTTTCAACAGAAATAGACTTTTTATTTCCAAGATTAAACCAAATTTCTTCACAAATATGAGGAGCAAAAGGAGAAAGTAAAACACATAAGTTTGATAATATTTCTTTAGATTGACACTTTAATGCTGATAATTTATTAACACAAATCATGAAAGCGCTAACTGATGTATTGAAAGAAAAGCTTTCAATATCTTCACTAACTTTTTTCACAGTCTTGTGGTATATCTTTAAAACTTCTTCAGATGGCTTTTCATTTGACACATAAAACTTATTATCCTTATGATATAAGTTCCAAAATTTATTTAAAAAAGAAAAAACACCGGTTATTCCAGCAGTGTTCCACGGCTTAGCTTGATCAATAGGGCCAAGAAACATTTCATACATTCTAAGAGTGTCTGATCCATACTTTTTACAAATATCATCTGGACTTACAACATTATATCTTGATTTTGACATTTTCTCAACTTCCCTTGAGACTGTGAATGAATCATCATATATAAAATTAACGTCTTTATATTCCGGGTTATTTTCTTTTAAAGCTTTTATATCTAATCTGTTTTTTTCATCAATTAGACTAATATCAACATGAATTTGTTGAGTATTATGACTTTTAATCAAGTCATAAGAAATAAAATCATTGCTATTTTTTATTCTGTGGATAAAGGCACTATTACCTAAAATCATACCTTGATTAACTAATTTTTTAAATGGTTCGCTTGAACTTACAAAGCCTAAATCAAACAAAACTTTATGCCAAAATCTTGCATATAATAGATGCAATACTGCATGCTCAGCTCCACCAATATATAAATCAACAGGCATCCAATATTTGACCACATCTTTATTAGCAAATTCTTCATTATTATGAGGATCTAAAAATCTTAAAAAATACCAACAAGAACCTGCCCACTGAGGCATTGTGTTTGTTTCTCTTGAATATTTTTTTCCTTCAAAATCAATATTAACCCATTCTTTATTTCTTGCAAGTGGAGATAAACCATCATTTGTTGGTAAATAACTTTCAACTTCTGGAAGCTCTAATGGCAAGTCTTTATCTTCTAAGTGTATCTTTTTACTGCCATCATATAAAATTGGAATTGGTTCTCCCCAATATCTTTGTCTTGTAAAAATCCAATCTCTTAATTTATAATTAATTGTTTTATTACCATCATTTTGTTTTTCAAGAAGATCAATGACTATTAATTTAAAATCTTTGTTGTCAATTCCATTAAAGTCATCACAATTAATCATGGTACCATCACCAATAAAACATTGATCTTTTTTACCTCCTTTAATAACTTGAGTAATAGTAAGGTTAAATTTTTTTGCGAATTCAAAGTCTCTCTCATCATGAGCTGGTACAGCCATTATAGCCCCTGTTCCATAAGATGACAAAACATAATCTGAAATCCATATTGGAATTTTTTTCAATGAAATAGGATTTATTGCATAAGAACCTGTAAAAACACCTGTTTTATTTTTTTCATTTTCTTGTCTTTCTAAATCACTTTTTTTTGAGGTTTCAGTAATATAATTATTGATTTTGTTCTGATATTCAGGTATTGTAATTTCTTTTACTAAAGGATGTTCAGGTGCTAAAACAAGATATGTAGCACCATAAATTGTGTCTGGTCTAGTAGTAAATACTTTAACTATATTTTCTTTATTTACTTTAAAGTTAATTTCTGCTCCTTCAGATTTACCAATCCAATTTTTTTGAGATAATTTTATGGATTCTGGCCAGTCAAGTTCATCTAAATCTTCCAGTAATCTGTTAGCATAATCCGTAATTCTCATCATCCATTGCTTCATAGGTTTTTTTATAACTGGAAAACCACCTCTTTCACTTAGACCACCTATTACCTCCTCATTTGCCAATACAGTTCCTAATTCCTCACACCAATTAACATCAATAACATCAACATATGCAAGTCTTTTAGAATCAATATAAAGTTCTTTATCATCAGAATATTCATCTGGAATTTTTAATTCACTTATCGGAACTGCTTTATTCTGTTTTTTATCATAAAAACTATTGTATAGCTTTAAAAATATCCATTGTGTCCATTTATAATATCTACTATCACTCGTTTTAATTTCTCTGTCCCAATCAAATGACAAGCCTAAATTATCTAACTGCTCTTTAAATCTAACTATATTTTTTTCCGTAGTTTTTTTTGGATGTTGACCAGTTTTAACTGCATATTGTTCGGCAGGTAGTCCAAATGAATCAAAACCCATAGGGTGTAAAACATTAAAGCCTTTATTTCTTTTATATCTAGAAATAATATCAGATGCAATATATCCTAGTGGGTGTCCAACATGTAACCCTGACCCAGATGGATAAGGGAACATATCCAAAACATAATATTTTGGTAAAGCTGAATCATTGTGGGCTTTAAAAACTTTATTTTCTGCCCAAAATTTTTGCCACTTCTTTTCTATTTCATTAAAATTATAAGACATAATTCATTCTTAAAACAAAAATAATGTTTAAAGCTAAAACAATAAAAGTTCATTTAAATTAAATAGCTTTATTATTTTTACTAAATAATTAGATCATTTTAATTGTCTAAATCAAATAATAATAGAATTTTTTCTAACTATTTTCTAGTAGTTGTCAGTATATCATCAGTATTATTTTTTTTATCATCATTTATATTTTTTGTTCTAAACAGCAATAAAATTATTGATGACTTTAAAGAAAAAATACCTGTAGTAGTATTTCTTAATGATGAAGCAAGTAAAGTTGAAATTTCTCAATTTGAAAAAAATTTAAGTATTGATTCAAGTATAAAAGATTTTAAATACACTTCAAAAGATGATGCTGCTACAAAGTTTAGTTCTGAAATTGGAGAAAATTTTGTTGATTTTTTGGGTTATAACCCCTTACTTAACTCATTTGATATTTATTTTTATGCTGATAAAGTTGAAACTTTCTATATAAATGATATTGTTAAAAATTATGAAAAAGAAGACTATGTAAATGAGGTTTCATATGATGCTCCATTAATTTTTTTAATAAATGAAAATTTTAAGAAAGTAAAAGACTTGGTTTTAATATTAGCAATATTTTTCATATTTATATCTATTTTATTAATTAATAATACCATTAGGTTATCTATATATTCGAAAAGAATGACAATTAAGACAATGCAACTTGTTGGTGCAACTAAAAGTTTTATAAGGAGACCTTTTATAAAAACTCAAATTAAACTTGGATTATTAAGTGCTTTAATATCTTCTTTAATTTTTGTTTCTCTTATATATTATTTTAATATTACTTATTTCAATATTGACTTAATAATAATACAAAACTCTATCTTTATCTCAGTTGGATGTGCATTTTTATTGAGTTTATTAATTTCACTTATATCAACCACTATCATTACAACAAGGTTTCTTAACTTAAGAATTGATAAATTATATTAATGAATAAAAAAAACAAACTGCTTTTTGGCAATAGAAACTACAAATTTATGATCTTGGGTCTTATTTTTATAGCTGTTGGATTTATTTTAATGTCTGGCGGAGGAAGTGATGACCCTAATGTTTTTAACGAAGAGATTTATAATTTTAGAAGAATAAGATTAGCACCTATGCTTGTCGTCACTGGTTTTATTATTGAAGTATACGCAATATTAACTAAACCAAATTAAGTTGGAAGTAATTAAATCTTTTATTCTTGGGCTTGTTCAAGGTTTAACTGAATTTTTACCAGTATCATCTAGTGGACATATAGAAATATTTAAAGAAATTATGAATTTTTCTTTTGAAAGTCATAATGGATTATTTTTCACTTTAATACTACACCTTGCTACTGCATTAAGTGCTCTTATTTACTTTTGGAATGATGTAAAAAAAATTATTCTTAGTATTTGTATGTTAAAAAGAGATGAAAATTTACATTTTTCTCTTATGATTCTAATTTCAATGATTCCAGCTGGATTTGTAGGTTTTTTTTACGAGGATAAAATAAATGATTTATTTAATGGAAATTTATTACTAGTTGGTTCAATGTTAATTTTAACATCTATTCTACTATTTATTTCTGATAAAATAAGTAAGCTTAATAAAAAATTAAGTCCTTTAAATTCATTATTAATTGGTATATCTCAAGCTCTTGCTATTTTACCTGGAATTTCTAGAAGTGGATCAACTATTGCTACATCAATTTTTTTAGGGATAAATAGAGACTTAGCAGCAAAGTTTTCATTTCTTATGGTTATCCCTGTAATTGTAGGATCGTCAATTAAAATGATACTATTTGACGATATAGTCTTTGATAACACAATTTTAATTAATTACATAATAGGATTTATTACAGCATTAGTTTCAGGATATTATGCTTGCAAATGGATGATATTTTTCGTCAAGAAAAGTAAGCTAGTGTACTTTTCTTTATATTGTTTAATTGTTGGTTTAGTTTCAATTATATATTCAATTTTGTAGTGATAATAAATAAAGAATTAATAGTTGATGGATTAATAATTCCAGTTTTTAAGCCATTAAATTGGACATCATTTGATGTTGTAAAAAAAATAAGATATGATTTAAAAAAAGCATATGATATAAAAAAAATTAAAGTTGGTCATGCAGGAACACTTGACCCTCTTGCAACAGGTCTTCTTTTAATTTGTACTGGGAAAAAAACAAAAATTATTGAAACTTTACAAAATCTTGATAAAACTTATTATGCAACTTTTTACATTGGAAAAACAACTCCATCATTTGATAGAGAAACTGAGTATGATGACATATATCCAATTGATCATATAAATCAAAATTTAATAATTGAGGCTTTAAATGATTTTCAAGGAGAAATAAAACAAAAACCTCCAATATATTCAGCACTAAAAATTAAGGGAAAAAGATTATATGAAATTGCAAGAAAAGGTGGATTAGCTGAAATAAAGAATAGAAGTATTAAAATTTTTGAATTTAAGCTTATAAATAATAATTTACCTGAGTTAGATTTTAAAATAAAATGTTCAAAAGGAACATATATTAGATCTTTAGCTCATGACTATGGAAAAAAATTAAATAGTGGTGCTCATTTAAAATATTTGGAAAGATATTCAATAGGAGAGTATAATATTAATGAATCATACAGTCTTGGAGAAATAAATAAATTATTATTTGATTAATAATTTTAAAAAATCATTTCTAGAGATTTTTTCTCCACCCATACTTTTTAAATGTTCTGTTGGTATTTGACAATCAATAAATTTATATTTATTTTTTTTTAATTCAGCTGAAAGAGCCACAAGTGCAACTTTACTAGAATTTGAAGATTTAGAAAACATACTCTCTCCACAAAAAACATCACCTAAATCTAAACCATATAAACCACCTACTATCTCAGAATTCTCCCAAACCTCAACGGACATGGCTAATCCCATTTCATGTAATTTTAAAAAAGAATCTTTTAATCCATCAGTTATCCAAGTGCCTTTTTGACCTAATCTTTTTATATTTGAGCAACTGTTAATTACCTCCTCAAAATCACTATTAAAAGTAATCTTAAACGGACTTTTTTTGATAAAAGACTTTAAACTTTTAGAAACTTTAATTTTACTTGGATATAAAATCATTCTCGGGTCAGGACTCCACCATAAAAGATTTTGATCTGACTCAAACCAGGGGAAAATCCCATTTTTATATGCTTCAATAATTCTTTCAGGATCTAAATCTCCACCATAGGCTACAATTCCATGCTTATCAGCACTTCTAGGTGAAGGAAAAACGTATTCATCACCAAGTCTTACCATGAAAATTAAAATGGAAGGTCATCAGGTTCTTTGCTGGAATTTTCATCAGCATTAAGCTCTTCTTTAGTTGGCAGTGGTGGAAGTTGTGAATCATAATTTTCTTCAATTTTTTCAATTCTCCAGCCCTGTATTGAGTTAAAATATTTTACTTCATTATCTTTATTTGTCCACTCTCTTCCTCTGATATTAATGTCAATTTTTACTAACTCCCCTATATTATATGAGTCAAGAAGTTCACATCTGTCTTGGACAAATTCAACCAAAATATTTTGAGGATATTGCTCTTGAGTTGTTACAACTAATTCTCTTTTTCTGAAACCGTTAGAACCGTACTCTTTAGTCTCATTAATCAATTTAATTTTACCTGATATATTCATACTTAAACTAAGTTACTTTTTATTTTATTACAAACCTCCTCAAAATTATTCTTTTGCATTTCTAAATTATTTGAAAAATCTAAATCTTTCATACTATTAATTGGAATAAGATGAACATGAACATGAGGAACTTCAAGTCCAACAACTGAAACTGCAATTCTCTCACAATTAACTGATTTTTTTAATGCTTTAGCTATTTTTTTTGAAAATTTCATTAATGAAAGATATTCATGATCACTTAAATCAAAAATATAATCAACCTCTCTTTTTAAAATACATAAAGTATGACCATAAGCATTTGGATTTATATCTAAAAAAGCTAAACAATCTTCGGCCTCATCAATTTTATAACAAGGTATTTTACCTTCAACTATTTTAGTAAATATAGAGGACAATTTTATCTAGTAATTGAGAGAATTTTAAATTTTATTTTGCCATTTGGAACACTAATTTCAGCAAAATCACCAACTGACTTACCAAGTAATCCCTTACCAATTGGAGAGTTTACAGATATTTTACCACTTTTTAAGTCAGCTTCACTTTCTGCCACAAGTTGGTAATTCATAGTTGCTCCATTTAATTCATTTTTAATTTCAACTTTAGATAAAACAAGAATTTTAGAAGTATCTAATTGAGATTCATCAATTAACCTAGCTTGTGAAAGAGTTTCTTCCAACTTAGATATTTTTAATTCTAATAACCCTTGAGCTTCTTTTGCAGCATCATATTCAGCATTTTCACTCAAATCTCCTTTATCTCTAGCTTCAGCAATAGCTTTTGAAGCATTCGGTCTTTCAACATCTTTTAGTTGATTGAGCTCTGCTCTAAGCTTATCTAAACCTTCTTGAGTGTAATAATTGATTCCCATAATTAAAAAAAAACCCTCTATATCTAGAGGTAAATCTAATATACAAATTTATTAAGTGTTATTTAATTAAATTTGAGGTGGAATGATAATAAAAAGATATATAATAATTCTATTAATCTTAACTAGCTGTGAAAGTGAACAAACTAATATCAATCCATATATACCAAACATAAGCTTTGATAGGATTATAAATTTAAATTTGCCCAGTTATGATAATTTAAATTTTACTGGCGGATCTGTTATAATTGATGGGCTTGGGGTTTGCGGAGTAATACTATTTAATTTTAATGATGATATCTTAGCTTGGGAAGCTTGTGATCCAAACCATAAAAAAAGAGATGATTGTCCAAGTCTTGATATTGACGGTGTTCAAGCAAAATGTAATTGTGTAGGAAATATATACAGTCTAGCGACTGGCCAATTACTGAACAGTAGCATGACATCTAATTATCCGCTTATTCGTTATAAAACCGAACTAATTGGTTCAAATCTGAGAGTTTATAATTAAAATTTAAAAATAAATCCTGTCAAAAAATTCGTTGTAGCTTGAGGATAATACCCAGCTCCATCTAATGTTGTTATTTGACCTGGAACACTCCAAGTATCATCATATGTATAATAATATCCATTTGAGATATATTCTTTATTAAGTAAATTATTAATTAATAAATTAACTGAGATAGATTCAAAAATTTTATTTGGTTTTAATAAATATGAAATATTTAAATCATTTACAAAGTAACTTTTAAGAATTGAGTTAGGCTGATCAGTATTACCCATAAATTGCTTGCCAACATATTTAGATATTAATGAAAAACTTAAATTATTTGAGTATTTATAACTTAAACTATTAGAGCCAATAAACGATGGAGAAAAAGAAATATTTGTTTTTCCATAATTATATAGCAAACCATCAACCATTGAGAAAATATTTTTATTCTTATTTGAACTAAAAGTAACGTTGGTTTGTAATAAAAATAAGTCCGATAATTTTATTGAATTTTCAATTTCTAATCCAATCCTATAACTGGAACCACTATTTGTTCTTTTGGGATTTCCAACATCATCAATTTCACCTGTCAAAATAAGTTGTTCATCATAAAGCATAAAATAACTATTTAGATTAAGTAAAATATTTTCAGTTCTATACCTCCAACCTATTTCTATATCATTTAACTTCTCAGGTTTAATCTCAGAATTACTTTCAAAATCAGTTCTATTTGGTTCTCTATTTGCTCTAGCAAATGAAGCATATATTAATGATTTTGAATTCACCTTAAATGATACTCCAATTTTAGGATTAAAAAAATTATATGATTTATCTAAAACCATATTAATTAAATCTGATGTAATTCCAGATGTATTGTATTTTACTCTTCTGAACTGTAAATCAGTATACAATTCAGTTTTTTCATTAATAGAATACAATAGTTTAGCAAAAAAACTTAAATCTTTTTTTTTACCAAGACCCTCATAATACCTATCTCTTATTTCACCAGTATTGCTAAGGCTTCGAGCCCAAATAACCTCCCCGAAATGATCTCCAACATAAGAACTATAAGAACTACTTACAGTTAAATCAATCTTATCTTTGCTGTAGTTCAATGAACTATTTAAAACATAAAAGTCATTATCTAACCAGCGTCTTCTAATTAAATCAGTCGTTCCTAAATCGTTTCCATTGATATCTTTATCTGATGTAACAATTCCATCGTATATATTAATATCATCATCCTCTTTATATTGTTCAAAGTAGCCTCTTCCATAAGTGTAATTTAAACCTAAATTAAATGACCAATAATTACTTATTTTTTCATTCAAATGCAATTGATAATGATCTTGCTTATAATTATCGATTTCATTTTCATATGTATATGGATTCTGACGTCTATTTTCTTTAACCTGATCCATAGTTAATCCATACCAAGATTGATAAGTTTTTTCATGTCCACCAAATGACAAAACCTTAATTAATGTATTTCTATCTGTATATGTGCCTTGAACAAAGTAAGATTTTAAGTCTGAATAAGCTCTATCTACATATCCATCAGAATCAATTTTTGACAATCTCCCTGAAAGCTCAAAATGATCATTGATTTTTCCAGTACTAAACTTAATAGTATTTTTTAAAGTATTATAACTTCCAAAGCTGCTTGATAACTCAGCATATGGTTTATTTGATATAAGATCAGTTAAAATATTAATACTAGCTCCAAAGGCACCTGAACCATTGGTTGATGTTCCAATTCCTCGCTGAACTTGTAAACTTTCAACTGATGAAGTAAAATCTGGTAAATTAACCCAAAATGTCCCCATTGATTCAGGGTCATTAAAGGGTATTCCATTAATGGTAATATTTGTAGACTGTGGACTAACACCCCTAATTCTAATTCCTGTGTAACCTATGCCAGCACCAGCATCAGAGGTGGTGACAATAGATGGTAAAAAATTTAATAAAACCGGGAGATCTTGACCAAGATTTTTAGATTCTAAATCATCTTTATCAATATTTGAATAACTAATTGGTGTAGAAAATTTTGCACGTATACCTTTTACAATAACTTCATCTAAATTTTGTGTTGTTGCTTGTAATGTGTCATTAATAATTTCTTGAGAATTAATGAAATTAGAAAGTAGAAACACCGTCAATAAAAATTTTTTCATAATTGTAATATTAACGGGGCAATAATTAAGTGAGTATCATTTTTCCTTACAAAAATTACTTTGTCAGGTTCAATGGGTATAATCTCAGCCTTAGCACCCCAAATTCACATCAAAACTAAAAAAAAAAGGGCACATGGCCCTTTTTTAAAAGTAAATTAATCTTGATTAAAAAGAATATTTCAATCCAACAGAAATATTTCTTCCCATTGCATGAAGGTTTAAGTTTTTTAACCTTGATAAATGGTCAACATATTCCTTATCAAACAAATTTGAAACGGACCAAAATAAATTTAGATCATTGTTTGCCATATTTAACATATAAGATCCAGAGATATCAACAAGACTGTAAGATTCTGTAGTAGTTTCAAAATCTGCTACATCATTTTGATTTGCTTTTGATAATAAACCTATTTCATAGCTGCCAGCTTCATCGAAATCCAAATCAAAATCTAATTTGAATGTTAACGGAGAAATGAATGGTAAATAACCACCATCTCTTACTTTACCTTGTAAATATTCAATAGAAGTATTATAAGTTAACCAATCAGCACTTGTTTTTCCTGAAATTGAAACTTCTAACCCAAAAAGATTTGCATCCTCTTGAACATAATTATATAGCGGCATATCATTCATCTCAGTTCCTGTTGGCTTGATATATATGTAATTATCAAGGGAGTTGAAGAAAAAGTCTACTCCAAAAGTAGTTTTCTCTGAAAAAGTATTAAATACAAAATCTAATTGATTACTCTTTTCTACTCCTAAGTTTGCATCACCCTTATCATATCTAGCTACACCGTGGTGTACACCGTCAGCAAAAAGCTCAGATAGATTAGGAGCTCTATAACCACTAGAATAATTTATTCTTAAGTTAGATGAACTACCAATGTTTTTCTTTAGACCAATTGATGAAGTAAAACTCGAGTACGATTTAGTAAAATCGTGAGTTTGAATATCTCTTTGATCACCTCTAAAACCTACCATCAAATCTAAATTATCTAAGTGTACATGAGATATACCATAAAACCCTAAATCTTGCTTCTCAGCATTAGGAATTAACTCCTCTTCACCAGCATTAGAATTTTCTTGATCTAAAATACTACCCCCTAATATGAACTCAAATTTATCTGTCTTTGGAAATATATATTTAAAATCTAAAGATGTCGTT
>Ga0163179_10002816_pt1 | contig 11971 bp, 10 predicted proteins | sample AtlANTMetagenome_FD_109643 | JGI IMG/M metagenome (GOLD analysis project Ga0163179, IMG submission 109643) | Marine eukaryotic phytoplankton communities from the Atlantic Ocean - Atlantic ANT 2 Metagenome | ecosystem: Environmental > Aquatic > Marine > Oceanic | place: North Atlantic Ocean... | reverse complement strand
GCCTGTAAGTTCCCAAGTCGCATTTGCAGTGTTTTGCCATGCTTGTGCATAGTCTGTACCAGTTTTTCCGCCAACATAATTAACCCAAGCATTAAGCGTAGCGTCAGAAGCTGTATCATCTGTACCTTTATCCATTCGCCAATCAATATAAAAACCAACACCAGTATCATCGTTTAGTACAATGTTTGACCCGCCAGGAATAGTTTTTGTTACCTTTGTCCAGGTGTTTGCTGACAATGCGTAAGAAGTAATATATTGTTGAGCAGTTCCAGAATCTGGCCCATAAAGTGTTAACCAATAAGTTCCCGCCAAAGAAGATTTAGCCCAGAAAGATATCGTTATGTAAGAACTGCCTGATGTATATTGCCATCCCATATTTCTTATATCTTTTGCTTCTGGTATGTAGCGCATTAGTGCATACCTGTCATTCGCACTACTTGTTGAAGTAACTGTTAATTTGTAAGCGTGTCTATGCCCTACGTCGTAAGCTCCTCCCGAAGTTAAAGCAACTTGCGATTGCGTTATTGCACTTCCGCTTCCAGTCCATAAAGAACTCCAACGATCCACAACTTTGACTCCTGTAGCAGTACTAGAAGTTCCTCTTTGAGCTATAGACATATCTCCATTAATTATAAGATTGCGATTAGAGCTGACCGCATCACTCGCCAATTTAGCAGCAGTAATAGATCCATCAGCTATATCTGCGGCAATTACCGTATTTGCTGGAATGGCTAAAGAATTTATTTTAGTAATCGCCATTAGGTAATTTCCATTATGCCGAGGGTAGCGTCTAAAGCAGATGCAGTTCCTGATTTCACTCTTAGTACGTCTGTTGTTTCCAGCACATATTTTTGACCGCCCATCACTTCCAAGGTTGTCCTAGCTGGAATACTCACAGTGTCAAGTACTTGAAAATCGTTGTTTGAATCCGAGGTGTCTTGTATCTGAACCGTGACATCCACCGCACTAGCAGTCTTGTTGCATAGTGTTAAGCCCAGCACGATTGTCGTAGTACTACTTGGTGCAGTGTATAAATCAACGTAACTCGAATGGGATACACTCGCCGCAAACGCATTTTTAAAAGTATTTGCCATTTATCTCTCCTAGCCTAATGCTAGTGCTAATGATGTTGCTGTCGAATCTGCATCACTAATTACTTCATTCATTAAGGCTGCCGTAATCCGCAACTCAGCTTTATCTCCAGAACTGAAAGACCGTGCCGAAGTTCCATCCTGCGCTCTAACAACTGTCAACGTATTACCACTACGAGCAGTGACCTTGACTACCTCTGTGTTTGTATCATCGTCAAAGGTCACATAAGTAATGTCTCCAGTACCCAACGTAGGAAAAACTGAACCATCAGCTACACCAATTGATGTTACTGAGTCGTTTATACCAGCGGATAAAGTAGTAGACGCATTGTTAGTAAACTTAATAGTCATTAAGAAGCCGTCAAAACCCAGGTGCAGGTAATCGAATCCGAACTGCCTTTATTTATGGTTGAAACCACAGTCCGACAAAGTAGTGTTCCACCCGAACTTGCATTTAGAAGACCGAATTCAACAACGGCCCCTGTTGCAGTTCCCGCACCTAATGTTGCAACCGCAGTAAACGTATTTGTAGAATGAGTGAAGCTAGTTAAAGCAACTCTTCCAAGTTCTGAAGCGAGTGCAGTATCACCAGCAGCAGCAGCCGTATTATTAGATCCGGCGGCTAAATGACTCACTACACTGTCATTACCATCTACCATCCGCGAGGCAATTAATGCCTTTCCAGCCGTTGTAATTAAGTTGGGACCGTCATACACAATATCGTCATTAAGACGCACAATGACATGCCCTGTTGGATTAAATGATTCTATAAACATGAGTAACACCTCATTGATTTAGTTGAGCGACATTGAATGCCGACTTGTTGAATTGAGAAGAAGTCCCGATAACTAACTGAGCGGAAATACTTTCTGAAACAGAGAAAGAATCTGAAGCATTTCTACCAAAACCTATTGCAGTTGATGCGCTATCTGAAATAGAGAAAGCGTCTGATGTATTTATGGGTACTAACAACCCAGCTGTAACACTTTCAGAGACAGAAAAGGAATCTGAAAACTGGGATAGGACCACAGAGAAATTAGGTTGTTCTGTAACAGTAAATGAATCTGCTATTGCACCTTGGGTTAAAGCAATCTCGAAACTAGGCGCGGCATCAGTAACCCCAAAAGAATCGACTGCTGGTTTTTCAAATAAATAAGTAGCAGCATCAGTAACAGTTACGCTTTCAGTATAATTGCCGTTAAAACTCCAGGTTGGGCTGTCTGAAGTAGAGAACGAGTCTGCTTTTGATGTTACAAAAGAATAAGATGGTGATTCAGAAACAGTAAAAGATTCAGAAGGACTTCTTACAAATGTAACAGCAGAAGATAAAGACTCACTAAACGTAATAGTATGCGCGAAGTTTTTATTGTATGTAATGGTAGGAGTAGCATCAGTAATACTAAAAGTTTCATCCCTAAACCATTGGTTAAGGCTAGATGGGTCAAGAGTAACATCTGTTGCAGTCGCAGCGACATATGTCAAAACGGATCTTATATCCTGAAACTGGACTATAAAATTCTGAGTGACTGATGACGCAGCTACTGTTGCCTTTGAATAAGTAACAGAAGCTTGGGGCTTTACATAGCTGACAACAGCTTTAATCAAAGTCATCCCTCACTTTGAATTTTAGTAGATCGTTTACAGTTTGTTTTGCACCACCAGAGGTTGTAGTTATCTCAATTTCGCCTTCAAATGTCCCAGCAGTGTCAAGCGTTCCCGAGGGAAAATCAGTAGTACAAACGCCACCAGAGGCACTGGTTACCGTACAACTAAGAGTTGCTTTTATAGTTGTACTTCCCAACTCCCGTAGCCGCAGTTTTACAGTCTTTCCTGTAAGGGTAATCGGGTTCCAAGTAGTAGAATCGTTTGCGTCTAATGTTTCTCCTGAAGCGGCAGTATTAGAGTCTTTCAGAGTAATGGTTAACTCTGGAAGCGTGTCTCCCACTACAAGATTAATAGTCTCTGAATACGCCATAAATGTTAGTCCTCTGCACCCTATATATTAGCATCACTAATGTTTCTTTAATAGCTCCAAATTACGGGTTCCGTCGTTCTCACATCCACATGGACAAAAGATTTGGCGACTCCTACACCATTAAACCCGAGCCGCAATGCGTGGTTAATAATCACGTATCTTTGGACACCGCTATTAACCCGAATATCAGCTGCAATACCCTTACAGTGTTGTCCTGGTTTTGACTTAACCTTCTCAAGACTATGCTCATTTGAGCGAAATCCTGAAGTAATAATGAAAGGGAACTGACATGCCTCGCGTAGATCATCTAGGCGATAAATAAACTGTTCATCCATCTCATTTTCGCCTGTTTCCTGACAATCAAAATCTCTTAATTTGAAGTACTTAAACCCCATTACTAAACCACGGCTCCCTCTTCCCGCCTCGATAAACTCGCGCTAACCCTTCTTGCACAAGTAGACTGCACACATCTTCACCGTCCACCGTGAAAGGGATACCTAATATCCGACCATATTTCCCGTAACCGAGGGATTTAAATGAAAAAGGTTGTCCAGGTGGTAACAACTCTTCGACTCTCGCCTTGGCTTGCAAACCAATTTCTTTCTCTCGTAAATCCCGTGTTCGACTCTCTGGTGTATTTATTCCATGAAAACGAAGCTTTTCATTAGCCAGCTTCACTGAAAATCCCAGATCAATCTCGGAAATAACAATCGTATCGCCATCAATTATTCTGCCGACTATTCCGAAATACTGAAAAGGTTCTGGCTTCATTCTTTCTTGCCTTGTCCCAGAAATAAACCGAAAACGGCAGTCATCGCGCCTGTGCAGACCGAAACCAAACCGGCCTGTTCAAAACTCGGCTGTTCGAGAGTGGTGAACCAATGAATCACATCCCAACATGCAATTGCCATCATTAGTACCAGCAGCCGTGGTACAACCCGCCACTTATCAAATTCTTCCGGTGTCATTTGCGTAACTTCATTAATTTATCTGCACCCTTCAATCCAAACGATGATGAGATACAAATAAAGAGCAACATCTGGAAATAATCGGGCAACTCACCCAAAGCATCGAAACCAGCGTGAACACGCTCCAAAACAGCGGGATCATCAAAAGCCACAGCATAAGCCACCATAAAAATTGGAAACGCCAATACCACTGTCCAGAATTCGTCTTTAAGGCTGTTGTCGGTAGCCGCAGCCATTTTTGATTCCCAGTTAGCGTCATTTTGAATCACCTGCATTTTTGCCTGATGCTTCGCTTGGCCTTGTTCATGTTTATTCTTCATCCATGTACCAGCGAGATTTGTCACTGGTCCGATTACCGCACTTAATATATTCACCTCTACCTCCTATAGCTGGTTGTAAATTGGCAGCAATCGATTACCAATAGTGCGATCTACACGCCACCCGTTCTGGAATGCTTCTTCAATAGTTTCCGCAGTGGGACCAAGTAAAGTAAAGATTGCTGAATTACCCCATTCCGCATTTTGATGGGCCATCCTTGCAATACTCATTGGCCCTAAGAATCCTGACTTCTCAATGATCTCAAACCAATAATCATCCCAATCCATTCGATCAGATCTGAAGTACCTTTGTTGCGGCTCGACACCAGGCAACAACCAAGCCAAACCGTATTTTGCATATTCGCGTAATTCCATCCCCAACATCGCTAATGGCATTGTCGCTACTGCGGTCAGCATCAATACCGCACTCACTGCGCTCAATTGCGCTCCTCCACGTAACTCGTTATTCCTTTGTCCTACTTCCTGCATCACACCACCTACAATAGTTTTGTAGTAGCTATAGAAATAACCTTTCAACTGCCAGACCAATGCCCAATGAGGATCAGATGCCCACATTGGACGCTCCGCTGCATTGGGACGCATTATGGAAGATTCAACAAACCGTTGAAGAGCCTGTTTCATTTTCAGCCCTTCTGGAGTACTCATCTGCCGTCCTCCTTCTACCCACGCCATTACTTCCTCGGCAGTGACACCAAGCTCCTGTAGATAACGAGCAGAATTCGGATTATTAAATTCATTTCGGGCGTGTTTCGTTAAAAACTGAACACCCATTCCAGCAGCAAACTCTCTACTAAATTTTGTAAAATAATCTAAACCAATTGCTTGGAAGAATTTATCTGAAAGGTTTCGCACTGTAGGATTCATGAAATCCTGTTCAGCTTGCGTGACCCACGCATTAGCAACTGTTTCACTAGTCACTACACCGATATCTCGAGCGAACTGTTTAGCTTCCTCTCTATTTTGTATCTGTCTTTTGATTTCTTTAAAGCCCGTCCAAAGACCACTGAAATCTTTTGAATTTATAACGGGACCAGCTAAATCTGGTAGAGAAGCAATCGTTGCAAAAGGAAGGATAGTAATGAACTGTAAAAACTGCCCCCAGCTATTCACAGACCGCCAAAGTGGACTCACAGGGTTTTTCTGGTAACCAAGATACAAACCAATAATATGAGCAGCCTGTTCTGCTTGCTCTGGTTTTAGTGCCTGTAATTTATCTCTTAATGCATCTGGACCGCCTGTAGCCTTGTTAAACTCGATGCGTTTAATCGCATGACGCATATACTCAACAAACGCCACTTCAGGTTTTTGTAAAAATCCTGCGTCTTGTAAAACTAATGGGTCAACATCTTTGGTTAACTGTATTGCCTCTTCAACACCAGAGGCTGGGTTTGTGGGATCAAAATCAATTGGGCCGTCTTCTTGTAGAGTCTGACCAAACATATACAGCTTTGAAACCGCTTGTTCTGCTCTCTCAGGAGTAATCCCTTTTGCCTGGTTAATAATTAGATTTTTAAACTCTTCAGAGCGTTGTGTGATCTCAAACAGGTTTAATGCAACGGGGAAGTAATTGTCACGACGACCTATATTCGTATTACTCGGCTCAATATAGTTGTCATAGAAGTCTTCAAGGAACTCTCGAATTTGTTTCGCCTTTCCACTTAAATTAGCGGTGGTTTCGTTTCCTTGTGCTAAAACAAAAGCAGCAATGACATCAGGGTCATCAAAACGTCCTATGTCACGCTCAAATTTATTTTTATATTCGGAGACTGTTAGGTTAACTGCTTTTAAGAAGCCAAGCCTTCCACGCCCCACCAGATCCTGCGCTCTGACATAGAACATATCTGCTATTTCATTGCCAGCAACCTTGCGTAAAATATTATCTGCTGGCATAAGGACGCTGCGTAATACACTGGCAATATCCTTAGTAATATGTCTCTTATATGCCCGAGCAGGTACATCACCACCTTCTTTTTTCGTTTCAGCGACTACATCGGGAATCAAGGTTCGCTGTGTAGTGGTTGTACTTGTTTCTTTTGCCCGTTGTTTACCTTGGTTAATAATCCCTTCAATGTATTGCTCAAAAGCTGCATCAACAGAAGCATATTTAGTTCCAAATCTCTGCCGGAAATATTTCGATGCTTTGTTAAACATCTGATTCAACGCCCGAGCTACTCTCTTAAAATGATTTTCAGGTAAGTTTCTGGCTTGTCTCTTTAAATATCTTTTTGTACCCCACTTGGCTATCTGGTCGGCATACCATTCTTCAAACCCGACATCAAATCCCATCTTCTCGTAGACAGTTTTATAATTAGGATCTTTTTTATACGCTTCTATCAACCGCTTCCTTAGAGCGGGATTTTTCATCGCTTTATCTTTCATGGTTGAAAAGAAGGAGTGTCCGATCTCATGTGAAAGAACCATCGCATCAGCAAGACTGTTGCCTGTTTCCTTGATCATGATGACGTTAGTACCCTGACTATGAAGTCCTCGCTCGATGTTAGAGCCGTTCTCTTTTGCTGCCATCATGTTACGAAGATTGATAATGTCCCTTGCAATACTCAAATCAAAGCTTGGAAACGCTTCAGTGCTAAAGCGTTCAATAATCTGTTCATCAGTAAGATCTTTAATCTCAGAGAAACTAACAATTAAAGGTTTCTGCTCTAAAGGCAGTGTCTCAATCAGATCATCAACAATCTTCTTAATGAGAACGTCATCACGCCACGTAGCAACAGGCTCTGTATCAGCGGGGGTAACTTCGGGTTCTGTAGAGGTTGCTGTAGCGGTTGCTGGACCTGTCGTTGGTGCTGCTCCTGCCCTACGATCTGGTGAGATATCCGCTTCAGTCGTAGTAGAAATAGTAGGCGTAATTACTCTGGCTTGTTGCTGCCCTTCTTGTTCTTCAATCTGACGACTCAAATAAGTCGCCCGATCAGTTTTCCTTGTATACTCTCGAAAAGCTTCCTTGCGTTCCTCGGGATCAGCTAATTGTGCGATCTCATCTATATCAGTCGCATCTATTTCATCCCGCACTCCTTCCAATTCTTTTTGGAGATCACCAAGTTCAGTGTTATCAGGATCAAAATCTTCCCTACCTGCGGTAACCTCAGATCCTTGGATTCCTCGGGAGAATAAACCCTGACGCTTTTTTCCTGTGGGGCCGACAGTGGCATTTAATGTAATTGGTTTTTTGCCGAGTACTCCAGCTACTAAATTTTGGCCTTTAAAAGCACCCTCCTCAACCCTAAACTCGCGTTGTAACTGCCATTTCCCATCTGCCTGAACAATAGATATTTTTGAATTAGGGAATTTTTCCCGTAGCTGTACCGCTGTTTCAAGCAACGCTAGTGGAAATTGCCTCATGCGCTCATCAGTACCAAAAAGTTCTGTAAAAAGAATTCTTGCTGCTTTCTCCCCCTTTACTAACCTACCTGTTCTTCCTTCATACGTTCCAGCTATTTCCGTTTCGGTCTGTTGGTAATTATCCTGGTTAATCAGCGAGACACCATTCGCGTCTTGAACGTCATACCCTTCAATTGCCAAATCACCCAGAATTTCAGATAACCCTGCTTTCAGACCCATGAAAGCACCGCGCTCACCAACAAAAGGGGTGCCTTCACGATTCTCGACTAACCGCCTTCCAGCGTTAGTTAACGTAGCCAGACTGACTTGTCGTTTTTTCCCATTTTCATCAACTATAAAAACATTACGGTTTTTTTGCTGTGCGCGTTGAGCTTGAGTAACAGAGCGATTTAAAAATTCATCTAAGGTCAGGCGTTCACGTTTACCATCCATCTCGATCTGATAAAGCTTCTCGAAATCCTCACGCCTTATCTCCCATTTCCCGAAATCCTTGCTGCCCTGTTCTTTGTTCTTAACTATGGTTACTCTTGAGTTGGGGAATGACTGCTGCTGCTTAACTGCTGTTTGAAGCAATGCTTGAGAGAAACTCCCTATCCGCTCGTCGTTTCCAAAAGTCTCTATATAACGACTTCTTGCAGCTTCTTCCCCGCTAAATAAACTACCTGTCCTTTTTCTTGGTTCATATGCCCCAACAACTTCTTCCTCAGTTTCTACCTCTGGAGCTATGGTGTCTTCGCCAAGAGCTTGATCAGTATCAGGATCAGATAAATCACGCTGTCCGTAACCCATCTGCTGATAAGTTTCTTCATCGAGATCCATTTCCCGAACCTGAGATTTGTCCTCCTGCTCAACTTTACGCTTACGATTCTCTGCTGCCTCTTCAACAGATAATGTCCTAACACTTCCACCTTCAGGGATTAAAGACTGGGCAGCTGAAAATGCTGATTGCTGGTTATCCTGATTGGTAACTTCCGCTGAGATGACATTCCCATCTGAATCGAGAACTTCAACAACTAAATCGCCATCGAGGGTTTTATTGTTGCTGTACCCCAGCGCAATAGATAAAGACTCATCAGTCGCACCTGATTTGGTCACCTCATCAACTAACGCCTGATCTGTACTGGCAATTACACCTCGACCTGGAATATATCGAGTGTGGACCATTTGCCCATCAATATTTTTAACACCGTCCTCACCGAAATAAGTGAGTCCGTCTTCACCTGCAACCCATACCGCTTTCTTCCCGCTATTAGGATCGAGCATTGCCCTAACTTGTGCATCGATATCAGATTTCGGTTCACGCCATGTTTGATTACTTGGCTCACCGAATTGCTCATCATTAATCTCACTATCAACACGTTGCTGTTGAGCATTCTGTAATTGGGTTTTGGCTTTACCAAAAATGGTGCCAACTTTCTCTGTGATTGGTCCAATATTAGATACAGTTGAACCTATCGCACCTCCAGCGGCACCAGCAGCTTTACCTCCAAAGAATCCTGCAAATGCCGATTCTGCTAAACGTAGTTTTGCCTCTTCATCAGAAAAGTTATCATCCAAGTCATATCGATTAGCAACACTAATACCTTCTTGCACGACTTCAGTCGTTCCCTCGATTACTCCACCCTTTAATGCAGATTTACTGATGTCTGAAGCAAACCTAGCGAAGATGCCGCCTTCTTTTGCAGCCCGTTTACTCGCCACATTACCCATCAATTTAAGTAACGCGACTTCCCCGCCAACACCGATTGCTGCTTGAGGAACTCCAATGAGTGCGGCTCTAGCCGCTTGACCACGATCTAAGTCTTCACCCGCTTCTAATGCCTCTGATAAATTACTACCAGATAATGGGGCATACTCTGAGCCAAAGGCTCCTGCCAAGGCACCTTTCCTGAAATACTCGTACATACCTTGGGCAAGTTCTGACTCTTCCGGTGTTGCAATACCCTTGGCTTGTTTGGTTAATGCATCATTTACAATACGCTTCGCGGCTGAACTACCTGTTTTGGATAACACGCCACGGCCAACCGCTGCGGTCACTCCACCTATACCAGCACTCGCAATAGTAGACACAGCTGAAGGAGTAAGCTGACCGACTGATTTTACTGCCTGAGTAACAAACCCATCAAAAGTCGGAGCTTCTAGGAATTCACCGAATGACTGAATACCCTGCATTAACTCGCCAGTGTATTCCTCACGATTACGCGCTGCTGCTATATTCTGTTTGGCTGCGTCCTCACGCCCGATAAACGTATTGAATATCGCACCAGCATAGTCAAGATCCGCTCCTAACCCTTCGGCACCTGACTCCATTGAACGGGAGAATAATTCACCTACTCCCATTTCCATTTCAACATCTGGTGACTGACCACGAATGGCAGGGCCATAGTCAGCAGGACCGTTTTCTACACCTAAGAAGAAATTACGGAAAGGAGCCGTTTCAGCCATTTAAGTTAACGGTTCGCTGCTTGTTGTCTAGCAGCCTTTTCACGCGCCAGTTTTTCGTTTGCTTGACTGGCTGTCAAAACCATATTGAAAACTTCTTCGTTGAAGCCTTTTAGGTCTTTAGCATCTATACGCTCATCAAGGCGACGACCAAATGCATCTGTATAGTAGAAACCGATTAGCTTACCCGCTGTTACATCAGCGCGTACACGACTAAGATCAAAATCAGAAGGCGTGTTCGTATCACCGCTGACATCACCACGGAAGAAACTGATTAATGTTTCCTTAACACCACCCTCCTCTTCAGCGGCTAGTGATGCGACAATGTTTGATAGAACAGGGTTTAATGCCGTGTAGTAAATTTGTGCTTCGGGTATCGTTCTCGCCATAGATGCTTTAAACAAATAAGGAGATAAATTAATGTTAATGAAACTCGAAGCTGTTGCCTTGTTTAAATTATCTTCACCACCCTTTTCACCATAAAAGGCTTCGTTTGAAGCTTCAAGTAATCCCACACCTGTTTCTATCGCATTGTTTTGTGCATCAAGATTCGACTTCCTGTACTGGAGGGCTAATTCATCTGCTCGGAGTCGATTAGATTCTTTATCTTTCTCAAGACGCGCCCAGCCTTGTTGTAATTGCTCTCGACTGATTTCCTCCGAAACCCTATCCTTACGAGACATCGAGGGAGTGCCTTCCTCAATGATATTTGACATCTCGGTAGCAACTTTACTTTGTAATGTAGGATTGTCATTTAATGAGGCTAATATTGCGGCTTTTGCAATAGCACGTTTCCTGCGAGACTTGATCTGGTTCAAATCAGGTATTGTATTTATGCCTTGCGCTGCTAACTCAGCTTCAATTCGCCTCTGGTTTGCAACAGATATGTTGACCTTACCCTGATTAACTTTTTGTGCTATCTGGTCAGGTGAATCACTTTCAATTCCGGCACTTATACCATCAATTTTTTTGGTTTCAGCATCATTTTCTAACTGGAAAGGCTGCTCGACTTCATTAACCCCTTCTCTTTCCGCTTTTATTTTATCAAGTGCCTCTGAGGTGCGCTCAAAAGTTTGATCCGCTGCTTTTTTCGCCCTTGCTGTTTTTGCATTCCCCTTACGGTTTTTTGCGTCCTCATTCCTTTTTTCCAGTTCTTTGAACTTCAACCACTGGCGATATGATTCGGGATTCCCACCTTTTTGTTCCCATAATTCGGAGATCTCTTGTTCTATATCTCTATTACCTTTCTTTAAATTCCCCGCACCACGCTTATCCCTTAACGCTTCTATCTGTCCATCAATTTCTGGGTTTGCATCCCAGCCGTCAAATTTCCGATATTTTTTCTTCTCTGACTCAGTGCCTTTACCTGTTAATGCTGACTCGACTTTCCCAAGGTTCGTTTGCGTATCCTCGAGCAATACTGGAACTGGAGCATCAGCCCCAACTTGCTTAATGAATTCCCCCTGTGCCTCTGGGTTATCTTCTAGGTTCGCAGCACCACCAATAATCCCCCGCTGTATTCCAGGTTGTCCCTCATACTGGGACAGAATTTTTCTAAGAGCAGCATCATTTCTTAGTTGTGCTTGACCTTCTACTGACAGACCCTCGAGTTCAGGGTCAATTGAATTTGCATACTTATCCATTAAAGTGACATCAAATAAATCTTTATTTACATTGGGTAGGATTTTGCTTTTAAACGTCACATTAAGATTGTTGACCAGATCTTGAAGTGTTTTAAATTCAGCAACCTCGGATTCTGGGTTACTGGTTGCATCTAATGTGACCACACCCTCACTG
>Ga0163179_10002815_pt1 | contig 11972 bp, 9 predicted proteins | sample AtlANTMetagenome_FD_109643 | JGI IMG/M metagenome (GOLD analysis project Ga0163179, IMG submission 109643) | Marine eukaryotic phytoplankton communities from the Atlantic Ocean - Atlantic ANT 2 Metagenome | ecosystem: Environmental > Aquatic > Marine > Oceanic | place: North Atlantic Ocean... | reverse complement strand
GGTAAGCCAGGTGGGACTCCTCAGGGAGGTCAGCAGGGACTCCCACGCGTACGGTCTTTCCATCAAGCATGGCTGTCGCGGCGCCCGGATAAAGGGCATTGATCGCGTCAGTGATCCGGACTGTATTTCCGAAGGTGTCTTGTCCTAAGCGGGAGTCTAGGTAGATAAAGCCGTGATCAGAGACGATCGACGTCGGCACCTCACGCTCAACCTTCGCGCCATCGGGCAGGGTCGCGACCGTGACGTGGTTACGGATAGCCGTAGCGGCCTTTCCTTCAGCGCGGAAGCCGCCGACCGTTAACGGACCTGCAGCTGTCACGAAGACCATCTCTCCGGTGACGTCTGTGAGCTCAGTGAAAGAGAGAGTCCCTCCCTCGAGGCTCTTGGCGTCTCCGATCGTAGAGACACGCGCTGAGAGTCGGCGTCCAGGCTTTAGGCCTGCCGGCAGATCAGCTTCAACCCTGACGATAGCGACGTTCTTTGAGTTCAAGTCTTGGACGTTGATGTTGATGTTTCGGGTCAACAGCAAGTTCTTGACCAGCTGCTTTGCGGTGTCGCTGGTGTCACCTGTTCCGGCGAGGCCAGTAACAAGGCCTACGCCCATCACATGGTTCTCTTCCTGGCCGCGAACCGCGACGAGGCTCTTAACGGGGACACGCAGAACATCGATAGGTTCACGCGTGCTCTTAGGCTCAAAGCGAGGTGTCTTCGCGACGTTAGCGGCAGAGCGTCCAGTCGGTTGAATCGGAGACTCGACGGAGCCCCAGGGCCAAGAGCGGACATCTTCTGTTGTGGCCTGGTCGACCGGCCCCTGAGGCAGGCTAGCAGCAGCGGCAAGAATGATTGTAGTTAACATTTTTTAGCTCCTGGTTCGTCTAGAAGGGCCACAGCCAAGCGAGGGCGTCGTGTATGAATCCACCGAGACCGTGACGGTTCGTGGCGCGAGTCATCGGGCCAGTCCCTGTGTATGTGATGCGCGCGTCAGCGACGAGCTCACTCTGAACGGTGTTGTTGGTGTCGATATCAAAGCGACGAACAACGCCGCTGAACTCGATCACCTTGACCTCATTGTCTACGCGGATCTCTCTGCGACCGTTAACGACTAGGTTCCCGTTGGGGAGCTTGTCGACGACGACCGCGGTCATTCGAGCGCTGAAGGTTCCAGTCTTCTCGTAGTTCGCAGACCCTCTGAAGGTGTCCTCTGTTCCTGACTGAACTGAGGGCAAGGTCGAGAACATGTTCGGCTTCAAGTCGAACGCGGTCAGCTGGTAGTCCAAACCCTTCTGTGTCGAGAGGTCACTAGACTCCTCGTTTCGCACATCTTGGTTCTCGCTGATCACGATCGTCACGAGGTCGCCTGGGCGACGAGCTGTCCTGTTGCCAACCAAGACAAAGGGGCCGTGGTCAGGGTTATAGATAGACCCCTGACGCCGCTGCGCCGACGCGTCAACGTTGAACGCACACAGCGCCCCAAGGATCAAGCTCGCTATTTTTATGGTCTTCATTTTTTGTATCTCTCTGATTACTGAGCCTTCTTCAGCTCGCGTGTGACTTGTTCGCGACCGGTCACGGTCGCTTTGATCTCTTTGCCTGTTGATTCGATCTGCACGGTGATCACGTCCCCTATCCGGCCGCTCTGCATTGCGGTGCCCAGGACGGATGCGCGAATGTGGCCGTGTACGATTTGAATCCAAACCTGTCCGCCGCTGCTTACAGCCAGAGGCCGCTCGACGTCTCTCTCGGTGACCACATGTCCAGCGGGCATCGCTCGGACGGCGACTGAGTTGGACAAGAGGTTGATCGCTAGCGGCTGTGAAGACGCCTCTGTGAGCCGGACCTTCCGCAGAGCAAACATAGACGCGGAGAGCTGTGTGCCCTTGGGCGCTGCCTTCAACAAGACCGGGAGCTCTGCGAAGACCTCGACCTTCAAACCTATCCAGACCGTGCGATACGGCTCGTTATCTACAAGGATGCGGACCGGAACGCTCCAGGCGCCAGGCCTCGCCGCGTTGCTCAACATATCAGCACGCAGCACTGCGGCGTTCGCGCCGCGCGGTACGCTCGCGTCATCGATCGTGCCTGTCGCCTCGATAGTCACCTCTTTGCCTTCAAAGAGTTCACCTACAGCGGTGCGGGCAGTCTCATAGAGGTCTGTTGCAGACACCATCTCTACTGCGGGGGCCACCCTGCATGCAGGTTCGCCCGCCCATGTCACCTTTAAGTTGGGCAAGCTGATCGCTACAGCTTGTTCGACCTTCCAGCGCTGAAGCGTGCGGCTATAACCCGGAGCTGGCATATAGCCAAGCTCGATAGAGCTCAATGACTCAGCGGTCTTGGGGTCGGCCGCTGTGATGGTCGCGATCTCACCCAAGGTGATCTTCGTTCCCATCGCTTCAGCCTCTGCCGGCAGCTCAATCGAGACTCCGGTTGTTAAGAGTAGTAATTGGAGAGCAATCATCATTCACCTACCGGACCATCTGGTTGACCTGCTGAAGCATCTCGTCAGAGACCTTCACAGCGCGACTGTTCACTTCATAGTTACGCTGAGCGAGGATGAGCCCGACGAGCTCGTCCACCACCGCGACGTTTGATCGTTCCTTGTAGCCCTGGCGAAGGACGCCTGTACCGTCTTCTCCGGCCGCGACTGATTGGCCTTGTCCGGAGCTGACTGTCTCGCTGAACAAGTTCGCGCCTTGCGCCTTCAGGCCTGCGGGGTTCGCGAAGCGCCACAGTTGTAGTCGGCCTGCTTCGGTCGGAGCCTGGTCATCTGACACGCGTGTAGAGAAGGTTCCGTCCTCTGCGATGTCGATGCCGATGACATCTCGTCCTACAGTTGGCGCGTTCAAGAGCTCATAGCCCTGCGCGGTAACGATCTTGCCTTCGCCGTCACGATGGAAGGTTCCGTCACGCGTGTATCGAATCTCTCCGTTCGGCTGCTTCACAGCGAAGAAGCCTTCCCCTTGCACGCCAATGTCCAAGGGCTGTCCGCTAGCCACGAGCTCACCTTGACGGAAGTCCTTGTGTGACCCGGAGATCTCCACGCCGCTTCCCAGCTGAAGGCCGGTGGGGCGCATGTGGTTAGCGCCTGTCGCCGCGCCAGGGTTCTCGTAGGTCTGATAGAAGAGCGAACGAAAGTTGAGATCGCTTCGCTTGAAGCCAGCGGTGTTCACGTTCGCGATGTTGTTCGCGATGTTGTCTACCTGCTTCTGCTGTGCCTTCATTCCTGAGGCTGCTGTCATTAGTGCTCTAAGCATTTGATAAGTTCCTTAGTTAGTAACTGTCGACTAGCCGATGCGCTGCTGCAGCAAGCGCTCATATGTACGGTTGATCATTTGCACGAGACGGTTCGCCGACTCGAAAGAACGCTGGACTGTGATCATCGAGACGAGCTCGTCCATTGATGACACGTTCGAACGCTCGAGGTGCCCTTGGTGCACTGCGCCTTGCGCAGTGACCTCTTTCATCCCTTCGCTTGCCGCGAAGTAGCCTCCGCCGATGGACTGAAGCTTTGAGTCGTCGACAAAGTCGACGATGCGCAGACGCCCGACCTCTTTGTCGCCTTGATGGACGACTCCGTTAGCGTCTACTTGAACGATGTCCCCGTGGGGGTCGATGACAGCGCTGTTCGCTTCCCAGGCGACAGGGTTGCCTTCGCTTGTTTGGAGGACGCCAGCGCCATCGACCTTAAAGTTGCCGCGGCGGGTATAGACCTCACCGGACTGGCCTTCCGTCACGAACCAACCCCTTCCGTCTATCGCTAGGTGGTAGGGGCTAGAAGAGCGCTTCAGGTCTCCTTGTGAGAAATCGCTCCTGTGCTTTGTGTCCACCTCTAAGTAGCCCTCTGCTTTGGGCACGGTGAATGCACGGCTGGCGCCTGACTGACGCTTAAAGCCAGGGGTGTCTACGTTGGCGAGGTTGGCGGTGATCGCCTCCATCCTCTTCTCCGCAGTTCTTAGGGCGCTTACGCCGCTGTATAGGCCTGTATCCATAACACCCCTAAGTAGCACGGGCCTTGCCAAGCGGGGAGCGAGGCAACAATAACGATGTAAGTGCCTATTCTACAGCAGCTTAAGTGCCACCCTGACGCCCCAGTCACTCTCCCGCGTGGGTCTCCCTGTGGAAAGATCTTCCCGACCTGGAAAGGACTTCCCTGCCTCCTCTTCCATATGAAGCAAGCCGACCAATGGCCGGCTTGCGTGATTCCTACGACCTAGAAGGTCTGGGCTAGAGCATGTTCACAGCGTCGCTGAGCAGCTCGTCTTGGACGCTGATCACGCGCGCGCTCGCTTGATAGCCTCGCTGAGCCTCGATCAGGTGCACGAACTCTTCCGCTGTGTCCACATTCGACTCCTCGAGGGCGCCGCCGATGACTACGCCTGCTGCCCCGAGCTCTCCCTTGCCGAGGCTAGCGCGTCCGCTTGAGACAGATTGGCGCCAGAGGTTACCGCCACTCGCTTCGAGGCCTTCCGGGTTCCCGAAGACCGCGACACCCACCTCGCCGAGGGTTTGGTGCTGTCCGTTGCTGTAGTGGCCAAAGACGCTTCCATCCGCTTCGATTGAAAGGCTCCCAAGCTCTCCGACACCATATCCATCCTGAGATGAGATGCGGGCGCTCGCGCTGTCGCCGAACTGCGTCAGCCCGTCAAGCTGGCCGTCTGTTCCAAGCTCTAAGGTCGCGGTTTGCGTTCCGCCTTCTAGCCAATCAACCGTGACGCTCAAGCCGGTGAGTGAATCATTCGTGGGCGCGCCGTTCGCGTCAAAGCTCAACCCTAAGATAGGGCCAGAGGTGACGACACCTTCGGCGGCGTCGGCCTCTGCTGTCATAGACCAAGTTCCATCAACCGCGCGCTCAAAGGTCATCGTCATCTGACGACTGACACCAGAAGAATCGAACATCTCAGAAGACGTCACGACCTTATCCGCATCAGAGCCAGCGGTGGTGACCATCGGCAAGTAGTTGCCCCATTGCGTGGCGCCGACATTGGCTGCGCCATCACTCAAAGACATCGAGAGCTCTGTGGCTCCGGCGCTATCGGCAGTGATCGTCAATTGTCCGTTCGCGTTCAGAGCTGCTGTAGCTCCAGGGTAGAGCGCGTCCACATAGCTAACAAACTCGCCGACCGTTGTTCCGTCAGTTCCATAGACGAAGGTCGAGTTGATCGGGCTCCCGTCAACGCCTACACCGCTGATCTCGATAGAGTCACCCGAGACATAGTCCGCGATCCCCGCAGGGAGCGCGTTTAGGTCTGTCGTCGCCGAGACGTCTGTGTCAGCTCCGGTGACTAAGTTGCCCGAGAGGCCTGCGGCCTGCGCGAGGTCTTTACCTGGCGCACCGGGGCTTACTTGTAGGCTGGCGGCTCCGCCAGACGCGCCAGTAGTCATCTCAATCATGCCTCCGTTGAGGCTAGCGCTGACGTGATCTAAGGCGTCGATCGCCGTCGCTAGGTCTTGCATCGTGACTGGCGCACCGGTCCCTTGGATGGCGACTGTCTGGGGGGCACCCCCGTTCACCGTCACCTCCATCGTCCAGGTCTCACCAGCAGGGATCGTGAAGGCTCCCGCCTGTGTTCCGCTCAACTTCGCAGGGCTGCCTTCCCTGAGAGGAGTGTTCCCCGTGAGCACAGCTGCGAAAGGTCCGCCAATTTCTGCCGGCAAGTTCCCCGACAGGCTCATGCTCCCGGTGGCCTTGGGCGGAAAGAGCGACTGCGTATCGAGGGTGACCTCCTGGCCACTTCCCGAGAGCACCTTGTAGCCCGAAGCGAGGTCTACGAGAGAGCTGTCTGAGTCCAAGCCAAAGCTACCGACCCTCGTGTAGAGATCTGTTTGTCCGTTACTTAGCGCGAAGAAGCCTCGACCTCCAATCGCCAGGTCAAAAGTGCGACCTGTTTGTGACATCGCTCCTTGGCCGAAATCGCGCGTTATAGCGCCCATCGCCACCCCGCCGCCTATTTGCATAGGGTTTGTTCCCCCGCCTTTACCAGCGCGCATGGCTGGCTGAAGACTGCGAGAGAAGGCGTCTCCAAAGCTTGCTGATGCAGACTTAAAGCCAGGTGTGTTTGTGTTAGCGAGGTTATTGCCGATGACGTCAAGCCATCCTTGATGAGCATTGAGTGCGCTGAGCGCTGTGTAAAGTGAACCTGACATTGTTTAAGCCTCCGCTCCGTTGTCTGCCGTCTCGTCTGTTTCTGACTCCTCTGATGATGCGCCGTCGGTGATCTCCATCACGCTGCCAAGCGGCACGTCAAAGCCGTCGATGTTCAAGACAGCCACGCCCTCTTCAATCTTTACAGAGTCAACTGAACCTGTTTGCTCCTCGCCGGTCTCAGGGCTGAAGTAAGTCACGTTTTTACCGATCAAGGCGGAGCTCTGAGTCAACTGACTCATCAGCGCGTTCCCTTGCTGAAGCATCGCTAGACCCACCATGTTCTCGTTGAGGTTTTGGATGCCCTCAAGCTCAGAGAGCTGTGTGAGTTGTGCGATGAACTTGTCGTTGTCCATCGGAGACATCGGATCTTGGTTCTTCAGTTGCTGAACGAGCAGCTCCATGAAGGCCTCCTTCCCCATCTCGGATCCTCCGACTGCGTCGGCGTAAGAAGTGTTGTTATTGCTGACACCTTGAATGCTCATAGTTTTCTCTCTGCTCAAGCGAAGTAATCGACAGCTTCGGAGCTTCCGAAGAGTCGGTGAATTTTTTCGGGCGACACCTCTTCGCCTTGAGGGTCTACAGAGCTCGCGCTCTCTTCGCCCTCAAAGCCAAGGCTTAAATCAATGTCGGCCTCTTGGAAGCCGTGGTCTCCCAGGGCTGCTTGCAGCTCTGGCATGTACTGGTCAAGCGCCTCGAGCGCCTCCGGGGATTCAGCTCGAACGACGGCTTGCACTTGGTCGCCGTCAACGACGATACGAATCGAGACTCGCCCCAGCTCTGCGGGCTTCAGGTTGACCGTCGCCGAGCGTGTCTCTGGAGAAAGATGCACGCGGACTTGTTTCAAAACATCCGATGCTTGCTCTCGCTCTGGAGTAGGCGCAGCCTCCCGCGCGTTACTGACCGCTTGTTTCTTGGACGGCTCTGCGGTCTTCGCAGAGAGGTCTGCCGCAGCGCCCAACTCCGGGCCGCGCTGCGTTATTCCGCCAGCTTTTGCGAGCACCCCCGCGGCCTTAGGCATGAGAGCTGAAGTCTGCTTCGCGGGGCCACCTAAGGTGACAGGCGTCGCGAGCGCTGACATCTCTGAGTCCGGGCCCTTGCTTTGGGTCTTTTGCTGACCTTGTGTCTCTACAGCGGCGGCCTTCTTCGTTGAGCTCTGTTCGAGCTTAGCTGCGAACTGTCCCGACTCTGCCGCTTGGTTTTGTGCCAAGTCCTGCGGCCCTTGCGCGCTAGGCCGCTGGGCCTGATTGGTCTTTCCACGAGCTCCACGCTTACCGGAGCGACTGCCCCTTCGGGTGGATCTGTTTTTTTCCGAGTCCCTGCTCCGCGCCTCATTTCTGCGCTCAGCTTGAATCTCTTCTGATCTGCCCCCGCGAGCCTGCGCTTGCCTAGAGACTGCGCCATTGCGCGCCCTTGAGTAGCGACTGGCCACGCCCTCATTGGTCTTCGCTAGCGCTTTGGGCTCGATTTGAGGCCTTATTTGGATCGGTTCCATGACCCCCCTAGCTAGCACATGGCTTGCCAAGCGGCCTACGGCAGACCTAAGTCTCTTTACAGCAGTAACTTATCGATGAAATGGCTTTTTGGAGCCTCAGCCATACCCAGAAGCCCTTTCGTGTCCTAGGTGGAAGGAAGTCCACGCCTCGAAACAAATTCCCGGTCACCTACGTCGTATTGACTGTTCCTAACCACTCTCAGAGCCCTTTTCTCCTGGTCCGTGTATCCTCAATCTAGAGGGTGATCAAACCAAGACTTTAGGGTCTCCCTAGCAACATTCATTTGGCTGCTGCGCTTGCTGCACAGCGCCCACATCATGCGAACAAAACTAACAGCCCAGCTCCTTCGCGCGCTCAGCCTATGCGCCCTGCTCATCACGCCGAGCTTTGCCCAACACGCGCAGGTGTCCGCAGTGGCAGTAGATCCAGCGAACCCTGACCAGCTCTGGGTCTGTAATAAGTTCAACCGCTCTGTCTCTCTCATAGACGTCTCTACAGATCAGGTGCTCGCAGAGGTGCGCATCGGTCATTGGCCTCGTTCTTGCGCCCTGAGTGCTGATGGCTCAAAGCTCTTCGTAGCCTGCCAGCGCGGAAACGTGGACGAGCAAGAGAACTCGGTCGTCGGCATGCCTGCGACCCCTGTCTTCGGAGCGGTCACTGTGATTGATACACAGGCAAGGCTGCTAAGTGATGTCCTCTATGACGTCGGCGTTGAGCCTTATGGTTTGGCGGTCGCTCCCAATGGCAAGTGGTTCGCTGTGAGTGGCTTCCGCTCGGCGACGGTCAAGTTCTTTGACGCTGACACCCACGCCCTGCTCGTAGAGCACCAATACCTGAGGAGCCTCAACTTCATCCCGCCGCCCTACACCGTAAAGGACGTCGACGAAAACCGTGACGGTCTCGCCGACCTTGGTGACCCGAGAGGATTCACAATTCGCTCAGACAGCGAAGCTCTCTACGTCACACACCACAAGTCTCCATACATCTCGGTTCTGGATCTCACTCTCAGCTCAACCGGGTTGCCGACGTCTGTTTCTTTGAGTTCCAAGATTCACATCGACGAGTATCCTTTCCACCCGATCATGAACCCTGTTCCGGTTCAGGAGCTCAAGAGCCAGGGAACGCCGCGCTTCATGGAAGACGTCGCGCTCTCCCCGGACGGAAGCTTAGCCGCAATCCCGCACCTCTTGCACAACGTCAACCATGACGTAAACCATGACTTTGGCCCGGGCTTCGCAGGCGACTTCGCTAACCGTGTCTACCCAGCCCTCACCCTCCTAGATGCCGCCAACGAGAGCTATGGCCAAAGCGGGGATGCCTCAAAGCGGCTGCACCATGAGCTCAGCGATGACCCCGAGCCTGCCGAGTACGGCTGCGTGGGCGAACCCCTCGCGTTCACAAATGGTGACTCAGTCCTCCTTGGAGCGACAGGTGCGCCAACCCTCGGAGGCTCCGCCGATTTCCACATCACGGGTCAATCGGCCACAGACCTCACCCAACTTTTTATCGGCACACAAGAGCTGCAAGTTCAAAGCGCCAATGGGGTCAAGCGAGTCTCCCCGCGCTTTATTTTCGACATCTCTAGCGGCGCAAGATCAATCAACATTCCAAACAGTCCTTCGCTAGACGGACTCGTCCTTATATGCCAAGCGCGCGTTACACGGATCACGGGAGAGGTTCGCTATACCAACGCCTTGCGCATGAGGCTTAGACCCAGCGGTGTCTCTGCGGATGAACTTGGACACCGCGCTGGTCAACCCAGTCGAGCGCTCTTCAACGCAGCTGGCGACCGTCTCTTGCTTCTAAATCGTGGCTCAGAGGACCTCTTTTTATATGAAGTCCAAGGCGGACAGCTCAGCCTCAAGACCGTCTACCCCCCGCGCATCGGCTTCCAGCCTCGCTCACCGATGGACACCACCACATCAATGGGTGACCTCCCTATCGGCATCGCACTTCATGAAGAGCCCGGCACCGACCGCGCTCGGATCTACATCATGAATGAGGTCACGCGCACTGTCAGCCACCTCGAGGTTGACTTCACAAACAACGCCATCGCTCAGGCCTCTCCCCAGATCAACACCTTGATCCGACCTGATGACATGACCTTCTCTGCACGACGCGGCTTAGAGATCTTCGAGGACGCCTCTCGTGAAGAGACCACAGGAAACTTCAACAACAGCTGCGCCTCCTGCCACTTTGAGGGCGGAGAAGACGGTAATGTCTGGCAGCGCCCTGCGGGCCCGAGATCTACGATGCCTGTCTATGGAGGCGCGGCAGGAACTGGCCTCCTCCTTTGGAAAGGTGTGCGTCTCCACATGGGCGAGGCAGGCCCAATGTTCGGTGGAGAAAACGGCGGGACCGGAGACTTTGATGACGCTGAACAGCAAGCGCTGATCGATTACCACCAAGAGATCCCCTTCCCCTTAAACCCCAACTTGGACCCGGCGACTGGAGATCTCAAGCCGCTAGCACAGCTAGGTCGAGACCTCTTCTTCGGTCTCGACGACACGGGTCTTAACCCGACGCTACGCCACGCGGGCTGCGCAGAGTGTCACCCCAACATCGAGACAAACCCAGGCAGCTTGCCCGGCCCGCGCCTATACACCGCGGACTTCCTCAACCCGCTCATCACTGAGCAGCCCCACTTTGAGCTTTGGGATCCGGAATGCTTCTCTCTCAGAGAGAACATCGTTCAGCCGAACATCAGAAACGTAAACACTGGCGCCAACATCGACCTAGACAACGACGGCACGCCGGACCTCGACCGCAACCTTGATGGATATTCTGACATCGAGACCTATGCCGTCATGAACCCTGACAGCGAAGACGACTTCAAGAGAGACGACCCCAACAGCTGGTCGTGCCCTTGCGACCCGAGCTTCGACCCAAACTGCGACCCCGCAAACCCCTTTCGGCTCTTCACCAGAGAGTCGACACACTTCTCAATACCGACCAAGCTAGGCGTCTTTGCTACTGCGCCTTACTTCCATGAGCACGCCCCGCTCTCTCTCAGGGCGCTCTTAGACCCAGAGGTTCAGACCTCATCGGATCCTGTCTATGGAGACGCTGCCTACTCAGATGGGGTGGCGAGGGCCGGGCTGGAGAAGAACTTCAACGAGTTCCATGACGTACGTGGGCACGAGCAGTTCGTCCCGAACATCTCAAAGGTTCAGCAGGACCTGATGAGTACAAACGCTGACGCAGACCTCGAGGCGCTCATCGCCTTCATTGAGTCGCTCTAAAGCGACCAAAAGATCAACGCTCGCGAAGCTCTGCGCTGCCGTCCTCGTGGCCGATGACGACAGCGTGAGCTAGGTCAATAAAGAGGCCGCTCTCAACCGCACTAGGGATCGCTGCGATCGCACGCTCCAGCTCCCGCGCATCGTCAATTCCGTTAGGGAAGCGGCAGTCGAGGATTTGATTTCCATTGTCTGTTGTCATCGCGACGCCAGGGTCAGAGAGCCGCAAGACGGTCTCACAACCAAAAGCCTCTAGAGCTCGACTGACTGTGGGGAGAGCAAAGGTTGTGACCTCAACCGGCAGCAAGAACGTAGTGCCTAACTTCTCGACGACCTTGTCCGGCCCAACAACGATCACCTCTTTCTCTGAGATAGAGGCGATGACCTTCTCTCGCAAGAGCGCGCCGCCGCCGCCCTTGATCATTTGATACTCGCCATCGATCTCGTCGGCGCCATCGATCGTTAGGTGGATCTTCTCAACCTCACCCAAGCCAACGACCGGGATTCCCAGCTCTGTTGCCTTTGTCGTCGTGTCCATTGAGGTCGGAACTCCGACGATCTCTAAGCCCTCTGTTTTGATGCGCTCTGCCAGCCGCACGAGGGTGAACCAGACCGTCGACCCAGTCCCTAGCCCGACGATTGTGCCTGTCTCAACAAGGTCAGCAGCCCTTCTACCGGCCGCCTCTTTCACGCTGGTCACTCGCTCTTCTTCTGTCATAGTCATGGGTCTCCTCGGTTGTGCCACCATCCTATGAACACTGAGCCCTCACTTCTCTCTTTCCTTAGAGCTCACTTGAGCATGAAATCTCACCCCGATCTGAGCCTCCAGAGGGGGCTATCGAGTAAGCTTAATGAGAATCGGTCTCAACAAGGCCTCTCCAAATGACAAGCCTCAGTGAACTCAAACCCGGATCCTCCGGCCGTCTCAGTGAGATGGAATGCTCCCCCTCCCTACGCTTGCGGCTGATGGAGCTTGGCTTCCTGCCCGGCGCCACCGTGAGACTAGTACGCCGTGTCAAAACAGCAGACTTAGTTGAGATCGAATGCAGGGGCTCCCACCTCAGCCTGCGAATTTCAGAGGCAGCCCAGGTATTG
>Ga0163179_10002814_pt1 | contig 11977 bp, 15 predicted proteins | sample AtlANTMetagenome_FD_109643 | JGI IMG/M metagenome (GOLD analysis project Ga0163179, IMG submission 109643) | Marine eukaryotic phytoplankton communities from the Atlantic Ocean - Atlantic ANT 2 Metagenome | ecosystem: Environmental > Aquatic > Marine > Oceanic | place: North Atlantic Ocean... | reverse complement strand
TCAGCTAGACGCTCATTACTTAGATGGATTTACACAGTCAACATCTGCTACTGCTAACACAATCGCACGTAGGGATGCATCAGGTAACTTAACAATTGCTGACTTAACTGCTGACCAAGGTACATTTGCAAACACAGGTACTGCTATTCTTGATCTTGCAGATGCTAATGGTATTACTCTTGGTAAATCTGCTACACATACATTATCAATTATTAGTAAAAATGATTCAACTCAAGGTTATATAAGATTTGGTAATGATACCAAATACTTTGGATATACTGGAACCTACTTAGAGTATGGTAGTGTATACTTCCGTAGTAATCGCTTAGGTATTGGAGTTAGTAACCCACTAGCAAACTTACACATTACCGAAGGTGGTAATACAAGTGATGGTGATGGATCAGCTGGTTTAGCAATGACTGGCAATGAATCAATTGTTCTTCAAGTTAATAGTGCATTCACTGTAGGACATACTTTAGGTTCTATGGTATGGAATGTTGGAAGTCGTAGACGTGCAATGATTTCTGGTGTTTGTGAGAACACCGATAGTGATTACCTAGGACTTGTATTCTATACACGAGGCACCGACGGTGCAGGTGACTTCTTTGAATCCATGAGGATTTCACATGCAGGTAATGTTGGAATCGGAACTTCTGGAGCAGTGTCTGGTGCAAAACTAGACGTTGCAGGTAATATAAGAACTAGCAATCAATTAGTATCTTCAGTTGCAATAGGTACTGCACCTATTACAGTAACATCAACAACAGAATGTACTAACTTAAACGCTGCTCAACTTCAAGGTTATTCAGCACTAGGTCTTCCATACTTCGGATCATCTACTAACGTATGGTTGAATTCTGCTGAAGGTCAACCAAGATTCTCCTTCACTTCAAATAGTCATACTTACTTTAGAACAGGTTCTGACTTCTTCTTTAGAAATGATGGAAACAGTGGTATTGGATCAATTAATGATAATGGTTGTTGGACAATCTATGAGGGTACTGATACAACACAATCAACATATGGTTTACAAGTTAACCAGAAAAATGGTATTAACTTAAATGCATCTGAAGCATTATCAAGTGGTCAGAAAGCTACAGTTCTAAGAGCATCAGGTGACAAACAATGGATTGATAGTTACGGAATATTCAAACGTAACCGTCAACAAGTTAGTGAAAGTATTACCGTATCTGGTACAGATAACTGTATGTCAGCTGGTCCTATCACTATAAATAACGGTGTAACGGTAACTATTAGCAGTGGCGGTAATTGGAGTATTGTATAAGTTATGAGTACATTAAACATTCACGATTTACAAGGCATCTCTGCATACAGTAATGTAATCAGAGTACCTACTGGACATTCATTAAATACTGTTGGTAACTTTACTGCTGATGGTAGAGTTGAAATGAATGGTTCACTAAAACTACCTACATGGGTGGATTCAGGTAGACCATCAAGTCCTGTTGCTGGTGACATGGGATATAACTTTGCAGCAGATAAAAATTATGTAGAGATATACAACGGTACTGAATGGGTATCTGTTGGTGCTACTTCTTCTACTGGTGTCTATGCAGATGCAACGATATATGCTCCACTAGAAGATAACAAAATTTATATTAATGGTTCCCTTTCAGGAAGTGCAACTGTTAACACAGTTAACTATGGTTCGTTTGGTTCAGACGAAGCTAACTCAAGCTTAACAGTATTGAAAAATAATGGAAGTGGATCCCAAACAAAAATAACTGGTCAAGGTAATCCTGGCACTAGTCATACTATTTCTCTATGGTTTAGAAGTGCCAGTAGTGGTGATTCTGGTATGCTCTTTTCAAAGGCAAATGATTCTGGAGACACTTCGTATAACGTAGACATCTGGGATGGTAATGGAAACAATAACATCTATAATAATAATGGTGACGGATATAATAACCCATATAGCGGAACTAGTGGATATAGATTTAATCATTCTGATTGGAAACATTATTGTTTTGTAAATGATGGGAGTACAGCGAAATTGTATAGGGACGGATCACTAATAGGTAACTCAAGTTCATATAGAAGTTTTGTAAACCATCAAGGATCATGGGCATTAGGTTCTTGGAGTGGACAATACTTTGGAAGTTATGCTCTATCTAACGCTAGGTTTAGAAAATTTGCAGCTTGGTATAACAATGCCAAGAATGCAGGAGACGTATCCGCAATATATCAAGCAGGAATTTAAGTATGATTGAAAATTATTTTTCGTTACCTCTATTCATGGAGGTAAACGAGAAGTATGATTTGTTTTATGAAGAGACGGAAAAGGCAATATCATCAACACGTAAAGATAACTCTAGATTTATATCAAGATTATTAGGTGGTATGGAAAGGGAAACTCAACCCCAACCAACTGGATTACTTGATGGTGGGTTTATGTCACCATACGAGAAACCAAATTTCTTAGAATTTTATGATTTATTTCTCAAAAAATATATTGAACACTGTGCGTCTAGATATGTTTCCGAGAGTAGATGGTCTTTTATCAAACCTGATACTGACTATGAAGCTGTTATAGATGAATCATGGATTAATATTGATGGGAAAGGTTGTTATCAGGCTGCCCATACACATCCAAGATCTATTATTTCTGGGACGTATTATCACCAATGTGATGGTGATGAAGGTAATTTAGTTCTTTATAATCCAATCCCATATATACAGTATGGACAATTCCCAGAAAATATTTACACTTGTGGAGGAGAACTCCCAGTTCAAATACAAAAGGGAAAACTAGTTATGTTTCCTTCTTGGTTGCAACATCGAACAGATTGTAATAAAACTGATAAGGAAAGAATAAGCATAGCTTTTAATATATCTGTGAAGGAAAAATGATTAAAGATGATCCAGCTCATTTAGAATATGATCACGAGAAATCTAGACGAGCAGAATATCCAACTCCAGAAGAATGGATTATTGCTCTCGTTCAGAAAGAGATTGATGATGATTCTACAGAATGGGATAAACTTGTTGAACGAAGAGGTGAGGTTAGAACTAAATACCCACCTACTGAAACTATATAAATAAAACTGTATCTACCAACATTATAAATGAGTAAGCTTAAAGTAGATCAAATAACTTCAGTATCTGAAACTGGATCTCTCCAGCTGACAGGTAATGTGAAACCTGATTTCTCTAGTTCACAAACTGGACTAGTACCTCCTAGTGGAACAACTGACCAGAGGGAAGCTTCTCCTATGATGGGAAGTATTCGGATGAATACTGAAACAAAGATCTTAGAATATTATGATGGAAGTAATTGGTTAGCATTTCAAAGTACTATTTCTGCGGAAAGTCAAGTACTTGCCATGCACTATAAAGTCTATGGTGGTTCTTTAAACACCAGTAGTACTGGTGCTCAGAACTACGTAAATCATACTGATTCAGAAATTACCTTTAATACAAAGGCAGCTGGCACATCATTTTTGTTGTATGCAGATCAAGTAGGGTATCAAGAAGGAACTAGTTCTGGTGTAAACGTTGCTTTTGAGTTTAATGGTACAAGATATGCAGGTCAAAACACTAATAATGGAGACAGTTGGATGGGTGCTGTTCATAGTGGCGTAAGTTCAGGTGGATTTAACTTGAAAAAAATGTGGTTGGTCTCACCTAACTTAGCAGCTAATACATCTGTAACAGCATACGTACAGTGCGGACATTGGAGTGGTAGTGGTAACCATTACTTTAACTATCCTAGTTACACTCCATCATCTACCTTTGTTATAAAAGAAATAGTGGGGGCAGGTTAATGGCAGGTCATGTATTCGCAGCTTCTGGAAGATGTCTTCAGGTCGTTGTTAAACAATCGTTTCTTTGGCAGTCTCCAACTGGTCAATCATCATATAACTATGTTGAAATTCCTAATACATCTAAAACTTTTACTATTAAAGAAACGGGATCATTACTTGTTGTAGAAATGTATCACCAAGGATGGATGGGTGGTTCTAGTAGTGGATGTGATGGTTGTATTAAATGGAATGACAATCTACTAGGAAGAGGATCTAGTAGTAACGGTAATGGATGGTCTCGAAATGGTAATGGTGGTGAAGCTTACAGAAGTTACAATACCAAAAGAACCCATAATATAGACCATGGATTAGCAGCTGGTGCAAGTATAACAATTTCGCAGTACTTTGGTGCGTGGAATACTACTGGGGCAACTGTTAATTATTCGACATCATATAAGTCTCCAATGATTTGGATTGCTTCAGAATTTAGTAGGAACGGACTCTAATGGCTAGTACAGGAAGATTATTAAGAACATACGCAAAGAAATGGGGTAATTCTGGTAAAAACAATACCGCAGATTCTTATACGAATAGATCAGGCGACCAACTTTACTTGTCTAGTGGTTCAAGTCAGACTTATTACGACTGTCCTGGTAGTGAGATTAGTTTTACTACATCTGTAAGTGGTGGAGTTTATCTATTATCAGCTGATCCTCAAGTTTACACTACTAATCCTGGTGGAGGTAATGGGATCAACGCATGTTTTAAATTTAATGGAACTCAATACGGGGGCACAAACGGAAGTAGTGGAGATACTTGGCAACGTGGTGGTCATGGAGATAGTGACCATCTTGGTTGTTTTAGCATAGGTAGAATGTATGTTGTATCACCAGGACTTGCAGCTGGCATTAGTGTCCAAGCAACTGTTATGATGGGACATTGGGGTTGTGAACTGTATCAAAACTATCCTAGTTATATGAATGTTAGCGACTTCTACATACAGGAGTTCGCTCCTAGTTAATTAATTTTTGAGGTAATTATGAAATACTTGAATACTGAAAGACCACCAGTACCGCCTTGTCTTGCGGATGCTTTAAGTTACTATCGACCTGGTATAGGTTGGTGGTGTGATATTGAGGATAAAGTTGTCTTTATGGATATTGATGGTAATACACATCCTGATAATGATTCATTACAAGTAACTGAAGACGAACTAGAGATATTTTATGCGGAAGCAGAAAAGGAATGGGTTATTTTAAAACAACAACAAGAGTTAAGAACCAAATTTCCACCCGCATCACGACTGTTGCACATGCTTTGGAAAGATATGGATGATGATATCATTCCTGGTAAGGACGGTTCTTTTTACAAAACTATTCAAAGTGTCATTGCTAAATACTCAGAGGGCAAGGACACTACTTTATATCCTTATGATTAATAATGTCAGAACTTAATGTAGGAAAATTAAACGCCACGACAGGAGTACAACTTCCAAGTTTCACTACTGCCAATCTTCCAAGCACAGGAATCAATGCTGGATTTATGGCATTCGATAGTACCGATGGTGTTGTCAAAGTTTATAATGGAGAAAGGTGGCAGAAACTAACAGATGCTTCTATGACTGCTGATGGTGGAGATGAGGTATATGATACTGGTAATTTTAGAGTACATAAATTTTTAAACTCAGGAACTTTCCAAGTAACAGACGCTGATGGTGCTGCAAGAATGGACTTCATGGTCATCGGTGGCGGTGGTGGTGGAGGTTGTTCTGATGGTAACTGTAGTAATGGTGGTGGTGGAGCAGGTGGTGCTGTATTCAAATCAGGAATTCCTCCATACAAAGGAGCATTCCCAGTAATTATTGGTAGTGGTGGTCAAGGATATAATAACCAAGATACAAAAGGAGATGATGGTGGAGATAGTTCTTTCTTTGGATATATTGGTCTAGGTGGTGGCGGTGGTGCTGCTGGCGGTGGTGTTGACGGTGGACGTGGAAACAACGGTGGATGTGGTGGAGGTGGATCTCACCCATATTCAGGACCAAGATCAACTGCACTTCAACCAACATCCACTAGTGGTGGATTTGGATTTGGCGGTGGTGCTGCTAACAACTCTTCTCCTGACTGGGGTGGAGGAGCTGGTGGTGGCATTGGCGAACAAGGGCAAGATGGTACTGCACCTGTAGGTGGTTATGGTGGTGATGGAAAATTATTTGATATTGATGGAGTTCAGAAATGGTATGGTGGCGGTGGAGCTGGTGCAAACTGCGATAACCCTAATGCGTCTATCAATCCTGGTGGATTAGGTGGTGGTGGATATGCTGCTGCTAATGTTTACGGTAATGGTGGTAATGGATATGGTGGAGGGGGTGGTGGTGCTGGCTACCCAAACAGACAAGCTGGTAGAGGTGGTAACGGTGTTGTTATAATTAGATACCCACTTTCCACAGGAGATACTACTGTTGGACAGTCAGCTGGTAATCCCGCACAGAATGCTGCACATATATTATCTGTTAATAGTAGTGCAGCTGATGGATTGTATTGGATGAAACCTGCAGGATATAGTGGTTCAGCACAACAGGTTTATTGTTGGATGAGTGGTGGTGGATGGATGCTTGTTGCATCTAACGATGCTGGTTCTTCTACTATACCTCAAAGTACAAGTAGAAATAACTTAGCATATAATTTGGCCAGAAATGGTACTCAAGGTGCTCTAGGAACTCCTAGTCCAGATGAAGATTATATTATGGGTGCAATGATAGATAGTCTAAACTTCCAGTCTGTACGATGTGTTGGATTCGGACGTGATTCTACTAACAATACTTACAGTTGGTCTAACTGGGGTACATATGTCGATGTTCAATGGTTACTATATACTTCAGGAACTGCCAGAAGAACTGAGGATGTTTGTCCTAGATCTCAAGTTTCAGTTACTGGAGAGTTGAGTGGATCTGCAGGATACTTCTGTCTTGATGGAGTGCAAATGGATAGTGGGTTAAATGCTAACTCCAACCAGAGTACAGTTGGTGCTGTAGGTGTTGCCAGTAATACTGGTGATCCTGGAAATGGATGTTATCTAGGTCATGGATCTAGTGAAGGATATTTTGAAGGATGGTATAGTAATAGTGGTAACCACAATGCTCAGGGGTATACTACATGGGTTAAGTAAATTATGATGAATAGAGAATACGAAGATAAAGACTTTAATTATTTTGCATACGTAGAAGATGGTGCAGTTAAGAATGTAATCACTTGTGATTCTAGAGAAAAACTACAGGGAATTTTTGCACAGTCTCCACAAGCAATGGGGCAAGGGAGATGGATACAAGCATCTAAACAAACTAGAATGCCATCTAAAAATCTTTTATATGATGAAGCTGCAAATATATTTTACAAAAAACAACCATTTCCTTCGTGGAAATTAGATAAAGAAAAGTGGGAGTGGTTTGCTCCCAAACCCATGCCAGAAGGAATGAATTGGCAATGGGATGAAGAGAAACAAATTTGGAATGATGTTGATTGTCCTAACTGCGGTTGGGCATCTGAGGATGTATGAATTTTATAGAAGTATACGAGAACGTAATATCACCCCAAACCTGTAAAAATTTAATAACACTCTTTGAAGTCAATAAAGACAGACAAAGTAAAGGTGTGACTAGTGGTGGAGAAAATCCTAAACACAAACAGGATACAGAGATAACTATTGACTATTCTTTCTTTGGTCAGAAAGATTGGGGTCCTAACCTACAAGAAGTAATTAGTGGGTTAGGTACTTCTTTGTCTGAGTATAAAAATAAGTATTCATCACAACATGGTGATGAGTATGCAGGTGTTAATGCTATAGATCCATGGAGTTTAGAAAAGAAATTTAATTTTCAAAGGTTCTTACCTGGTGAAGGATATAAAGTATGGCACTGCGAATCACCTAACATAAAATACTCTCAAAGGGTATTGGTATGGATGTTATATCTAAATGATGTTACTGATAAGGGTGGAACAGAGTTCCTACATCAAGACGTGACACTTCAAGCAAAAGGTGGTACAATAGTAATATGGCCACCATGGTGGACACATTTTCACAAATCACAAGTAAGTCCCACACAAGTAAAATATATTATGACAGGATGGATGGAGTATGACAGTTAAACCGTCTGGTAATAATTTTGTCTGGTTTGAATCTACATTGGCACCTTATGTCATTACAGGTTTAACTGCAGAGTTAAAAAACTATGAAGCAAACATGGTAGATTCCCAAGTAACAAATGGGGATATTACTACCAAACTGAGGAATAGTAGAAATATGTGGATACCTGAAAACCATTGGGTAGCAGGTATGTTAAGTCACTACGTCAATGGTGCTAATAAAGAACACTGGCAATATGATCTTTCTTATGGTATAGACAATGGTATGATTCAATATACTTATTATGATGTAGGTATGCATTACAATTGGCATGTTGATTCATTTGTCAATCATAAAGAGACTGACCATGATAAAATGGGGTATAGAAAACTTTCTGTTACAGTACAACTATCTGATCCTAGTGAATACGTTGGTGGTGAATTAGAGTTTATGGATGCAGAACAAAAGAAATGGGTTGCCCCTAAGTTAAAAGGAACCGTCATAGTATTTGACAGTAGATTGAGACATAGGGTAACACCTATTGTCAGAGGTACAAGAAGAAGTTTAGTGGGGTGGTTTAATGGTGCTGCTTGGAAGTGAACGTATTCATCCGTATGAATCAGATCCAATATACGAAACTTTATTGAGTTCGGATTTTCCTTGGTACTACCAACCAGTTACTGTGTGGAGTGATGATAAGAAAGGTACAAAATTATCTCCTGAGGAAGCTCAGTTTACTCATATGTTCTATACTGACAATCAACCAGTCAGTAAATACTTTCCTTTACTCAAACCCATATTAGAAAAACTAGATGCTAGGTCTATCATTAGGATTAAAGCTAATCTAAAACTAGGTTCTAAACATGCTGTACCATCAGGAATGCATACCGACTTTGATTATCCAGACAGTAAAACTGCAGTGTACTATGTAAATACTTGTAATGGATACACTCAAATGGAGAATGGATCTTGTACTAAAAGTGACATGGGAAGAGTTATTTGGTTCCCATCTAATACAAAACATCAAGGATGTACTTGTTCAGATGAACAGGTCAGAGTTGTGATTAACTTTAACTATTTTTAATTATGCTTCCGAATTTACAATTAATAGAAGACTTCTTTCCTATTGATTCTTTTATCGAAGAACCTCCAGAGGGAACTGGACAGTTCAGATATGATAGATATGGAACTATGACTGAAGAAGAACCACATATCAAAACTGCATACTCTAGGTATAGACATCCAAAATATACTAGGTTATGGTTAGGTGTGAAGAATATGTTGGAAGAAGTTTATGGAGAACGTTTATATCCAACATATAATTTTGATAGATTTTACTATGAGGGGAGTGTGTTACCTAAGCATAGAGATAGACCTGCATGTGAAGTAAGTGTTTCTTTGCATATTGGATCCAGTCTGGAGGAAGAGTGGCCACTCTACTTTGACTATAATGGTAGTGTGGAAAACTTTACTTTGAAGCCTGGTGATGCTATACTATATAATGGTGTAGACATCTACCATGGTAGAAACCAAATGCCAGGCGGTAAGGATGACTACTTTCATAATGTGTTTCTGCATTATGTGAGAAAAGACGGAGCGTATCCAGAATTTGCATACGACCGATTTAACGCTCAATTTAAAACAACAGGTACTTAGTATGGACGCTGAAACAATGGTGAAGGACTTCACCGATCAATTAAAAGAACAAAAGGGAATTATCTCTGACCTTGAAAAGCAACTTAGTACTCGTAAAGAGCAAGTGCTAAGATTGGAAGGTGCTGTTGAAGCACTTAATATGACACTCAAGAAACCAGAAGAAACAGATGGCACTGAAGAAGTCAAGTGAGCTTAGACAACAGGAACACGTAAATTCTAAACAATACCATGTACCCTTTGATGGGACATTAGAAACTTGCCCTTGGAGGGTAGGTGATCTGTATGATGGTCGTGAGATCATATCTATTGGATTTACTACCAATGTTTATGGTAAATATTACCATCTTATTGTGGAGAGGGGTAGAGCTCATACAAGAATGAAATTTGAGTTTGATTCAAAACATGATTTAAAATTCAGTAAACCCACAGAAAAGATGGGAACTCAGGATACTGAAGACATACAAAAGTATCTCAAGTTGACAGAGACTAATAAAGTTTAAATACAAAATTAACTTTTTGATTCCAAATATCCCGAAAAATTTTTTCGGGTATTTTTTTGCGTATAGGATTTGAGCTAAATAGATCTGAAGGATAATAGTGCCAAGTTAGAATGAAGCGTGCAGTCGTAAGAGTAGCTGATCAATATAGTTTGGATTCTGCGACTGCGGGTATCCTAAACGTATATGGCTACTTAACATATGTAACATCCTATAGAAGTTTTTCAATCATAACTTTTGATTGCCCAGAGCAGTATACGACTGGGATGATAGAGAAGTTGAAAGCTTTATCGGTTGTTAAAAAAGTCACATGGGATGAAGCAGCGTTCTCTTGCGACCCAGTAGATACAGGTGCTTTGGCAGTTTCTACTAGTGGATCAGCAAATCTTAACGATACAGGAGAAACAAATGCAACTTCCAATACTAGAAATTTAACAGGAAGTGGTTCTGGTACAATCTATGTCAAGGTTCAAAACATAGGTGGTAGTAATTTTTATGTATTTGCGTCTAGTCAAGGTGGCACATACAATAGATATAATAATCAAACTGGGTTCTTACAAGGATCTACATATACATTTGATCAATCTGATGTATCAAATCAGAACCATCCATTAAGATTTTCTTTAACTCCAGACGGAACACATACTACAGGTGGCACTGAGATGTCCACAGGTGTTACTGTATCTGGAACTCCTGGCACTGACGGTCAGACACAGATAGTTGTTGGTACTTCTACACCATCTATTCTGTATTTTTATTGCACTATACATCCTGGAATGGGACGTTATGGAACTGTCCCTGATAGATTTGGTACAATTAACATACATGACTATTGGCACTTAGATAGAATTACAAAACAAGACAGGCAATATTTAAACAATACTTTTAGTTATACTCAATCAGGTGATGGAGTTGATATCTATGTCCTTGATACAGGTGTTCGAGGAGCAAGTCGCCCGACTGGTAACAACGCTGCTCTTCACCCTGAGCTGTACGATCCAGACTTTGTAACTGACCTAAACGGACTGTCAGAGCAACAGAACTATAGGGTGTATGAGGTTGCTGGATATACAAGTCCATACAGCACTAACGAAGATGACAATGGACATGGTACGTTTTGTGCTATCATGGCAGCTGGGAGAACGGCTGGCGTAAGTAAAAATGCAAAGATCTATGGACTTAAGTGCTTTAACTCAGGTTTATCAGGTACTTATAGTGATATACTAGGTGCTTATCAAGCAGTTATAGATCATAATGACAGTGGTAATGCAGATTATAAAGGTAATAATCGTCCAGCTATAATCAATGCATCATTCGGTCCTACCATTCCCTCACAGACATATCCTTATGTTGAGTTAAATGATTCTGGTGATGACACTGGAACTGACGAAGAGATCCTAGATGATATCGAGGGTACAATAGCTAGCACAAAAAACATTATTATAGTTAGATCTGCAGGTAATGGTTTCAAGAATAGTAGTGATGCATTTGCAGGACCTATTGTAGGTAAGTGTATTGCAGGTACTAGGACAGCAGGTTATTCAGATAATACCAATGGTGGTATTAATAATGTAGATACTGACCAGAATAAAATATCTGTTGGTGCATCTGAATATAATGATAGGTGGGCAGATTTTTCTAACTATGGTAATGGTGTAACTACAGTGGCACCTGGTTCTAGAATACTCAGTCCAAAGTATGACTGGACTGCTAATACTCCATATACCAATACAACAAACTATCAGACTATTGCAGGTACTTCATTCTCAGGTCCTATTGTTACAGGTATTATTGCAGCGTGGTGTGGTAATAATGGATATACATTAAGTACAAACAATCTAGTTGGTCTTGCCAAAAGCTTTGTTAGAACAGGTGGATCTACAGGAGATATAACAAGAGGTGCTCATACAAATTATCCTACTAATAGTATTGATGATA
>Ga0163179_10002813_pt1 | contig 11978 bp, 10 predicted proteins | sample AtlANTMetagenome_FD_109643 | JGI IMG/M metagenome (GOLD analysis project Ga0163179, IMG submission 109643) | Marine eukaryotic phytoplankton communities from the Atlantic Ocean - Atlantic ANT 2 Metagenome | ecosystem: Environmental > Aquatic > Marine > Oceanic | place: North Atlantic Ocean... | reverse complement strand
ATAGGTGAGACGATAATGGCGCTGCTCACCGCGGCCCAAGAAGCACTCGACGCATCCGGCACATCGCCAGCAGGCGCTCCGTTCGCGCGATTCGATGCGCTAGATGACGACCAGGTAGAGGTCGAAGCCGGCTTCCCCGTCGATGCCTCTTTCCCGACCGATTCCAACATCGCGGAATGTCGAGAATTGCCGGGTGGCAAAGCCATCGTCACCGTCCATTTGGGTGGCTACGACGGATTAGCCCTCGCGCACGCACGCCTGCACATCTACCTGGTCGAAGAAGCGCTTACGACGCGAGCGCTCGCCTGGGAATTCTATGAAGATGACCCAGAAGAAACGCCTATCGATCAGGTTCGAACTCGGATCATTCAACCGATCGAGTAACTGCTGACGCTCTTGGTATCCTACCAAGCCACAGGCTGTTCCTGCGACACACGCCAGCGGCGAGAGACGCCCTCCGAATACCCAACGACGAAGTCTTCGATATCGGACGGCGTGAGCCCATCCGGCGTCGGGACAGAAGTGCGTGGCCCCCATTCTTCCCCCAAACCACACGCAAAGCCCTGAACCCAGGCCGAGCGTTCCTCATCGGAATACGCGGATACCGCGCCAGAGACCGGCCTCACCTGCGGATCAAAGAAGCCTGCTACGGACGCCCCCCAATCACGACCCTCGTTCCAAACCACCGCGAGATTGTACGGTGGACCGACCGGGTCCTGTGATGACACCCCACCACCGAAAAGGGCTCGAAACACAACCTGCTGCTGCTCCGAACCAAGCGCCTCGAGTCGCGGTAACAACGTACTTAAAGACTGTTCTGTGTCCCGCCAGCCTTCGCCAAAACCTTCCAAAAAGGCGCGGCTGCTCGATGCGGTAGGTGCTACGCCGGAATCGACGGCTGCCCGACCCTTGGCGTAGGCATGCAGCGCGATCATCCGCTCGGTTCCCCCGAGGCTTTCGTGCTCTTCGAGCGTGAGCGCATAGGAGAACTTGTGGCGGAAAAAGTCAAAGTCCACCGGCTCAAACCATAAGACCTCTGTAGCGGGGAACGGCGCACGGAAAAGCTCCGCGCGCGCAAAGGCCCCCGCGACCAATGGCGGCACCAAAACGAGGTAAGCCCATTTCCGCGCCGACTGCCACAGCTTCGCGAAAACCACCGCATTAAGCGCGATTAAGAACGGGTACACCGGCGCGGCATACCGTACGCCCCCGTGCGTCGCGATCTCCGGCCAGTCGGGAGTCGCCAGCGAAAAACGCACCATAGCGTAGACAAACAACCAACTGCCCACAAACAGGGCCAACATCGGCCCAACCCCACGCCCCCGCTTTATGGTCCAAAGCAACGCCCCCAACACACTCGCCGCGGACGCCCACCCCACAATCCAGCCCAAAGGCTGCATGGGGACGCCAAACAGCGCGACAAGCTGTCGGGGCGCAAAAACGCTCCAGAGCTTAGCCGGTACACGCCACAAATCAGGGACGGCGTCTCCGGCGTAGTGCACGGGACCGAAGGGTGACGTGCCTCCGAACCCGATCTGCAGCCCCCAAAGAATCAACGCGACGCACGCACCAAGGAGCAAACCAGCGGTCACCCAAAACGCACGGCGGAGTCTGTCCACATCAAGCGCCGTCGCACCCGAAAAGGCGAGTGTCCAGAAGAGCCACAATGCACCCGCGATCAGCGCGAACAGCCCCGTAGGGCCAGCGTAGACCGCGACCCCAAAGCAGGCGCCAGCGCACAACGCTCTACGAAAAGCGGGCGCTTCAGCGTTCCAGGCGAGCACAGCGAGGCCGAAGAAAGCGAAGATACCCGGTTCGAAATGGTGACCGAACGCGATCAACGACAAGCGCTGCCAAGCACGAGGCGCAAAGAACACCAGGGCGACGAAGGCCCAAGCCCCTCTCCGACCAACTCTGCGGTCCAACAGGAGGAAACCCACATAAGTAAACAAAGACACCAACGTGGTGGGCACCAATTTCCAAACGAACCAATTGGCCGGCAGTACGGAAAACCATGCCGCCCCAACCAGTGAATTGATCGAACACCCACCGCAGAAACCACGGTACTGCAATCGAAAAAACGCTGCCCAATGACCGTCCAGTAAGGCCAGCGCCTGCCCGGCGTTAACCATCTCCTCGCCATCGACCTCTACGATCCCCGGCTGCAAGACAGACAGCAACTGCACCGCCGCTACAGCAAGCGCCCCTGCGAGTGCCCAAAGTTTGGCGTTGTTGTCTGCGTAAGACACCGAATCCCCTCTCGGAGAGATGCTAACGCGACCGTGTTCAGAACCCGCTGCTGAGCGTCAAAGCAACCCGATCAACCGTCCCGGTGTATTGCCCGTTGGCGGAGGGGTAGTTGTAGCGCCCTTGCGGTTGCGCATCCGGGTCAACACTTACAGAAAACGCGCTGTCCGTGATCATCCGAGAAGCGATGAACTGATGGCTATACGCCAACGCCACCGTCAGCCCTTCACCAACCTGTGCAGCCAATCCCCCGCCCAGATGCAGTTTGTCCGCATCCCAGTTGTTGGGAGAAACCGCGCTGTCAGGGATAGCGGTCGGATCATAAATCGCGCGCAACGCGACCTGATATCGCTTTGCAAAGCGCGCTTTGGTGTCCAACCCAAACCAAGCGCGTGATTGTGCATCTCGCGCCCAGAGATGACCTTCTTCTAAAAGTTCGGCCGTTTCCGCTGGGATCGTGTCGTTCTTCTCGAGGAGACCAGAGGTTTGAATGTCGAAATCGCTGTAGACAGACCACCCGATAAGTCCAGCCATAGCCTCTAAGCGCACAGCCTCAACAGGGCTGTATGCGAGCCCAAGATGAAGCCGACCCGGCAGGGTGTAGGCAATCGAAGCGTCGGCTTGGTAAAGGGTGTCGCATACGCCTGTCGACTCGGCGATAAACCGCGCCGCGAAATCTTCCTGCGGCGGACAACCGAATTGAATTTCCATCTCCCCGGTGTTGTCCACAGCGACGGGTGCGATGTACGACACCGCGACATCAATCTTGTCGTGGGGTTGCCAGAGGAGGCCGACCGACGCGGTGTAAGCCAGGTCCGTAAGCCCAGGAAAAGAGAGCGTTGCGGCATAGTCGGGATCACCGAGATCAAAGTCGGTGTACGTATGCTCGGACCCGGCCTCTTCGATCGCCGTCGCCAAACCGGGGAGCAGCTCCTTATCCAAGAGCGCCGACCAACTGCTATGCACGAGCCCTACACCCACACCAACATGCACCCGGTCCTCTACAAAAGACGCCGCGCCAGCAAGCATGATGTAAAGCGCTTGTACAGCACCACGCTGCATGAAATAGCGACCGCTCTCCGGGGTCCCCTGAACATCCGCGCCGACAGCGTAAGGTACGGCTACAGAAAGCCCAAAGCCATAATCATCGCTCCCGAAATCGGTAGCAAAGCCGACAAACGGGAGGGCTGCTGTCTCAAGGTAGCTGTCCGGTTCTTGGTTCAGGCCTTCGTAAGTCAGCTGCCCCTGCAAGCCCGCGACATCAACGTGCCAGCGGGTTCCGCGCGCTCCCGAGAGCGCGCCAGGGTTCCAAAATGCAGCACTTGCTCCAGTCGCGGTGGGCGTGGCCCAAAGCCCGCCCACATCGACAAGATCAAGCTGTGCCGCCTGTACGGGGAACGACGTCACCGCACCACAGGCAGCCACTGCAAACGCGATAAAGCGTCGCATATGCTCCTCCGGAGCCTATTGGTCTACTGGAGGTAGAGGCCTGCGCGGGTGTGCACGCCGCTCGGGTCACGATCGACGCCAGCTGTCTCGACAGCCAACTGCTCAAACGTGGGAAGATCGAACCCAACGGAATCGATGAGGTCGCCGATGGTAAAAGGCAACACGGCTTCGATCAGGTTGGTGGTGCTCTCCGAGGTTGCGCCCCAATCGCTCTCACGAACGCTGACGACCAACTCGGTTTCACCCGCGTCGAGGCCCAAACGCCCGTCTACAACTTCGGGGTCAATCTCTACCCATGCGGTCACAGACACCAAAAGACGCTCGCCGAGCGCGCCGCCTGGGGTCAAAATCTCGACGTCCAACTCGCCAAACTGCACCTCGAGCTCACCCTCACGCTCGACCACAACCGGTGGAAGATGGGCGAACAACTGCACTGTGGCGTCATCGGACTGAACCAAGCTGGTGAGCGAGCTGGGCAAGTTGCCCTCGGCGCTGGAGAGGAACTGATCCGCGACACCCGCCTGCCACCCTTCAAAAAGGAGGCGGTTCAGCAAATCATCGGACAGCGCAAAGGCCAAGTCAGCGCTGGTGGAAAGGTCAGCGTTTCCTTCTCCAGCAACCATGTACCCAGCGTAGCTATGCGCACCGGAAGCCTCGGCTTCGATATCTACGGAAAGCCCTACAGCGAGTCCATCGCTGTCGACTTCAGCGCTGGAGAAAGTTGCGAGAAAATCAACGGGGACACCCTGAACCTCGGTGTCGAACTGCGGGTCGAGATCTTGAAGGGCATCTTCCAACAAGCTCGGAACCTGCTCTTCAATCTGCTCAAGGATCGCCTCCTCAAGCTCTTCTTGGATGGTCTCCACCAACAAGTAGGGCTCGATAAAATCAGGGATCATCGAGAGGTCATAGCCAAACTCATACATCTCAACAGAAGCGCCCTTGAGCGAGGCCAGTAACTCACCATCATCTGCGTCTATAGAGAGGTACACGGTGGCTTCTGCCAACTCTGCCCAAACAGCCGCGTCGGCATCGACCTCATAGCCTACAGCATCACCAAACGCGTAGAGGTCTACCTCAATGTCTTCCACGTTAACGGTGAGCTCAAGCTGACCAGAGTGAGGCTCTACATCAATGCTGAGTTCGTCAGACGAAAAGGCTGTGATTTCAACCTCGGCGCCCGCTACCTCGAAGCCCATAATCTCGTAGCTGTACTCGTAGACCGGGTTCAACTCAAGCGCGGCCTCTTCAAACGAAGCCGTATCGAAATCTTCTGCGACCAGACCGACGAGCGCATCCAGTCCACCCTGATTGACGCGCAACGCCATACCGTCGACAACCTCTCCGACCGGAGCGTCAAAGGTTCCGGCGAGCACCGCGTGACGATCGAAACGCACATCTCCGCGAGCATCCAAGCCCGTAGCCTCAAGCAGGTTGATTCCCCGAGCTAACGAAACCGTGCCCGACCAGAACCCACCAGAAACGGTGGTCTCTTCGCCGTTCAGCGCGACTTCATCGATGGCCGTCACAGTGCCTTCGACCACAACCTCACCTTCTCCGAGCCATTCCGCAGCAGCGGGAGTGGAGATGGCGAGCGCGCCTTCAGGGGCGCTAGGAATGACTTCAGTGCCCGTTTCGGAGCAACCGATCACAAGCGGAAACAAAGAAAAAACGACAGGTAAACGCATCATTGACCTCTGAGGACAAAATACCGGTGCAGTGGCGGGCGCAAATATGCATACCACGAGAGCACTGTCAACAATAAAATGACAAAGCCCGGCATAGATGCGGGACCGCAAGCCGTCATACTTGCGGTTGAACGTAGCGCTTTGGCCTAATTCTCTGTCAGCGCGGGAAAAAGCGGAGCGATTCCGCCTTCCGAAATATCTCTCAAATAGTAGTACACCGCGTAGGGTTCCGGAGCGGCGTTTTCTGACTCTTGAATCCAAGAGACGATCTCGATGGTGATCGCTCCTGCCGGCAGACCGAATACACCGAAACGGCCAGTTTGCCCGGTGTAGTTGGCGTCGGGGTCATAAGTCCCGTCGTCGTCGAGATAGCAACCTACGTAGTTGTTGCCGTCTACATCGTATGCACTGACGGTGACATTAGGGTCTGTTGGAAGGTCACCCGGCCCAACGCCCATCAGGTACAAACGGGCCTCGCCAACCACCGTTGCGGTCATGCCGTCGTCGACGACACAATCCCCAAAGTCATCAGTCAGCGTGCCACGGTCTTCATCCAATACCGAGAAAAAGACTCCGGAGCCGACTTCCATATCGACGATGCCCGTCGAGCCACCAAAATGCGTGCCGACGTAGCCGTCTCCGGAAACCTCGACGAAAAGAGACTGCGCTGAAGCGACTTCTGCGTAAAACGAGCCATCTTCGCCTGTGGTCGCCTCACTAAAAACCGCAAGCGTCTCATCCATCGTCGTGACGGTGAGACCGGAGATCGCTTCGCCATCATCATATGGCGCGTCGGTAACGACCCCGAAGAGCCCCACGGACTCCGGCCACTCAGTACAACCCGGAACCAACATCAAAAATACGAGAAGACGTGTCATAGGCCCTCCGGTAGCACGAGCCACCATGCGGAGACCACCTCTCCGGCGCAATCTGGATAAATCAGTGAGAGTGTCCGGCCGTCTGCAGCCTCGATATCGATCGAGACGTCCCCCGCCGCGACATCGAAAGCAAAGAAATAATCCACCTCTGCGTTGGCGACCGCAGGTGTCATGACGCCCTCGTCACTTACCGAAAAACGCTGTGTCGTCGCTTCTACTGTCTCTTTACCCGCGGTGGAAGAGATGGTGACACTCGCTCCGGCCCAATCGGTCGCGTCGTAGGGTACGCCCCAGACCCAACAAAGATCCTCCGATAACGTCGTGTCCAGCTCGCCAGCGATCTCTTCGAAGAACTCGCCCCATACCTCCTGGCCGTAAGCGAACAGTCCTCCGGAATACCAAAGTGCGGAACGTTCAGGGGTTCGAACCTGCCACATCGTGGGGTACATCTCGTCCCCAGAAAGCCGTAGAACCACATCGGTACTCGGCGGCACAGTGAGCCGCCAATAGCCTTCGTAGGTGGTGTAAGGCTCTTCTCCCTCCGTCAACGTTTGACCGTCCAGGTCCTCCACGACCACGCTACCCCCGGTCAACACATCATTGTCGCCGGTATAGGGGCCATCGTAGATAGTGCCCGTCCAAGTGACCTCGTCAGACGTCTCGGCGAGCTCTTCCCACGAAACGAGATCGTCTAGGGCGCTGTCTTCATCGCAAGCGACCAGACACAAGAGCGGTAAACAGTAACGAAGCTTCATGCGAAAGAGCTTATCCTCTCTCGAGCGAGTTCAGCCACGCCCGTGTTCTAAGTGGTCGCCCAAGCTGGTGCTCCAAAAAATCTAGCAACAGCCCAGAGTGCCCGTCTGGAAGTTCATCATCGATGAGTTCGGCCATCGGGGTGCGTCGACCGTACTCCAGACGTTCAAGCAAATCGGTGCTCACGCGCACGCCACTCCCGCAATGCTCATGAACGGCTCCCCCACTCTCCCAGCTGAACCGTAAGGGCGCCGAGAGCGGTGCATCGCAGCGGGCACATCGTGTCAGGCAAGGCGCCAACCCCGCGAAAGTCAGCGCCTTCGCCTCGAAGGCAGCGCGAAAGGCGGAACCAGGGGCACCCGTCATGCCGTCCAACAGTAACAATGCAGTATCGAGTAAGCCGTACCGTCTCGGCGACGGATCAGCCTCCCGACTGAGCGCGCCCACGATCTCACAAAACGTCCCCATCAAGGCCATCTTCAACAAGTCATCACGCACGCCTAAACGCCCGTCGTTCAACGTCGCACCGTACATCCTCCACAAGTCTCCCCGTGACGGACGCACCTCAATTTCAACCCGATTTCCGATATCTAGCGCACCGGCGTACCGTTTCCGCGAACCCCGCGCCCCTTTCGCCATCGCGGCGATAAGCCCATGTTCTGGAGACACCATACGGACGATACGATCAGACTCTCCAAAATCGTGCTGGCCTACGACGATCGCAAGCCCACGGTATCGAGACTGAGCGCGAGTCACAGACCCAAGATGGCCTGACAGGTCGTGAAGTAAATCACGATAGCCACAACATCGATGCCGGTGGTCACAAAGGGTCCCGTGGCGACCGCAGGATCGACACCCATCCGGTTCAAGGTGACAGGAACGAGTAGACCAAAGGACGCAGCAGCCGCCACGGTCGTGACGATAGAGACGGCGATCGCCATGCCAAGGTCTAGGTCCGCTGTGACCCAACCATAAACACCAAGAATCAACGCGAAGACAAGCCCCATGACAAAACCGACACGCACCTCACGAAACAACATCGCGCTTGCGCTCATTCCTTGCGACTGCCCTGTCGCAATGTTGCGTACGGCTATCGTCGCAGCCTGAATACCGACGTTACCCCCCATACCCATCATCACCGGGATGAAACCGGCAAGAACAGGCTTGGATATCATCGACGATTCAAACGCTCCGATGACCTCCGCCATCGCTATACCCCCAAAAAGCGTGACGAAGAGCCAGAGCATACGCTGGCGAGCCGTGACGATCACGCCGCGTTCACTCTCTCCCTCTTCACGAAGGCCAGCCATTAAGAGCATGTCTTCGGCGGCTTCCTCGTGAATGACGTCAATGACGTCATCAACCGTCACGATCCCCAGCATCCGTCGATGTTCATCGACCACAGGGACGGCCAACATGTCGTACCGACTCACGATACGCGCGACTTCCTCCTGATCGACTTCAGGTGTGACCGCGATGACATCGGTAGTCATCAGATCACCCAAGCGGGTGTTGGGCGAGTGCGTGAGCAAGCTCCGAAGAGAGGTCACACCTACCAGGTTCTCACCATCGTTTTGTAGATACAGATAAAACACCGTTTCAAGGTTTTCGGCCTCTTGAAGTGCTTCGATGGCCTCTCTACAAGAGTTGTCTTCATGCATCTTGAACGCGACAGGAGACATGATGCCGCCCGCCGAATCCTCCGGATAGGTCAACAACTCTTCGACTTGCGCCCGGTCATCGCGCTGAATCCGCTTGAGCACCTGTTCGCGCATCTCATCAGGCAACACCGCGATGATGTCCGTTTCATCATCTACAGGCAGGTAATCTAAAAGAGAAACCAAGCGCTCTACAGAGAGATCTTGCACCAAGTTCTTTAGATCAAACTCGCCGATTTCGACAAGAAGCTGCGCAGCAGACTCATCATCTGTGACCTGTCTAAATAGCCGACGTTGCTCCGCTGGGGTGAGGTGCGTCAGCGCCGCAGCGACATCTTCAATCCGTGATTTTTCCAAGACGCGAGACAGAGGTCCCGCTGCCCCTCGCCGCGTCAGCCGACGAATGGCCTCCACTCTCGCTTGGAGGAGGGTCTCGGACATAGGATTCCCAAAGGTTTAACGACGGATATCATCAATGAAGACCAATCGGCGGCCCGCGGTTTGATTACCGAGCGGATCCACGCGGTCCCCGTTGTATATCACTTGGACACGGGTAAGATCGCTGGAATCCACCACAAGTTTGTCATGAGCCTCGGCCTCAATGCTGCCACCAGGCGGCATCACACCATCAAAAACCACGGTCTCATCTGCGACCAACCGCACTCGTGCGGGCTCACGAGGCGCGCGAACCAGCACATGCTGATCCGGCTGATCGGCGCCGATCAGCGCTTCTACCTTTGCGTCCTCATCTTCGAAGACAGCGCTCCCCACCCGCAGCGCCAGGAAACCTATAAGCGCGATGGCGACTCCGCCGATGACGAGACGTCCAAACATGACCCCGTTGGAGGCACCAACGCCGGTTGTTCGCGACCCCTGACGGCGCGGGCTACCGGTCCAGTCTGTTCCAAACGGGTCGTTGGTCATCTACGCCTCAAGGCTCGAGAGCAAAACCATTCATCGTCGCGATCTTACGCGCTTCGTTCGTCAATTTGGGGTTGGTCTTGGCAACCTCTCTTAGGTATTGCAAGCCGCGCTCTGAAAACCCCCGCTCCAGCAATATTCTAGACGCCTCAAGGTATGCACCAGTTGCGGTCGTGCCGCACAATTCAATCGCGGCCTCGAAGATCTGCAGCGCCCCATCCACGTTGCCCTGCGCCTTTTGAACCACGCCCAAATTATAGTGTGCGGGGCAAAGGTTCGGAGCGCGTCGAACGGCCTCCACAAGACGGCGTTCGGCGTCGTTAAGTCGACCCGCGTTGTAGTGTGCCCAACCCAAGTTGTTCAAAATCAACGCCTGGTTTCGATAAGTCAGATCATCCAAAGCGAGCTCAAACTGAATGATCGCGTCGGGATATCGCTCCAACCGCATCAACAAGAGGCCATAGTTTACACGCGGCTCTGCCTGCTCTCCCCCGAGCTTTGTGGCCCGCTTGAACGCCTCTTCGGCGTCGTCAAAGCGATTCTTCTGCATTAGCGCAACACCCATATGGTTCCACGCCATGGTGTTGCGACGATTCATCTTGATCGCATCGCGCAAAACGCCTATCGCCGCTTCTGTATTTCCCTCCGAGAGGTATGCCCGGGCAAGATCGGTACGTACAGCCGATCTTGCCTCTCGCTTAGGTCCGACACAGCCCAATTGAGCGGTCAACCCAACGGCAACCAAAACATACAGAAACGAACGCAGACGTAGCATTAGACGAGGTACTTCCCGATGATCGGGCGCAAGCGTTCGGCGACATCCGCCGAGATCGCTGACGGCGGCGTGAAGATAGCCCCCTGCAACGCGTTGGACTCCGGCGCCGGCCCCTCGAAAGCTTCAATCTTCGGGACCACCGCAGAAAGGATGCGTTGTGCTGTGGCGGTGTTTTTCTGCATCACGGCGATCACGGCGTCGACGGTCACGTCATCGTGATCGGGGTGCCAACAGTCGTAATCCGTAGACATCGCGAGCGTGGCGTAGGAAATCTCGGCTTCGCGTGCGAGCTTAGCCTCGGGCAAGTTGGTCATTCCGACAACGCGAGCGCCCCAGGACCGATACAACTCACTCTCTGCCTTGGTGGAAAACGCGGGGCCTTCCATACAGACATAGGTTCCGCCGTCGTGAACCGTCGCGTTCGCTTCATTTGCTGCATCCAACAACATGCCCCGAAGTGCATCGCAAACCGGATGGCCAAACGCAACGTGCGCAACGATGCCTTTCTCAAAGAAAGTGGCATGGCGCGCCTTGGTTCTGTCGATGAACTGATCGATGACCACCATGTGGCCGGGAACAATTTCGGCCTGAAGAGAACCTACAGCGCTGACGCTGACGATCCATTCCACCCCAAGCTTCTTCATTCCCCAGATGTTCGCGCGGAAGTTGATCTCGGAGGGGTTGTATTTGTGTCCTCTCCCGTGACGGGCAAGGAAAACCACCTCACTGCCGTTCAGCCTTCCGATCAAAAAGGCATCCGACGGATCTCCATACGGTGTCTCAACATGGCGCTCTTCCAAAAGCTCCAAGCCTTCCATCTGATAGAGGCCACTGCCTCCAATGATCCCAATACGCGGCGTACTAGACATTCCAACTCCAACAGTTTCTGATCCGGCGCGTCATAGCTGCACGCCCCTCCGCCCCTTAATGCGAAAAAACGCATCAGACCGACGAGAATCGAGATCGATGTGATTCCTATCTTGTGCGAAGTTGATTCATGCCGTCGAGAGCGCCGACGCCCACCGGTCAGGAAACACATTTCCGTCTTCCAATAGATGCCGAATTGGCGCGACCACCTCTGTACGCACGCGTTTCCGCTGATGACGAAAAACGATGTCCTGATAGTCCTGCGAGAAATTGTCTTCGAGCGAGGCATCGACCAAAAGCGGCCGGCCGGCGCTCACCACCAGCAGCAGTTGCTCTGGTCGCGTTGTAAGCAGGTCGCGGACGGGATCGTCGGACCGGCGCTCAATAGCAAAACCATCCGCAGGGGCGCCGACGTCGACGCCAAACTGTTGCCTTGTGCAGAACACCTTGCCAGGCACCTCCGTCAACATGGCGAGCAAACGTTCCGCTGGAAAACCCAACGCCACCGCAACACGCGCCTCTTCCAGAAGCAGCGGACCACCCGACAGCGGAGAGTCTGTACCAAGCATCAACGGCAGCGTGCTCGGGACTTCGACAGGGTCCAAAGTCTTGCCATAAAGCGCTTGGTTCGAACTGGGGCACCAAACCAAAGCCCCGCCTCTCGCCGCAAGATCACGCATCTGCGCAACCGTCAACGCGACCCCATGAACGATCACAGTCCCTGGACCGATCAAATCACGCT
>Ga0163179_10002812_pt1 | contig 11979 bp, 14 predicted proteins | sample AtlANTMetagenome_FD_109643 | JGI IMG/M metagenome (GOLD analysis project Ga0163179, IMG submission 109643) | Marine eukaryotic phytoplankton communities from the Atlantic Ocean - Atlantic ANT 2 Metagenome | ecosystem: Environmental > Aquatic > Marine > Oceanic | place: North Atlantic Ocean... | reverse complement strand
CCGCAAGGTTGCTCTCGCAGAGGAGGAAAACGGATCTATCGAGGTGTGGGGAGATGGCTTACAGACTCGTTCCTTCCTGTACATTGATGAATGCATCGAAGCAACTAGAAGATTAATGGATTCTAATTTCTTAGGACCTGTTAATATAGGTTCTGAAGAAATGGTTAGTATTAATCAGTTAGTAGATACTGCTGCTAAGGTTGCTGGTAAGACTATTAGTAAGAATCATATAGATGGACCACTAGGTGTTCGTGGACGTAATTCTAACAATGATCTTATAAGAGAAAAACTTGGATGGGATTATGAACAATCTCTTGAAGAAGGTATTCGTAAAACTTATGAGTGGATTGTTGAACAAATAGAATCAGTAAATTTTAAAAAAGGTATGTTGGAGGCAAGACTTTGAAAATATTTGATTGTTTTATTTTTAATCATGAGATTGAACTTTTAGAAGCTAGATTTAATATTTTAAATAATTATATTGATAAGTTTATTATTACTGAGGGTGATGTAACTTTTTCTGGATTTCCAAAGGAGAGTAACTTTTTAAAGAATAAAGATAGGTTTTCTCAATGGGAAGATAAGATTATTTTAAATCCTATCACTATTCCAGAGTGTGAGAGTCCTTGGCATAGAGAAATATATTCTCGAAATGCTGCTATGAATCTTAATATATTTGAGGATCATGATCTTATCATAACTAGTGATAGTGATGAGATTCCTAACCCAGAGATATTAGAACATGCTTCTGAATGGGTTTCTGATGATACTCATTTTACGTTTGAACAATCCTGTTATGCTTATTGGGTTAATAATTTATATTCTCATAAGTGGTTTGGTAGTAGAGCAGCTACTTATAAGTATATGAAGAATACTACAGTAGATGATATTCGTGAGGCAACTGAGGATGAAAGTAAGATTACTGGATCTGTTATAACTAATGGTGGGTGGCATTTTACCTATTTGGGTGATGAACATTATATTAAACAGAAGATTAATTCTTTTTGTGATAGGCATCTTGATGTTCCAGAAGTTACTGAAAATATTTCTAAGAACTTAGAAAGTGGAAAAGATGTTCTTAATAGACATCATATTAAATATCAGAGAGTAGATTTAGATGATTCTTTTCCTCAATATATATTAGACAATCAAGAAAAGTATTTGCATTGGATTAAAGATTGATGAGTAGGAAATTAGTAGTTTCAAACTATAATAGTGATCTTGAATGGTTGAAGATGACGCATAATAATGGATTCTCTGCAGATAATACTGTTATCTACGATAGGAGTTCTAATAAAAAAAATTGGAGTCATTTGGGTAAAACTATTTCATCTCCCAATATTGGAGGAAATCAATACGATGTATTAAGATTTATTATTGAAAATTATAATAACTTACCAGATATAAGTATCTTTATTAAAGGTAATCTTTTTTCAAAAAGTGAGGAGAATTATTATACTACTAAGGAAAGATTTATTCAAGGATTGAATGAAAATACATTCTTTAGTCTTTGGGTTGATAAATGTATTGCATTGGGTGATTTTAGACATTTAACATACACAAAAAAAGAATCATTGGATAACGGCCGTTTAAGTCAACCTATACATCATTGTGATTTTACGAATAATAATAATCTAGAGTATAGATATTTTTCTCGTGTTCATGATCTTTGGAATTGGTGTTTTACAAATTCACCTAAACCCAATTCTATTGAATTTATTCCCGCATGTAATTTTGTTGTTCCTAAAAAAATTATTTTGAAATATTCCATAATTTTATATAAAAAATTGTTATCAATTTTATATAATCCAAAGTTCTCTAGTGATCCAACCTGTGCAGAATCTCATCTTATAGAGAGAACTTTTTATTTTATGTGGAATAATAATTTATCTGAAAGGGTTGATTGATTATGATTTTTACTGAATTATATAAAGGACAGGGATTAGGTAATCAACTTTTTGTTTATGTTTCTACAAGAGCTATAGCAAAAAAATTAAATCAACCTTTTGGTATTCAAAATCCTCAAAATTTTAAAGCACCTAATCTTTTTAATTTAGATTGGGGTGATAGAATACCAGAAAAATATACAATTCATCAAGAATATATTCATGGATTAAAGAGTCCATTAAATAATCCACATCAGGTTTTAACATTAACTGATAAATCTGTATTTAATTTGAGTGGAAATGTTAAATTAGAAGGGTGTTATATATCTGAAGGATATTTTCATGAATCTTTAAACGATCTTTATGATTGGTTAACAGTCAATCCAGAGTATGAGCATAATGATACTTCTGATGATGACTTATGTATTCTTAATCTTCGAGGAGGAGAGATGAGAAATACTCATGTATATGCTCCTAGATCATATTGGGATAATGCTATAGAAAGAATGCTTGAGTTTAATTCAAATATGAAGTTTATAGTTATTACTGATGATATTGCTGCAGCAAATGATATTCTTCCAGAATTTGAATGTTATCATAGGGATGTTGAAACACAAAACCAAAAATCTCCACTTGGTCATCCTCAAGGAGACTCTTGGGTTGGTAATTGGGACTATGTGGCAATAAAGAATTGTAAGAATATTATTTGTTCTACTACGACATTTGCTTGTTTTCCTTTATGGACTAATAGGAATCTTAAAAAATGTATTTCGCCAAAGTATAATTCTTGTATGAACCACTCTGATGGGTGGTGGTGTCGGGGAGATAATATCTTTAGTTATGTTACTGACTATATGGATAATAATGGTAATTTAATGACTCCGAAAGAATGTAAGAAAGAGTGGAAAGAATATTATTTAAAAAATAACATTTATTCTCAACAGGATTTAGAAAACAATTATGAATTTTAATATTAAAAATATACGATTTTATAATAGTCCTTTTGATCATTGGGTTATTGATAATTTTTTAGATATTAAAGATGCTAAGATATTGAGTAATCAGTTTATTGATTATGATAGTTCTCAAGATATAGTTCATTACCATGATTGGATTGCTGAGAAGAAAGCATGTAATAGTTGGAATAAATTTCCACCTTTAACTTATAAGACTTTTTCTAGTCTTTTATCTTTAGATTTTGTTACTCATCTTTCATCAATTACTGGAATAACACCATTATATCCTGATATTGGTTTGCATGGTGGTGGGTGGCATATGCATAAAACAGGTGGTAATCTTGCAATTCATTTAGATTATTCTATACACCCTAAGATAAATCTTCAAAGAAAATTAAATTTAATTCTTTATCTTGAAGAAGATTATGACCCTGCATGGGGTGGTAGTTTAGAATATTGGTCACATGATACTGAAAATAATAAACCACTTAAAAAGGTTAAAGAGATTGAACCTATATTTAATAGAGCAGTTTTATTTGATACTACACAGAATTCATGGCATGGATTTCCAACTCCAATTACCTGTCCTGAAGAAAAAATGCGAAAGAGTTTTGCTGTTTATTATATGACAGAGATTACTTCCACAGCAGTGGATAGATATAAAGCACATTATGTAAAAACCTAACAACATGTATCAATTAATTGATAATTTTATTGAATCCGCAAAAGAGATGGATAATGATATCTTTCCTTTTATGGCAAACAAGAAAGAGTTTGTGGGGGGTAAGAATAGTATATATTATTCTGGACCTTATTGGGATGACTCTGAGGCAAGAGAACTAATTTACTCCATTATGAAAGGTAAGTGGTTATCATCAGGTGAGAAGGTTAACAAGTTTGAACGTGAGTTCTCACGAATGTTTAAGTTTGATCATTCTGTGATGGTGAATAGTGGATCATCTGCTAATTTAGTAATGATTGCTGCACTTAAGAAGTATTTTAATTGGCAAGATGGTGATGAAATAATTGTATGTACTTGCGGTTTTCCTACAACTATTGCACCTGTAGTTCAAGCAGGATTAAAACCAGTTTTTGTTGATATTAAATGGGAAGATCTTAATTGGGATCTTGATCAAGTAGCAGAAAAAATTACTGACAGAACCGTTGCAGTATTCTCTTCTCCTGTTCTTGGTAATCCTTATGATGTGGATAGACTTGTAGAGATATGTGATACTAATAAAATAGAATTGATTGCTGATAATTGTGATAGTCTAGGTAGTAAGTGGAAAGGAAATTATCTCACAGACAAAGCAGTAGCAGCTTCTTGTTCTTTTTATCCTGCTCATCACATCTGTACCATTGAGGGTGGTATGGTATCCTCTAATATTAAAGAAATAGTTGATTTAGCAAGGAGTTATGCATGGTGGGGCCGTGGATGTTATTGTGTGGGTCAACAGAACCTTCTTTCTAACGGAGTTTGTGGTAAGAGATTTAGTAATTGGTTAGAGAATGACACTGTAGTGGATCATAAGTATGTCTTTGGTGTTAGAGGATATAATTTAAAACCACTGGATTTACAAGGATCTGTGGGATCGGTTCAACTTCTTAAATTTGATGAAATTCATAAACTTCGTAGAAGTAATAAAGAAAGAATTCAGAAGTCTTTAGAAAGTATTGATGGTGTAAGAGTTGTGAATGAAAAACCAGAGGCAGAGGCAAGTTGGTTTGGTGTTCCTATTATATGTGAAAATAAAAATTTAAAGACATCATTAGTTTCTTACTTAGAAAAGAATAAAATTCAAACTAGAAATTATTTCGCAGGAAATATTCTTTTACATCCTGGTTATTGTGATCTTGGTAAAGCATCTGATTATCCAAATGCCAATCAAGTATTAGATAAGGTATTTTTCTTAGGTTGTTCACCTACCATAAATAAAGATATGATTTCTTATATTGATGAAATAGTGAGTAGTTATGAGTTCTAATTTAAATTTAAAGAATACAACTCTTCTATCATTGTATGCTCCTTGGGATAAATCTAAGATTATATCAGATGATTTTCAAGATGGTGAGAGGGATAAGATTGTAAATGATGGAGTAGATAAAACTATTAAGGCTTTATATACCAGTATGAATGGTATAGATTATGGTAATATTAAATTTGTAACTTCTAAGAAAGTCATTAAAGAAAGAGGTAAGGAATTATTAAAGGATGGAATAATTTGTGAAGAATCTATTATTCCAATTTCTAATATGAAAGATTATGCCAAGTATATGATTTATCATATGCATGAGCATGTTGAAACAGATTTTGTTCTCACTATTCAATATGATGGATTTGTTATAAATCCTAGTGCATGGAGAGATGATTTTTTTGATTATGATTATATTGGTGCTCCTTGGCCGTGGAGAGAGAATAGTTATGTAACTCCATTTGGAGAACATATTGCTGTTGGTAATGGTGGATTTTCATTGCGTAGTAAAAAGTTAATTGAAGTTCCGACTAAGGTTGATGTTCCTTTTGATGTTGTTGCTAAGAATCAATTTTATAAGATGTTTGGTGCTATCAATTGGAATGAGGATGGAAATATTTGTGTTCATAATAGACATATATTTTTAGAGCAAGGATGTAAATTTGCTCCTATAGAGGTTGCAAAATATTTTTCTCATGAAACTCCATTAGATATAAATTATGGTATCATACCATTTGGATACCATGAGAATTTACCTACAGGAATAGAAATTATAGAATGACAATAGCATTTAATCATCTTGGTAAGTTGGGACAATTTGGTAATCAGATGTTCCAATATGCTGCCACCAAAGGTATAGCATCTAAATTGAATGTTCCTTTTATGATACCTGATCATAGAGAAATATTTGATGATGGAATAGGTAATAGATATACTATTCTTCTTTATGATGCTTTTAATTTGGATGGGCATAGAGGTATATTACAGACTCAGGATTATATTCAGGAGACTACTTTCCATTTTGAAGAAAAGTTCTTTAATATATCACCTAGTACTAATGTATCACTATGGGGATTCTTTCAGACTGAAAAATACTTTAAACATATTGAGGATGATATAAGAAAAGATTTTACTTTTCATGATGATATTTTTACCGCATGTAAAGAACTAAGAGAAACTGTAGATAATCCCATAGCTCTTCATATTAGAAGAGGAGATTTTATTATAAATTCTGGTAATCATCCACCATTAGGATTGGATTATTATGAGAAAGCATTAAAAGAATTTGATGATAACCGAAATGTTATTATATTTTCTGATGATACTAAGTGGTGTAAGGAACAAAAGTTATTTGAGAATGATAGATTTATTGTTGCTGAAGATAATGATCAGTTTCATGACTTATGTTTAATGAGTATGTGTGATGATTTTATTATTGCTAATTCAACATTCTCTTGGTGGGGTGCATGGTTAGGTAATAGGGGAAAAGTTATTGCTTCTAAAAAATGGTTTGGATCAAATCTAAATCATGATACAAAAGATCTTTATTATGAGGGGTGGATTTTATTATGAAGATGTCTATTGCGATTCCTACATTTGAATATTATGGAAGAGGAGTTGAATTTTTAGATGATATGTTTAGAACTATTGCTTCTCAAACATTAAAGGATGTTGAAGTTGTTGTTTCTGATCATAGTTTAAATGATGATATTGAATTATATTGTTATGACAATGAACATGATTTAAATATTAAGTATGTTCATAATGAAAATTTAAGAGGTAATCCTGGTGTAAATACCAATTTTGCCATAGATCATTGCACAGGAGAAATTATCAAATTATTTTATCAAGATGATTTTTTTTATGATACTGAGGCACTGGATAAAATGTATAAAGCAATGACCAATTCAACTAAGAGTTGGTTTGTTTGTGGTGCTATTCATACTATTGATAATGGTGAGAGTTTTTTTAATCCAATGTACCCTAGATGGGATGAAAATATGATATTATATCCTGGTTATAATTTTATTGGAGGAGCATCAGTTCTCTCTATCAAACAGAAAGTTAAAACTAGATTTGATATTAATACTGTAATGCTTCTAGATGTTGATTTTTACTATCACTGTATGTTAGAATATGGTATGCCTATTTTTTATAGAGATATATTAGTAGGTAATAGGGCTAGAAATCCTAATACATTAAAAGAATCTATTTCTGATAAAGAGGTTCAAGAAGAATTTCAATACTGTCATAAAAAATATAAAATAAACATATGAGTCATAAGTATTATTTTTCCGTTGCTGCAATGTTCAAGAATGAAAGTTGGACATTAAAAGAATGGATTGAACATTATAAGTTACATGGTGCAGATCATATTTACTTAGTAGATGATTTTAGTAATGATGATTTCTTACCTATCCTTCAACCTTATATTGATAGTGGGTATGTGACTCTGTTTAAGAGTGATGTAGAAGAAAGATTTACTGGTAGACAAATTCATGTTACTAATAAGTATTTTCTTCCTATAGCAAAGGAGTCTAAATGGATTGCTCAAGTTGATGTTGATGAATTTCTTTATAGTCCAAAGGTTGTAGATTTAAAGGAAGTACTAAAAAAATATGAGGATTATGGTAGAGTAATTACAAATTGGGTGTGGTTTAATTCTAATGATTTTATTGAACATCCTACAGGTGGAATTGTTAATAACTTTAATAAGAGAGCAGAGTATGATACTAGAGTTTGGGCTACTCTTTATAGTCATGCTAATCCAAATGGGCAGAATGAACCTGAGTGGCAGAATTTAAATGCTCCTAAGTGTATTGTGAATACTGATTTTGGTATTGAGCAGTTTAATGTTCATGATGCAGTTAATAGTGGGCAAAGTATTAATCTTTCATGGAAGGGTAATGAGGAGTTACTTTTGAATCATTATCAGTTACAATCTAGAGAGTATTGGGTGAAGGTAAAAATGGATAGAGGTGATTGTAACCATTGGTATACAGGAAACAGAAGAGGATTCCATGCATTCTATTCACTGGACATTGGTGATATAATAGACAACAGATTAAAAGAACAAAATGTGGGGATAGTTTTATGACAATTGGAATGAATAACCTTGGTAGAAATGGAAGGTTGGGAAATCAGATGTTTCAATATGCTGCTTTAATAGGTATTGCCAAACAGTGTGGATTTGATTTTAGAATACCAGATCATTCAAATGTGCCACATTTTGATTATAAATCTGGACCAAATATTGTAACTGAATATCATCAGTTACAATATTGCTTTGAGATGCTTCATTGTGGAGATAGATATGGTTTGATTGATGGTGATGAAGTTGAATTGCATGATTCCCATGAGTTTTGTGAGGACTTATTTAAAGAATGTCCTAATCATGTAACTTTAAATGGATATTTTCAAACTGAAAAATATTTTAAGAATGCTGAGAAATTAATTAGGTTAGATTTTAGATTTAAAAAACATATTATTGATGAAGTTCGTAAACATTTTGGGAATTATTTGGAACAAAAACCAGTATCTATTTTAGTAAGAGATTTTAATTCTGAATTTGATTATCCTAATTGTGAAAATAATCATATTAATATTCCAATAGAATATTATAAAAAATGTATTGATATTTTAGGGGAGGATAGAACTTATATTATTTGTTCTAATAATATTGATATGTGTAAGAAACATGATATATTTCAGGGAGATAATTTCATCTTTAATGAAGTTGTTTCTGATGGTATATATAAAGCACATTTTGATTTGTGTTTAATTTCCAGTTGCCAAGATTTCATTATTTCCAATAGTACTTTTGGGTGGTGGGGTGCATGGTTAGGTACTGGAGAGAATAAAAGAGTTCTTATACCAACTCCTTGGTATGGGCCAGGACTTTCTCATATCAATACTAATGATTTATATCCAGATGGATGGGAGAAGATTTTATGGAATTAATTGATATAATGAATGAAAAGAATTTGTTTGGTAGTTGGCAAACAGATTCAAATGGTAAAATGGTAGAGTCTATTTTTACTGATAAGGGATCATCTCATTCATACATTCAAAATTTTTATGAGGATGAATTTAAAAAATATCAAGACAAAAATATTAATTTTCTAGAGATAGGAATAATGTCTGGAGGATCTCTTATTTTATGGTCTAATTATTTTAAAAAGGCTAAAAATATTATTGGAGTAGATTGCACAGATGAATTTTTACATCCTGATTGTAGAAAGATTGAAGGGGTAGAGTATCATTTCCATGATGCTTATGATATTGATTTTGTAAAAAATCTAATCAATTTGGATATTGTAATTGATGATGGGCAGCATACTTTAGAAAGTCAATTAGAATGTATAGGATTGTATCTACCAAAATTAAATAAAGGTGGTGTTTTAATTATAGAGGATGTACAAGATGAAAGACATTTTGAGAAATTTATTAAGTTATCAGAAAAAGTATCTAATGATGATAATGATGATGTGGAATATGAAGTAGAATGCTTAGATTTTAGAACATCAGTATTTCATGAAAATAAAGGATGGAGTCCTCCAGATGATATGTTATTTGTTATAAGGAAATTTTAAAATGTCTACTATTATAAATGCGGCTTCGCCTGGAATATCTAATAAAATAAAATCATTTCTTTCTTTAATGAGAAAGTATGATGTGGTGAAAACTACTAAGAATAGTGATTCATATCTTTTTGATAATTTTGAATATATTTCTGATGGGGATATGGATAAGTATCCTGTCATTGATAATCAAGAATATATGAATCAAGATATGTGGAGATTGAAAGTATATGATGAAGATACTGAATATACTAATGAATATAAAACTGTTGATTTGTTATATGAAAAAACACCACAATATTTTATTGATAAGTATTTAAATATCATATCTAAATTAAATATTAATTCTACTATTTGTAAATATGTCGATCAATTTACTAAAGATTGGAATAATATGGTAGGAGTTCATATTAGATCATGGTATTGTTCTAAGAAAGTATTTCATAGTAATAAGATATTTGATGAGCAAATAGATAAGTTGCCAGAAGATCAGAAGTTCTTTTTTTGTTCTGACAACTCTGATGTTCAGAAGTATTTTGTAGATAAGTATGGAGATAGAGTTGTTACATATGAGAGGCAGATGTTTAATGATCCTATATTAGCTGAATCTGGACATCATGATGATATACAATTAACAACTGATGCATTCATTGAGTTGTTAATACTATCTAAATGTGCTACAATCATTGGTACATATGCTAGTTCTTTTGATGAAGTTGCATGGTGGATGAGTGGATGTAAATCAAAGGTGATTATCCCTACTCCTATAAATTGTGATAAAGAACTAGAAGATTTTAACAATTTGATTTACGTAAAGAAATGATTACACTAGAAGCAATTAAACAAATAGCAGATGATTCGCCAGATCATATTTGTCCTGTTGGTGCTGTAAGGGACAATTTTACTTCTCAGGGATTGATTGAAGAAGTTAAAGATGGTTTTGATTATGAACAGATTTCTATGTTGGATCTTGGATGTGCTGGAGCACAGTTCGTTGTTGATTTTATTAATAAGGGTGATATTGGTGTAGGATTGGAAGGAAGTAGTACTTCTCTTACAGGAGTAGGAAAAGAAAATTGGGATAAGTACCATAATAAGAATTTATTTCTATGTGATATCACAAAGGATTATCAACTTTATCAGGATGGTAAACCTATGGAGTTTGATTTTATCCACTCTGAAGAAGTCTTTGAACATATAGCACCTGATGATGTTGACCCTATGCTTAAGAATATCTTTAAGCATTTGAAAAAAGGAGGACTTTGTGTCTTTGGAGTTTCTTTAGTTCCTGATGTAAGAAATGAAAAAGGTGAGGATATGGTACCACCTTTTGCACCAGAGGATAGAACTATTGGATATGAAGGTAAGTTATTTACTCTTCATCAATCTGTGTTTCCTGCTACATGGTGGAAGGAAAAGTTGGAGTCTAATGGATTTAAAATATTTGAAGAAGGGTTACATAATAAAAATCATTTTGGATATCTTTTTAATCACATAGTTCGTGGTGCTGGATATTCTGGTAATGTTCCTAATTATGCAGGATGGGATGAGTCTGCATATTTTTGTTGTACAAAATGATTGATCTTAAACAATGTACTTTTATCATTCCTGTAAGGATTGAGAGTGAAGATAGGATGCGTAATGTTATTACAGTCCTTTGTTATCTTCTTGAAAATTTTGATACTAAAGTTATTCTTAAAGAAGTAGATACTGAATCTGTATTTGAGAAGGAAGTACTACCACAGATTAAAGATTATCTTGGCGATGCTATTAATAATCTTACACATGTATTTGAGCAATCAGATGATCCTGTATTTTATAGGATGAAGATTATAAATGAAATGCTTCATATGTCTGACACACCAGTTATTGCAAATTATGATGGTGATGTTTTGTTTAAACCAGAGACATATATCAAAGCAGTTGATATGATTGATGATGGATATGATATAGTATATCCATATGGGTTTGGTGAATATCAGAAGCAGGTGTTTGTTGATGATAATGATGTGAGTGAGTTTCTTTCTGAAGATTTTGATTTTGATATTCTTGATAAGAAGTCAAAGATGTATGATGCTCAGTACGGACATGTTCAATTTGTAAATAGGAAGTCTTATATTGAAGCAGGAATGGAGAATGAAAACTTTAGGGGTTCATCACCAGAAGATAAGGAAAGATATTTTAGATTTGAAAAATTGGGATATACTGTTGGTAGAATAGATGATGAAGTATATCATTTAGAACATAGTAGAGGTAGAAATTCTTGGCCTAATTCTGTTCATGGTAATCCATATATGCAAGAGAACTTTAATGTATGGGAATTTATTCGGAAGATGACTGGAGAAGAATTAAAACAGTATTATTCCAATCAAAAGTATGTTAAAAAATATACTATATAAATTAAATTAATAGAAATGTATTAATGACTGTCTTACCTTATAAAGGAGTTAGTATTTTTAATGAGGACGGAACTTACCGTAAGGAAGATGATGTCGTTCAGGGTAGAAGTTACAGCAGTAACTTAACGAAACTTCTAAAGCAATTACCTAAGTTGCAGAATATGCAGCAAGGTAAACCAGCATCT
>Ga0163179_10002810_pt1 | contig 11981 bp, 12 predicted proteins | sample AtlANTMetagenome_FD_109643 | JGI IMG/M metagenome (GOLD analysis project Ga0163179, IMG submission 109643) | Marine eukaryotic phytoplankton communities from the Atlantic Ocean - Atlantic ANT 2 Metagenome | ecosystem: Environmental > Aquatic > Marine > Oceanic | place: North Atlantic Ocean... | reverse complement strand
ATGCACAATGGGGTGTACGGATCCTTCGGTCTCGATGGTGACCTTGAGGATGCGCAAAATGGTTGTGAAGGGTACATGGAAGGTTACTATGCAGGTCTTGCTGCATATGCCACAGGTGACGACTTATCTTGGACTGGTTCAGATTACTGGGAAGAGCGATCTTTCCTCGACCGCGCAATGGAATTGTACAACGGTTCGATTTACATCATCCATGGAATGCAAGATTGGAACGTAGACCCACATATGGCATTCCCTACACACCAAATTGCGGTTGACAATGGCTTTGAGGTCAAAGGATTGTATGGACAATGGATGCACGATTATCCTGACAGGCCTGATGGTCACGATGGTGGGATTGGATTCCCTTGGTCTCTACGCTGGGATTGGGCGGATGACTTGTTGGAGTGGTTCGATTATTATCTGCGAGACATGGGTCCAAAGCCACGACTGATTGCTGAAATTCAGGATGACCTCGGTGGATGGAGAGTTGAGGGTACCTACCCTCCATTGGACACGTATTGGAAAGAGATGACCTTGGATGAATGTGAGGTTGTTTCAGGTAGCAGCGTGGTAACCTCTTCCAGTGAAACCGTACTTGATTGTGGTATCGTCGATGAAGATCTTCGAATCATAGGCATGCCAACCATTCACTTGACTGCCAGTATATCTCCAACGTGTATTCCACCAATGTGTAGTGGCCATCTATTCGTAGACATGCGGCGTGGTAGTGATGATGCACACCTAGGTCACGCAGTAATGGATTTGCGATTCGCGGATGGAGGCAAGGACGGAAATGTGCTGTTCCCCGGCGAAACTGTACTTGCGAAGATGGAATTCTTCGGCATGGATGTTGTCTTGGAAGCAGGTGATAATCTGATTCTCGTGATTACACAGACTGGTCGTGATTACATTCCAAGCGCAGCCAGTACATTGCCGGTGACCGTGTCGCTTGATGCTCAAAGCACATTGTCACTATCCACTGTTGATCGAACTTGTGACGATTTGTTCTTACCGCCGATGCAGGACGTCTACCCGCAGTGCTCGGACGAATGACATTCAGGTGGGCCTCCACCACATGGGGGAGTACGTATGGATGAAGACCCGTGAATGTCAGCCTCAGACTTCTCTAGGAATTCGAGGTGCGACGGGGCGAATCATTCGCAGCGTTTCAACTCGGATTAGAATCAATGCTGCAAACGCCGAAAGGGCTACGGCTACGATCCCAAATCCAGGCACTGTATTGGAGGGTTCGTCCACTGGGGCAGGAGCTGCTGGTGGAGTTCCATTCCCTACTGTGATTGTTCCTCGCATGTCCATAGATACGTGAGGCTCACACATGTAGTAGATTGTCTCATCTTCGGTGAAGGTGTGACGGAAATCTACGGTACTATCAGCCGCGCCGCTGTACAGACCTGTCATCTTTCGGTAATTGTCACTAGCGCCACTGGTTTGTGCTACGTTGTGGTCCATAGATTCGTCTGTCCAAATCCAGCATACGGTTTCACCAACAGCGATTGTCACATCGGTTTGGTCGTATGCAAGTCCTGAGGTATCGATCCCGATGACAACCGCACAATCTGTGGTGTCTGGTGCATCAGCTGGTGGCATCAATACCTTGTCAATGACGTGGATGACTCCGTTTGAGGCGGGAACATCAGCAAGAGTTACCGTTGCCGATTGATCGCCCACAGTGACCACTCCGTCGGAGACTGTGATGGTGAGGTCGTCACCATTTGCTGCAGCAACTGTATTGTCGCCTTCAGCTAAATCTGAAGATAGTGTGGTGCCTGCTACAACATGATACAACAAGATGTCTGCAAGTGCCGCGATTTCTTCTGCGGTATCGAAGGAATCTAGATCAATTCCTGCTTCTGCGAAGGCATCATCAGTCGGAGCAAACACTGTGTAATCTGATTCTCCACTGAGGGTGTTGACCAAATCAGCTGTACCGAGTGCAGCAACCAAGGCAGTGTGGATTGTAGTTGCTTGAGCAGTCATCGCAATGTTGACTGCAGGTGTCCACATGTATGCTCCACACATTGGCTGAGTGACATTTGTGACTTGGTGGGTTACCATGTTGTAACATCCAGTGATTGTTTGGCCACCCATTGTGTAGTTCTCAACATACATGTATGAGTTGCACTCCATGTTTGATGCGCCTGGTACGATCGTGTGTGATACCATGTTGTAACAAATATCACCAGGTGGTGGCATCAATACCTTGTCGATGACATGGATGATTCCATTGCTCGAACTTACATCGGCAATCGTCACATTTGCATCTCCAACCATTACTGCTCCATCTGTAACTGTGAACGATGCTTTGTCACCGTTCACCATTACAGCTGACATACCATCTGTCACTTGCGATGAATTCACCGAACCTGACAGGACGTGGTATAGCAAGATATCAGTGAGAGTGGCATTCTCTTCATCAGTATCAAATGTTGAAAGGTCGATTCCGGCATCCTGGAATGCCTGATCGGTTGGAGCGAAGACGGTGAATGGACCATCACCCTGCAACGTTGTGACCAAGTTGGCATGGGTTAATGCCGCAACCAGAGAGTCGTGGACTCCGGTATTTTGTGCATTAGTTGGGATGTCATCATTCTCGTCCGCTACTGCGACTGGGGTTACCAGAAGACTGGCGATTACTAGCAGGGCTACTACTGAAACACTTCGGTTCATAGCCACCCCGCATGATTTCGACTACTAAAGGGAGTGTCTTCAGCCAGAACTACGAATATCGGAAAAAATACATCGATTTACCCCTGTCCCTGTTATTACTTCGCGTGCGAGGGGGTGTAAACACAACCTTGAGAACTGGTTTGTCCTCCGAAGGTCATGGCGGAAACCGAGAGTGCTGTTCGTCCAAAACTACACGTCTTGTTTACTTGCCCATTTTGCTGGAAAGTAAGGGGTTTGGTAGAGTATCTCGACTTGGATGTAGACTATGTTAGTGTGAATGGTATGCGCATCAAGAAAGATGTGTCCTTTGCCGGCGACTGGGGTAAAGTGCCCGTTTTTACCGATGAGCAGGGGGGACATTTTGTGGATTCAACCCCTCTCCTGAAACACATTGATGCAACATACAATGGAAGTAAAATGGCAAAGATGGGGGATTCGCAAAGACAGGCACAATGGCTGGGATGGGCCGATACCAAATTGTCGAAAGCAACGGTTCCAATCTTGTATGGCACATTGGGATCTGCGCTGAAGACCACCACCCGTATTTCCAAGATTGAAAAATTCGGATTCTTTTCTCGACGGCTGTATGCATGGGCAGGTTTTCCAATCATGTGGGGAATTATTGCCAAGAAGCGAGTCAAGAAAGATGGGCGAAAGCCGAAGCAGTTGTGGCATGATCTGTTGACTGAATTCACAGATGAACATGGTGATAATGCGTTCTTCGGAGGCGATAAACCAGACTTGGTCGACTTTGCAGCGTTTGGTTACATGCGTTCAATATCTCCTTTCCCACAGTTCTCTCTACTCGAAGATCATGAAGCTGGAATAGCCTGGTACAATCGAATGATGGCTACGCTCTAGGCATCAATAGGTGAGAGAACACCGACGAAGACGAGCGGGTGACGAACCGCGTGCCTGTGAGTCGATTGGAGGAGGACTGTCGATGTTCTCTACGCACGTTTCCCGATTTGAGTAGTCTATAAGCAAAACCCCCAAAAATCGACAGAATAAGGGTTTTTACAACTGTTTTTAGTTTTCAATTCAAATTTGATACTTGAAAATCCTGATTCCTAAATAGGGTCAAAGATACCAAGAAGCCGATGAGTCCGAAACAACATCCGACATAGAAATGACCCATCGAAAAGAATCCTGTGACCGTCGCGGTTCGAATCAAACCTGAACTCTTCGTTCGCAGACCGATGAGGGTTAGGGCGAGGGTGATGGCTGCAAGGCCGACAAATCCTGTTCCAAACATATCGTATAATGCTGCAGCAGTTTGGTCATACAATTGAGTTTCATTTTGACGCTGAGATTCGCTCAGGTCTATCCATTTACTCCCATCTGATAATTCCGAGGCATTGGTAAATTCGGATTCAGGAGGCCATTCAAAGGTTAGCTTAGTGAAGCCAATTGGCTCAAATGCAGCAGGTGAGTTGAGTAGGACTAGATTGGTGAGTATGTTACCGCCTGGGGATTCAATATCGACAACCATCTGACCAGGGTCTAATGCTTCTAGACGGAATGTACCATCCTCGGAAGTGTTGGTCCGAACGTTGTTTCGTGAGGTCAAATGCCCGACGACTGTGTAATTCACCAATGGATCCCCATTTTCATCGACTAAAACAGCGTCGAGTATAGCGGATTCACTGGGCGCACCCAATGACTGTGCGTAAATCAGCTCTCGATGCCGATACATTCCGTCATCTGCATCGAGATAATCCAACCCAACATATAGGCCGGCTGATGCTGCTAAGAATGCCAATAGGGCAGCAAACAATGCTGCACTAGGCAACGGCTGATTGGCAGGAATTTCCAACCTTGCTCCAGAATTTTGAAACACAGCACGCTCTTCGGGTGGAAGACCCTGGAGTACCGGTTCATCGGACACAACCTTGGGAAAATCTCGTCTCTCAAGATTCTTCGCTTTTGTCTACCTTGAATAATCCGAGGATTTTCTTGTCTAGTGTAGATAGAGGAACTGTATCTGGTTGGATGAGAATATCATGAGGTGTTGCATCTGAGGTGTAAACAGTCACATGTAGTCGTTTGTGGGTAAAGTCATGGCGTATAGTGCCTATTTTTTCAACTTCACGCCCGCTTAGCAATTGTTCTGTAGCGACCGAACCTTCTGCAAACGGCACCCCCCACAGCCCACCCAAGGACCGGCCTTCGCGGGCACCCAATAGAATCCCATCCTCGCCACCGATAACCAGTGCTGTAGCCTCGATTTTTTTCTGCTTGGTTGAGCGCCGCATCGGCCATTTTGTTGGATCTTCTGCCTTTGAGGCAAGGCACTTTTTCTCGATTGGGCAATGGTCACAGCTGGGATTGCGCGGTGTACATATCTGAGACCCTAAATCCATCATCGCTTGGTTCCAATCACCGGGCCTGTGAATATCTAATAATTCAGTTGCTTCCTGTTGTAATTGAGAATCTGTCATGTGCTCAGCACGATAACGAGAGATCACACGCCGAATGTTTCCATCTACACAAGCGACTGGTTGATGATGGCATATTGAGGCGATTGCAGCTGCTGTGTAAGGGCCGATTCCTGGTAGCTTTCGCAGTTCATCGTATGTCTTCGGAAGGGGTTTCCCATCGAGAGTTTTTGCCAATTTGTACAGGTTTCTCGCCCGGGCGTAATATCCACATCCTTGCCATAGATGAAGCAAATTCTCCTCTGAATCTTTGGCCAATGCTGCTGGATTCGGATAGGCGGTTCGAATTCGCTCCCAATAAGGAATACCCGTTTCCATTCGTGTTTGCTGAAGGATGATTTCTGCAAGTAGCGATTCCCAAGGGGACACTTTCTCGATTCGCCATGGAAGCGGGCGGGCGTGGACATCGAACCATGCCAGTAGCCCTTGCATGTTATGGCGAAGCGTGAGAAGGGTGTTGACGGTTGCGACCGATGGCGCGATTAATGAGATGTACATGCGAGTATCATGGCGTCCTGTGAAGCTCGTTGGATTGGAGAAAGGGAACGTGCTCAGGCCCTAATTTCCGCCATCGAGGCGGATGACCCAGAAATGTTCAGTACTGAGCTAAATGAATTAGAAGATGGGCAAGTTGAACTAATCGTGAGGGTCGAAAACGAAAGTATTCCATCACTTCAATCGACAATGGATGATCTGCTAGCTTGTTTGGCTGTCGCTGAAGCAAGCCTTGATGTCATTCATGATTGAAGGCTTGTTTTCCGATATCGAATGCATTGTCAAGGTGTGCATGGAATATTCCATCTTCATAGACGGATTCAGGTTGAATAGGTAGACGCAAGTTTGAGTCAGTAAAATCCTCAACAATTGAGCTCCTCCATCCTGAACATTGCACGTCTAAGCACGCTTCAATCCTTGAGGATGAGGTGTCGTATTCGCCAAAGGCGATGCAGTGCAGGAGAGTGGCTCCCTCTCTATATGGTGCTGGAACGCGCTCAGGTGTAATTCCTGCCAAATCAACGAGAAGAATTTCTCGATCAGCATCCCATAGAACAGCATGGGGCCGCAAGTATTGGCCTGAAAGTCCGAGGTAGCGACCAACGATGGGCGATGAATGGCGGGATGATGCTTGGATGACTGAATCGACTGGCAATACGCGACCTTTTCGCTTGATACCGTCAATCTGACCGTTCTTCTTTCGTCGAAATCCAGTTACTGGGCCATCAATATGAAAGGTCACATCTGTCTGCATACAAGCCGTGATGAGTCGGCCACTGGCGCCACACCACCCGTCGATTGCCACCCTTGGTCGACCTTTCCAGGCGAATTCAATCACGGCTTGATCATTGGGTATGGGTTGACAATTCCAGAGTAATGATAGGAGAATGGCGGCATCTCGGATTGGGCCATCTAATTTCTGTGTAGTCCCTGTTCTAGCGGCCTGAATCAGTTGAAGCCAGTCAGCTGCGAACGGCCCAGTGGGTCTGCGGAAAGGGCCAGATTTGGCTGGGAGTGTTTTGCGTTGATCATCACGGACGACTGCCAATTTAGTTAGGGGCACTTGACGAGAAGGCATCGGAACCTTCAGTCGCTTCAATAATCGATCAATGTGGCCTTTTTTCTGCCAAAAAATTGGAACCCTGTCAAACAACCAAGTCGCTTCGGAGTCGACTGGGGATGCCAAACCACCCATCGGTTCGGTTTTCCCAAACAATGCTGCTTCTCCTCCACAACTCCCTACGGAAAGGGCCGCAATCAGTCCAGTGAGACCATCGCCTACAACACCGATGCGCCGCATGATTACAGCGAAGGGGCTTGAGGTCAAGAAGGCGGCGAACGGCAAAATCGACTATTTGTCCACGCCGAGAGGGTGAAAACCCCCCTGTGGTTCGGAGTGGATGTGTCCCCGGAAGGCGATGAGTCGGTTCAGCCCTCGGAAGAGGGCGAGAATATTCTCACCGAAACCGTCGAGATGATGGAAAAATTGGTTTTACCGCATGATCGGTTGAGTCATCTTATCAATGGAAATGGGCCTACAGAGTGGTTCATCCAAAGCGCCCGCAGATGGGTGGCTGCAATGATGGCTGATGAGGGAATACATGAGCCGATTGTTGAGCGAAATAAAAGAACTAAAGCTGAAATTCGAAGCAAAGAGGAAGGGACTTTGGCCGGCTTGTATGTGGCGGATATATTGATCAGAGAATGGATGCCTGGAGCTCGCTTCACATGGACATCTGGAGAGGGGGCCAAAATTGATGCCGGGACTTGTATTCTCACCATTGAAGGGTGTCGACACCAAATTTTAGTCTGTGAAAGAGTCATTTTGAACATCCTAGGACGATTGAGTGGGATTGCCACCAATACCGCCAAGTGGGCTTCGAAATCACAAATTCCTCTAGCAGCAACTCGGAAAACAGCATGGGGCGTGTTGAACAAGACTGCAGTTGCAGTGGGCGGTGGCCTCACTCACAGGATTCATCGTGCTGACGCCCTGATGTTGAAGGAAAACGATCTCGCCTCTACCGCTGAGGAAGGCGATGAAGGGGCCGAGCGCGTTCGCAAGGTACTGAACGATGTCCCTACTGAATCGATTGGTGCATTCGTTACTATTGAGGTTCGAAGTTTGGATGAAGCGCTCGCAGCTGCCGAAACATGGGCTGAACGAATGCTCGAACGGCAAGAAGGAGTGCGGTTGAATATTCTGCTCGACAATATGGGGCCTGAGTTGTCGCGCGATGCTGTACTCGATATCGAAACTCGCGGTTTGCGAGAATATGTGACAATCGAGGCAAGCGGCAACATTACATTCGACGACTTAGAATCGTGGCGTAATTCAAAGGTGGATGTGATTTCAACTTCTTCGTTACACCGTGCGGCGCCCCCTCTAGATCTAACCTGCATCTTTGAGGGTGTTTGAGTATGGGCGAAGTCCCCGAATCACATCCTCGATTCGCATCTCTAATGGCTAGGAAAAAATTGACTGAGGCGGCCGCTGCTGGTCTTCTAGCGGACTCGGCGTTGATTGCACATGGTCGAGGAGAAGCATTCGATTATCTTCTACAGGAACGGACATGTGAGGCGGCTAGACTGGCCATTCTTGCCTGTGCTGCGCGCCTGTCATCAGCAGAATATCCGGTGATTTCTGTCAATGGGAACACGGTTGCGCTTGCTGGTCCTCAATTACTCGCATGCGCAGCGGTGTTGGGTTGTCCAATCGAAGTCAACATCTACTACCGTACACCAGAACGGATGTCTGCGCTACTCTCGGCCTTGGACGAACAAAAAACTGAGGCAGGGGAAGCATATCCAGAATTAAAGTCAAAAATAGAAGGTGTGGAAATTCTAGGAGAAAATCCAGATGCTAGAATTCCAAATCTAGAGGGACCTAGGGCCAATTGCCATCATGAAGGAATCTATTCATCCGATGTTATCCTGGTTCCTTTAGAAGATGGGGATCGCTGTGAAGCATTGGTTTCGATGGGTAAGACCGTCTGTGTAATCGATTTGAATCCACTTTCACGTACTGCAAAAACTGCGAGCATTACCATTGTCGATGAGTTAACCCGTTGCGCCCCCATCCTGCTGGATGCACTACGTGATAGTAGCGAAATGACCGATCCAAATTGGGACAATGGACACAACTTGAAAGAGGTCACAAAAGAGATGTTGCGATTACTCGATTAAGCGATTGCGAAGTGTTCACGTAACTTCTTCTCCAACTGAGTGACGACCGCATCACCAACATCAGTGGTTCCTGCGGACCCGCCCAAATCGTACGTCAGAGTGTTGCCCTTGAGGACCTCTGCGACGGCTTGATCAATGAAATCGCCAACCGCCCGACAGTCATCATCATCGTTGGTTTCACCAAGCCAATCAAACATCATCGATACACTGCTAATCATTGCCATCGGGTTGGTTGTATTTTGACCTGCATACTTGGGAGCTGAACCATGTACGGGTTCAAACATCCCATGTTTATCTCCCAAATTTGCACTAGCTGCAATGCCCATTCCACCCTGTAAAACACTCGCCAAATCTGTGCTAATATCACCAAACATGTTTGGGGTGACGACGACATCATACCATTCCGGATTACGTACGGCCCACATACAAAACGCGTCGATGTACGCATGATCTGTTTCTGTCTCTGGATACTCATTGGAGATTTCATGGTAAACACGATTGAACAATTGACACCCACGAGTGACATTTGATTTATCGACACAGGTTACTCTGGTAGCTCCGTCACCGGGCGCGCCACTACGGCGTTGTGCGACCTCAAATGCAAAGCGGATCACACGTTCACTACCCGCTCGTGAAATCGGACGTGGGTCCCATGCAACTTCGCCCTCTAATCCTGGGAAATTCATGTCTTCGGGCTCCCATGGAATGCGTCCTTGAGCCTTGTCTGCAGAACGGCGCAACAAGGCATGGTACAATCCCTGTGTGTTTTCGCGGATGACGACCATGTCCACTTGACCTGGTTTCCAAACTTGTGTAAATTCACCATGAATCTTGTGTCGAACACCTTCGTAGAGTTTGATCGGGCGCATGTTTGCGTACAGGTCGAGGCCACTTCTCAGACCCAAAATAACTGAGCCGCCCGCGAGGTCCCCATCTTCTGTAGTGGCTCCTGGCCAGCCAATGGCTCCAAGTAGAATTGCATCGGCTTCATCTCTGCAAAACTCAAAACTTCCCTGTGGCCACTCTTCACCTGTCTCAAGGTAATGCTTGCCACCGCATGGAATTTCATTCAAAGTGAGTGAGAGGGGAGATAACATCTCGACACTGCGTAGAATTTTCTTCGCCTCATCCATGACATCTCTACCGATACCGTCACCAGGCAATAGGGCCAGAGTGTAGGACGTCATGGCGCTTGCCAAGCACTTCCCCTACATGAAGGAGCGCATGCGTTTGTTGAGGGCGAAAAGTCAGTGGTGAATCGAACTCTTCATGTACCGTCACGACACCCTTCCAGAAGATGTCCGGAAAGCCGTCTGATGGTGATGAGCGCCCTCGTCTCGATGCGGCCTCCCTCCCTGACGAACTACAGCGGCTGTGGGACACCATGTTGAGATTGGATCCAGACTGGGATATGTTCGAATGGTTGAAAGAGCGGGCAACAGAGGAATTGAAAATCATCGATGCCAATCTCGTGCGTGAAAAGATGCGGCTTGAACAGAGAATTGCGCGTTTAGAAGCACTTGCAACTCGAATTGGTCGGGATATCGAACTTGACGAAGGTGGGACTCGTCAGTGTAATTTGTTTGATGCATTCGGCACCATTCATCAAACGGAAGAGGACGTCCATTCAGATGAGGGTGCATGGGAACCACACCCTGCGTCAGCTCACCTGCAATACCTTCCCGATGATATCGGTGATGATCCACTACTCGCCGTTTGCGCTCAAGCCATTCTACTCCATTTTGAAATGAAGGCCGAGAAGGAGGACTTGCCTGAGACACTAGAGGGTCTAGGTCTGGCACTGGTTCCGCGTGGGATTGAAACTGATGAATTGGTCGAAGGTTTGGAATGGTTACTAGAACAGGGTTCGATTATTGAAATCGATGAAAATGTGTTCACACTCGCATGAAATGGGCTCCCGGGCACCCCCATATTTCCCACTATATGGGTCCAGTGTCAGAAGAAACTGATTGGGATGTCTAGACTTGTATCACTTCTCGCGGGCCTTGCGGCAGGAATTTGGCTGACGATAATTTTGGAAGAAGCGACGATTGGAATCATCATCGGCACTTATGTCATGTTACTGTTTGAAATGCCGCGAAATGGTGCCGAAAAGAGAAGACTCCGTCACGTCATCAATGGCCAATATTTGAGATTGAAAGATGCAGCTTCTAGAATTGGAAAATTGGATCACCATTTACGGGTTCAAAGTCAGGAGTTGACTTCGGTAGTTTCTGAGCTAGAGCGACGTGATGCAGTCGGAGCGCCGGAAGCAAGGCGGCTCATCGAAAGTCAGCGTGCTACGCTCCAGGCGCAAGCAAGGGCGATGGAAGAAGCACAACGATTGATTGAGTCTCAAGAATTGATGCTATTGCAATTCGAAGAACGAACTGAGGACGTGAATCGACGCTGGGATGAGATGATTCACACCATGCAGAGGGTGTTGGGTTCCCAATCCAATGAGGCGCATCAAGCCCAGCAAAAATTAGCTGATGAAAGTGGGAGGTTGACCGAAGCATTTGCCGAACAGAGTCGTGAAATGCAGCGAACCATGGGGGACCTGTTGCATCGTCTTGCACTTGAGCCACGAACCTCGACCGTCTCGGTCTCAGATTCTGTCTTGGTCAGTGGAGTTGACGAAACTTCACCCAGTATTCGAATCCCTACGATAGCAGAACGCCCGTCAAGAAAAATTCCAAAAATACCTGATTTGGGATTGGTTGTTAGACCTAAAAACCTCGAAAATGATGATGATTGGGTAGAAGCATTCAATGTCGGCGTGGCCTAGGGTAGGTTGTGTCGAGTGACGATTTGATTTGGGTCGGCTCCGCGCCGCTCAGTCCCGAAGACATGGGTCGTCTACGTCGTGACCTCATTCTTCAGCGAACTGTGCTTTGGGTCCCAACCAGTCTGATACTTTCCATTTCAATGCTGTTTTATGCTGGGTTAAAACTTTCAGAACCTGAGTCGATTGCAGCTGTTGCGATTTCGTTTTTTGCTGCACTTTTACTAGCGCGTAAGTCAGGAAACCAACGATATCGACAAATCCGTACAGGATATATTTAAGGGATGAATGTCACTCCGTTTTTACATCATGAAGGTTGAGGAATTACAGCTCGATTTTTGGGCATGCCTGCGTGCGCTGATAACCTTGATGAGCTGATGCTCCCGGAT
>Ga0163179_10002806_pt1 | contig 11985 bp, 14 predicted proteins | sample AtlANTMetagenome_FD_109643 | JGI IMG/M metagenome (GOLD analysis project Ga0163179, IMG submission 109643) | Marine eukaryotic phytoplankton communities from the Atlantic Ocean - Atlantic ANT 2 Metagenome | ecosystem: Environmental > Aquatic > Marine > Oceanic | place: North Atlantic Ocean... | reverse complement strand
TACGAAGCTACGAAGCTACGAAGCTACGTTCATTCTCACCATCGGACACACTTTGCGACCGTGAAGTTTGATACGAAGCAACGAAACTACGCTCCTTCTCACCATCCGACACACTTCGCGACCGTGAAGTTTGATAAGAAGCTACGAAGCTACGCTCCTTCTCAGTATCCGACACACTTCACGGTCGCGACGAACATGTCTCATGTGAATATAAAAGTGTACACTTTTGAAAAACCCGGAGATCCGCCTAGATTCAGCGAAGATAGGAACATCATGTGCTTGGATGACATCAGCTTAGAGTGGGACAGGGCGTACGTCTTCGATCACATCCGGGGTGATCTCGTCACAGACATCACGAAATATCACGCGAACGTCTTCGCGAGCGTGCCGAATACGACAAATCATGTGGCTTTCCTGTTGTTGCCCGGTAGATAGCACGAATTTCCGAAAAAGTGTCGTCAAAAATCCCCGAGTACCTCCGAAAGTTACGAGAACAATCCTACGGTGGGGCTCCGCGATGAAGTCACGGCGTCTGGAGGAGCACCGCCGTTTGGCGATGAAGTCACGGCGTCTGGAGGAGCACCGGCGTTTGGCGAGGGGGGCCCGAGGACCGGTCTCCGCGGAACATTGGGATGGGGAGGCCGTCACGTGCTATGTCACCGGGGAACCACTGCAGTACGTTAAACAGCACACGCGAAAAGCATACACGCGAAAAGACGACACCGCTGTCCGCGCAAGCACGGTTCACGCGCATTTCCGCGGGAGGCGCGATACGGACGCGTGCTGGTCGAATATGTCCATTGAGCACAGGGCGGCTCAGCATAAGATTGAACTCGCGATGGCTCACGGGAAGCCATATACGTACGAATATGAAGGGATTCCGTTTGAATTACCCGTTTCGGAGCGCACGAAACAAGAACAAAGATGGTGCGACTATGTGCTCGACGTTGGTTTCTTGACGGCCGAAGGTACCGTCATCGCCGCGGTGGAGATTTTTAAAACACACATCGTCGACGATATCAAGGCGTATGGTCTTACCAAGGCGTTACCGTGGGTCGAAGTGCTCGCGGATGATGTCCTCCGTGAAGATCACGGCGCCAGACTCACGGCGGTGAATTGTGGGTCCCAACACGTCGCCGTGACTCAGGCTTGTTCCGTAGCCGCACGGGCTTTCAAACATGCGGCGATCGTCGTGTCGCTCCTGGTGACCGATATCGAGGATATCGCCGTGAGAATCGCATATGAAGCCGCTTATTGGGCTGAAAAATTGATACGTCACGGCTGCATTAAAAAACCATGCAAGGTGTGTCGCTTGGAAACCGGGATCCCCGTGTTGCGGGAATCTTGTTCATATTTTGAAGAAAGTTTTGCATGTTTATGTATAAGGTGCGAATTCGAAGTTTATCCTCCCTCTCTTGATCGGCATAAATGTCGCTCATGTGGTCTATTCACCGCGGTCACCCACGGAGAAAAATGCGATGCATGCGTGAAATGGGGCGTGTCGGTCGGTCCCACGGCCCCTTCAAAATACGCCGGTTTGACACTCGGTCAAATCTGGAACAATGATAAAACCTACGTTCGTCTACTTTCGGGGAGAAGCCACGACGGACGAGGGAACAAACCGAGCAAGGTACTGAACAAAATTTACAGGAGCTCGTCGCGTACACTGCGATGCGCGGCGCGGAAAATCATGTTTAGAAAATGCTACGGATGCTTTGGTTACTCCGGAGAATGGAACAATGGCGTTCCCAAGAAATTGTGCACAACGTGTTGGAAGAAACGAAATACAACCACGGGACCATAGGGGAACATGATTTGAGCGTTACTGTCCCGCATACGACTACCGTATACTCCTTGAATAACCACGATTATTGCGTCTTCCGTGCTAATCATTGACCTAACGAGCGATGTGCTAAATAGTGACAGTATGGAATCGTACGTCGTAGACGATTTAGTAAGTGCTAGTACATTTTTGATATTCAAACAGCAAAAGCTTTTCAAACATGGGCTTGCAACTGGTGTTGAGACATACAGCGATCTCGAGTAATTTCTTATTCGGAGCATCGGTCAAACAAATATAATGCCACGTGGACAGGGAAACGCGGGTGGTTGGCCGAGTACGACGGGAAACCCGTCTGGTGGAGGACGTTCAAATGCACCCAGCGGTTCCAGTGGTTCCAGTGGTTCCAGTGGTTCCAGCAAAGGACACAGTGGGCGTCGTTGACTGCGTAGTAGGGCATGTCCCGCATACGACTACCGTATACTCCTTGAATAACCACGATTATTGCGTCCAGATTCTTTCTTCCGTGCCAATTCAAGTATCCTAGGTTCTTTTTTAGCAGCGACGCGCTCGGCGTTCGCCGCCACAGCCTCCGCCTTCTCCCGAGCTTTCGCCGCGGCTTTTTTCGCCGCGGCTTTTTTCGCCTTCACCGCAGCTTTTTTCGCGGCTTTTTTCGCCTTCACCGCAGCTTTTTTCGCGGCTTTTTTCGCCTTCACCGCAGCTTTTTTCGCAGCAGCCTTCGCCCTTGCCTTCGCCTTTACCTCCGCCGAAGCCTCCGCCGCAGTTTGTTTTGGCAACATCGAATTACGAATTACGAATTACGAATTACGAATTACGAATTACGAATTACGAATTACGAATTACAAATTGAATTTTACGTGGCGATCGACAGTAAATACGTATGGATAGTGACAAAGTGTGGGAACGTGTTAAACGTCTGTTATATACGATTCCCACGAGCGACCGCACACGTCCCGTACGAGCGTAGGGGACGCTTTCGCCACGGTGTCAGGCACCTTGTCAAAACCGCATGTCACGCATCCCGCTGATACCGGGGATGAACGTTCGACGATTGTGATCGTCGATTTTCCTCGCCTTGCGCTTCGCGTCCCCCTTGCTCGAGGCCCCCCAAGCACGGAGCGCCAGCGCGAGTCTCGTCGGTTCACCGTTTGGCTTTTTCATCGGTCCCTTGTTCCCGGCCATCCTGTGCAGAAAACTTGCTCTCCTGGGGTTGTAGCCGCTCTTCACCGGAGGTTTCAGGTGGCCCCCCCCCCTTTTCCCTACCCTTCGCGTTGAGGCCACCCCTGCGGTTTTTGCCCTCTTTTCGCTGCCATGCGGGTGATCGGAGCAATCGAAGATGCGGATGCATGGGTTCACAGGGGGTCATCGAGCAGCCCGTCGAGTCGTATTTAAGCGGGCCCGATGATCCTCATACGACCATGAAGACCACCGAGACGAGGACGAAACCCAAGCTCTGGGAGTGGGCGAAACGGACCGCGACGAATGAAATGCACGGACACAGCGCTCGTGCGATGCAGAGGGCCGTTAAACTCTACAAAGACCACGGCGGTGGATACCGCGGCGCACGATCGAAGAACAATTCGCTCCACCGGTGGACGAAGCAGAAGTGGCGCACGATGAATGGTAAACCAGCGCGGAGAGGTTCTGTGACGCACAGGTATCTCCCGGATGCGAAGTGGGGGTCGCTGACGCCGAATCAGCGCAGGGCGACGGATCGGAAAAAAGTCGCGGGTGCGAAGAAAGGTATCCGGCGCGTGAGCAATACGAAGGCCGCGAAGGTACGAAGCAAATGTACCCCAGGGTTAAAGTTTTAGTCATACCTCACACGACGCGGAATGTCCGCGTACGATCTGCACATCAATCATACGCAGCGAGGATCGCACGACGGGTGATAAATGTTATACAAGTTATATTAGCATAGGCTATGGTATTTACTTCACATGGGACTCAACGCACCCGCGCGAACCCATCAATCTGCACACCAGGTCCACATTTCGATGTTTGTCATGCGACACTTCCAGAGAGGTGAACACCCGGGCTATTTTACAAAATTGACCCCCGACGGTTTCAGACGCGCGCGGTCATTGTACGTACCGGGGATCACGCGGATCGTCAGTTCACCGTTCCCACGTTGCGTCGACAGCGTGCGCACCTTCGCGGAGACAAACGATATCCCCATGCACGTCGCATCGGCCCTCGCCGAATACATCGACGATGAACGCCATGGGATCCCCTTGGAGACCCACGAGCACATGTCTCGGCGCGTCGAGGATTTCATACTCAGGGATCAACGGGATCAACGGGGACAAACGACGCTCTACGTGACGCATCAAAGCATCGCGGAGGTCATCTGCGGACGCGCGCTGGATCAAGGAGAGATCGTCCGAGTCGAACACGACTGGGCGCGAGGGGATTCACAAAATCGTCATAGTCTCTCATGTCATAGCCATACGTGTCCATGAATTCCCGTGCTGTTTCATCCTCGGATTTTTCGTGTGTCCCGCGTCGCATCGACGGACAGATGCTTCCCATCAGTCCAGAGGGGCACGGTGACGAGTTTCCCCGCCGGTTGCTTCGCGGGTTCGAGCTTCTCGAGCTGCTTAAAATTTACCTCCCTGGAACACAAGGATCCCATCAAAAATGTGCGGTGTGCCTTTGTACGAAAACACCGAACCGCATATATAGTCCGCATCAAATGTATGCACTCGCGGGTATTAAAGACATCGACACACGAATAACAAAAGGACCATCATGGCTAACGCAGACACTATGCCAGCTATGCCAGCAGAACTAGATTCTCTGTTGGAAACCGTGTTTGGAAGCAAGCAAGAAGAATTCGATTTTTACAGGGGAATTGATGGTGATTCTGAGCTGGGTGACACCCTAACCTTCAGTACAGACAAATTAAATGAATATCGAAAGACTCATGGTATCAAACAGTGGTTAGAAAAAATGAAGGATATCGGGGAAGCTTCATTGACGTCTTTGCGTGAGTCTATCAAACAAAGTATGTCTGATGCGATCAAGGATGACACGTCTGCAGAAGGGGCGGATGCGGATGTGCAAACCGTAGTTGAAAAAAGACAACAATATTTATCGGAAAATTATGAGATAGATGATGACACGTCTGCAGAAGGGGCGGATGCGGATGTGCAAACCGAAGTTGAAAAAAGACAACAATATTTATCGGAAAATTATGAGATAGATGATGTATTTTGGACTGGTAATGATGACGGTAAAAGGTTAATTACTTACATGTTAGCTACAAACAGTGGGGACCGGTTTGAATCACCAAAAGTTGATTATGTCACCAAACAAGAATACGATACATTTGATGCGAATATGTTAGGATCTCATTATCTGGTTGTATATAAACTTATTCAAGATGACAACTCTAACCCTAACACAGCCAAATTACAGTTTACATGGAAACGAACCCCCTTGATTTCATATGACGAGCAGCATAAACTACTATCGATTGCATCAATGAAAGATTATAAAGCCTTACAACATGAAAAGACATGGAAACATGCACTATATACAGGTTCCATTGGCAATTCAAATACATTTTTTTGGCCACCTAATCAACATATGGATATTTATACTTTTGAAGTTCAAGACGACGAACGTACAACATCTTTTGCTCGATTAAGACCCAAGGGTTCATCACAACAAATACGCGACAGAAAAGCGATTCTCTCTCTTTCAGGAAAATACAAAAATGTATGGTTGAAAAACAAATCACAAATATTAAAAAATTACCCTGACAATGATGGAACGTTTCTTTATGGATTATTTCATAACAAATTGCAAACAGACGATCTGTTTCTGTACGAAGACGGTACATACGAATGGGTAGAAAAAAAAGACGTGCATTCAGACAGCGAGGACGAATCATTGGAACATTTGTCGATGTTCCAAGTGCCGCTTAAGTTTTAGTATGTCGTCGCGTCGAGAACCCTGTGAGGCCTCGGTCGAATCGCGATATGGCCACATCATGCACCGATTTCTCTGTTGACAACCGTGTCCTGGGGGGAAATAAACATGTACGCGTCGACGACTATTAAAGGCGACGGCAGATGACTCACAAAATGAGCGACTCCCGACCCCTACCAGATTCTAATTTAAAACTAGTGAAACCGCAACCAGAAGCAGTGAAACCAAAAGAAAGCGACAAAACAACAACGGAAAACTTCAAACAGGTTCAAAGCGCATCCGCTAAGCAGTCACCTAATACTGAAACTAACCGTGTTGTTATTAAGAAATCCAAGGTATTTTTTGCTTATTTTAGGCAATATAACAAAAAAAAATTGGGTGGTACAGTACTAAAACAAATGATAGAAAATAAAATTTTACCATCAACTACTGATGGTTATGGTGTGCGTAGATCAAGTTTTGATAAAAAGTTTGATACTGATAAGCTTATTATCGATTATGATGACAGCGATAATGTTATTAATATTGTTTGGAAATCAAAAAAACCCGAATCTACGCAGCGTGTACAAGATAACGTTCAAGTCCCGCTGAAGTTTTAGCCTATTTAAGGCCACGGTACATGACTTTTAGAATGTCGACTGAGCCACAGCATGTGGCATCGAGTTCAAATTTGGTACTCATTTCTGCAAAAGATGAGGACAACCCAGGTGGGGAAAAAAGGGGTAGATCATCGAGATATCTTCACACTCGGTCGCTGAACAATTCGGAGCATCGTAGATCCCTGAAACCGGTGCGAGGGAGAAAGTCATTGTCATCCGGTGGACTCGAGAAGCAGACTGGGACACGACGACGAACATTTATGCGACTCGTGCAAGCTCACCCCGCCACGAACAGAGCTATGCCCTTAGTGGAGGCTCTGAATACGGAAAGTTCATTATTGATGCACCGGATGTCCGACTATGTCACCCACGAATCGAGAAACAAAGTCGATCACGATTTTTTACTTGGTTTAAGGCGTGGGAACCAATATTATGTCGAATCATCAGGAAAAGCGTGGACAATTTTGACGCAGCGACAGATGCCGACAGACTTGGCAATCATGAATGTGAGTAGTGATTGGAGGTGTGACGCATCTGATGAATCTTGTATGCTCGCCGCGCGATCTGAGATAAAATTCACGAAACAACAAGAATGGGAAAGTGCGGTCCATGAATACACAGGACTGAAACGGCGCATATTGCGCAAAGCAGTGGATAAAATGCTTCGGGGCCACGATTTTCCGGAAACGCATGATAGTTGGGTCGAAGACCCTGGGATTTTGAAATATATCTATTATTTGTCACCCAATGGTACCAAATCATCCATGGATAGATGGTTTGAAAACGAAGACCTTTTCATAACCTTTGATGACCAAAGTGGAGAAGTTGCGTATACATGGAACAAAAAAACGAAACAAATCGGGTCACAAGTGAAGCGTCGAGATGATCTATTTTCGTCGCCGCATGAGATGACAGTCATACTTAATTTTTAGTAATATCTAAGCACAAGAGTATGCACGTTTTCTACGCGTCCCTCCCCCCGGTGTCTCATTTTCGTCCTCCTTTATCCCCGTGCTGTCGACGTAGATGTTGCAGTGTGAGTTTTCATTGATCTGCATTTTGCTTTTCGTCGCGACGGCGTGTCCAAAGATCGCCCCGACGACGACTCCAGAAAAAAAGCTCACACAGGCGACCTGTATTATATCTTCGGACCATGAAGTCCACCGTGTGTCCATCGTGTCCATGATCTCCGTGACGGTGGTCCCGCTGCGCTGCTCCCGTGGTCCCGCTGCGCATCCGCAGATCATCCCCCCTCCACACACCACACACGGCACACGGCACACACACGGCACCCTACCCCTACACCTCCCCCTCCCCCTCCGCTGTTCCGCATATCATCCGCGCACATGCGCCCATGCATCGGTAGACGCAGGATACGCACGAGCATGCGTCTTCTACAGCCGCGCAGGGGCAACAACACATGTGGCAGAAGAATCGTCGCAGCATGATTTAGAAACTGAACGTGGTGAACTGTATGTCTTCCGCGTGTATGTCTTCGTCTTCTTCGGGTTCGGTTTGTGTTTGGTCGTGTGGCGTGTGGTGGATCACGTGGACGATATCGAGGCTCCATCCGCGTGTCCATGTGCCGATTTTGAGGAGCATCTGCACGGTGTCCCCGACGCGTGGTCTCGTCGCTATGATTTCGTTGTCGAGGTCGTAGACGAGCAGCCGCTTGTCTTCGTCGCAGCCGTATTTTTTCGTGAACGCGGATGTTTCGATGATCCCATCGTCGCAGACGGGTGAGATCGGGCAGAGCACGCCGTTGTCCTGAAACACATCGATTAATTTGAGATCGAGCGCGTTGATCCACTCGTTGAACGTCGGTGAGAGAGATCTACAGAGCAGGCGTCGTTTGCGTCCCTTGATTTTGTTTTCGCAGACGGTCATCGTCGTCGTCAGGAACTCGATGTGCAGTACGGGTTTGCTCACGGGCGACGATCGGAATGTGGGGCAAAGGGATGTTTCCTTGATCTCGGAGAATAAAAAAAGTCGAAGGCGTCGCTTCCGTGCCTCCTTGACCTCTCTCTGTATTTCCTCGACGCTGGGCTCCGTCGATTGTTCTCGAAATAAGTGCTGAAACGCTTTAGAAAAGTAGCGCCGCGCGATCTCGCGTCGTTCGGAGCGCATGTCGAGAGTCATGGTTAGAGGTTTCCTGGGAAGTTTACAAATTCGTGCCTACGAAGTCCTTGATCGATCATAAAATTACGCCTACCGCCCTACCACCGGCACAAGCTTCGCGAGCTTCGCGAGCTTCGCGAGCTTCGCGAGCGGTTCCTCCGGTTTCGGCTGCGGGAGGGGGCATGACGAGGATCTTGATCTCCGATCTCTTGCCGTGTCTCGAGCTTGACGGGCTCCCCCCCAGGAAATTTCGTAGGTTCACCGCAGAAGATTTAGAATGTTTCAAGTTTCGTCCGCGGCGGAAGCGCAAACCCGTGACGCAGGCGGATATCTCCGAGATAACCTTTCGACGTCTCCTGAGCAACCTACGGACGAGTAACCACTGGAGGATCGCGGTGTCGACGACGAGGCTTCTGCACCGGTGGATGCGTAAACTGGAGCCCTCTTTCAAACCCAGTTTCGACGTGCGCGTCTTCGATGACATCCGTGAGACGATCCCGATGCTTCTCTCCGAACTCGACGAGTGGATCGTACGCATGTGGAAAACCAGGGCCTCCGCCGTGAGCGACGCGCGACGAACCGGAGATATCTCGGCGCTGTTCGCCCCGAGACGTTTTTCGGGTTCGAAGTACTCGAAGGCGACGTTTTTGCGCGAAATGAGATTCTCCGAGAAGATGTTCGATGCCGCGGGGGTCGCGCGACCGGAGAATTGGGACTATAATCTCAAGATGGTCAGGGATCGTGCCCCCCTCGCGCACCACACGGCGGGGATGCTCCTCGACGTCATGCGAGGCAGGCGACTCGGGGGATGCGTCGAAGCTGCGGGGACGATAACATGGACGCGCTAGGCGGGGGCGGGGATGCTCCTCGACGTCATGCGAGGCAGGCGACTCGGGGGATGCGTCGAAGCTGCGGGGACGATAACATGGACGCGTTAGGTGGGGGCAGGGGGCGGTGGTTCGCGGGTCACCAGTTGAGATCCAGGCTGTCGGTTTGTTCCCGTGGGATGGTGGACATATCCTGCACGACGGACAAAAACGACGAGAATAGTCGGTGGGTATCTTTGTGCATGGAGTACGATCGTTTGAGATGGTTCAGACCACATGCGAATTTCGGCAGGATGGTCACCATGTCATCCATGGCATCGCTGGGATCCTCCTGGAAGAAGATTCGTTTCATGTCGCGCATGAAGAAGATGATCTTATCCTGGAAGTCCGGTGTGAACCTCCTTCGCCAGTACCTCATGTAGTCGACAAGGGCGCTTGGTTTGTATTTGATCTCCGGGAGCTCCTGTGTGTCGCCCCAGATCAACACGGCGCCATCCTCCGCCCCGGCGATGATTTCCATGTAGGTCAAGATCGTTTCCACGGACTCCATTTATATTCTGCGGGGTTGACCAGGGGGGCGGGGTTAGATGTTCACCGCTGTTGTGGTTCCGTCCAAGTTTGGTTTCATCTTCTTGCGGGCTTTGACGGGGTCTTTCCCGATGGATCGCATCCACTTTTCCCACAGTGGGATCGCGATAGATCTCGCGGCATCGTAGACGCTTTCCTCACCTGCGTCAATATAGACGATCGGTCCGCCGACATATATGCCAGTGACGCCGGGGTGGTTTTCTGCGTAAAGTATCATGGATGTCAGCCTAGTCGCCCCGTTGATGATAATTTCTTCAGTAGTATCCGCGCGTCGGACGATCACCATCGCGTCTTTTATGGGTTTGCCATCCAAGTAATCAAATTTGATTTTACCGTATTCTTCGTTTTTCAATTGATTCCGCGGATCATTGAGCTTATCATATGCTTTCCGATTAAAGTTGACTTGTTTCTGTAGAAATGTGATCCCTCCTAAGAGTTGTTGTCTATCAAGATACCCATTTTCATTTTCAACGACTGTGTATTTATCTTGTAGATATCGTGCGTAGTCTTGCGCGCTGTATCCTTTTTCCTCGTCTAACTGTGGCATTTGATCCCTTTCAAATTGTTCTCTCCCCGGCCCGGGGAGATTCACTATCGTTTTTTGATTCGGAACGTAAACACCGCCTTCTTGATTCACCGTCGCACATAATCCGTCGCGGCATTCATAGGAATCCAGTGACACCGAAGCTTCTTCTGGAGTTTCTGTGATTGTGCTTGTGTCTGTCGTGTCTGCCGACTGCACAACCGCTGTTTTCGTCGCGTCGCTCCGTGTTGACACTTCTTTTTTTTTCTCTCCTTTTTGTCCGGTCATTTGTGCTGCGGATCCCAACGCCAATCCGCCGAGGAGCCACCGTAATGGGTGGATAAAGTGTTCTCGTTCGGAGTCATCGCATGTACATCTATGTAGCAAACTCGGATGTTCCTGGTGTGTGATTATTCCATACTTTTTTTTGTACAGGGGGCAGCTCATTTGTGATGCGCATGATCTCTGCTTATGTAGTATGTAGTCACCGCTCGAGTATTTTTTTGTATTCCGCGGAGTTGGTCACGTGGGCATGCTCACCGTCATCACGGAACGGCAGGAGGATGTGTTCGTAGAAACGTGCGAAGATACGCGCGATCGTGCTCGTCGAATTCGCCCCGGTGATCACGACGGATCCGCTTCGAAACACGAGGAAGACGATCTGTGGGTCGTCGAATCGAAACACGAGTCCCGGGAAGACGTTCATTTCGAAACTCGTACGCACACCGAAACGCTCGGCGATCTCCATGAGCTTGATCGTGAATCCCGTCTTGGCGCTCGCGACGATGTTCTGTATCTGGGCCTCCTTCTCGATGCAGAGACGTGCGTCGACCCTCCTGAAGATATCCGCGTAGTATATCGCCGCCCTTTTCGAATCCTCGACGCTTTTTGCCCCCGTGCAGACGACGGAACCCGAGGGAAACGTCAGAGCCGTCGTGCGTGGTTCCATGAGACGCACCGTCGCCGCGGTGAACTTCGCGCAGTTATACTCCAAGAAAAACACCTTCTGGGCGAGCATGGCCAGATTGAGCTGGAGATTGAATTTGAACGTGCTGACGACGTTGTCGATTTGAAATTTCGGCACCGTGATCTTCTGGCGTTTCGGGGGCCGTTCGAGTTCACAGGTGTCGATGCTCCTCTGCCAGAGATCCGCCCAGCTCTGTACATGGATGCTGGTCCTGTTCCCTTTGGTCATTTACAAAATGTTGAGGCACTCCCGTCGGCACCCCAAGCGTCTACACTTCACCGTCGACGATGTCTCCAAAAAATCTAAGACCAAAAAACGTTCATATCACATTGTTATCATCGGTATCCTCTTCATATTCATCCTCGTGACATCCATGTCGATCCAACGATCCACACGGAGCCCCGAGGTGCCCACGGTGCCCACGTCCCTGCGCGGTACACTTGAGACACCCGATGTGGCGGAAACCCCCAACATGGCGGGCCCCGCTGAAACTCCCGAGGTGGCGGAAACCCCCGCTGACACCTCTGCTGAAACCCCCGCCGCCCCCCCCCCCCCACGCCCCCCCCCCACCCCCCCCCCCCCCCCCCCCCCCCACATTTTATAGGATCCAGCGGGAATACGAGGGG
>Ga0163179_10002805_pt1 | contig 11988 bp, 13 predicted proteins | sample AtlANTMetagenome_FD_109643 | JGI IMG/M metagenome (GOLD analysis project Ga0163179, IMG submission 109643) | Marine eukaryotic phytoplankton communities from the Atlantic Ocean - Atlantic ANT 2 Metagenome | ecosystem: Environmental > Aquatic > Marine > Oceanic | place: North Atlantic Ocean... | reverse complement strand
TTACGCGTGAGCATATCGAGCACCGCTCGGGTACCGATATCGGCTTGGTCGCGCATCTTCTTAGGAATGATTTCCGAGTCGTCACGGGGACGCGTCGTTTCTTCCTCTTGCGCTAAGACCCCCGCTTGGGGGAGGCCGGCGAATAAGAGGAAGATGGCGATAACGAGAGCGGGCTTGCGGGCGCCTTTCATTTCGCTCCTTCGGTGGACCACCAGCGGATCGCGGCGGCTTCATCCATTGCGTGGGACTCTGCACGACGGGCTTCGACCTGAGCTTGTTCTTGTTGGCTTTCAAGCAGCCGTTGGTAAAGCTCATCTTCACGCGACTCAGAGATGAGATCGTCTCGTCGTGCTTCAGCCTCTTGCTGGCTTGCAAGAAGGCTACGGGATTCTTGTCGACGTCGCATCTCCAGGCGTAGGCGGTGCGCGTGGGACTGCGCGAGCCAAAGCGCCTCGTCTGGATCGTCTCGGATTTGCTCGTCGAGGTCGTGGGCGCTACCGAGCGCTTCCTCTACATCAACTAAGCGCTGATGTTGTGCTGCGACCGTACGTTCAGCTTTGGCATAAGAAAGACGAGCTTGTCGCTTCTTCTGCTCTTGAATTCGTTTTAGCAACTCGAGCGGGTTGCGCATCAGGACTCCGAATGTTGGGGCGGGTACCCAACTGTCTCATTCTCACTGTACGGACCCTATCGGATCAGAGTTGAGAAATAAAACAACGGACTTTTACGGAGTCATGGATTTTCAGCGACTTACGGAAAACTATTTTCGTTTAAGACTCCGTCGAGCCACATCATGGACGGCCTGAACCGTCTGTTTCATCGGAGTATGTTCGTTTACATCTTGTCGTAGGATTGTCTCGATGGGTTTCTGGAAATCGATCGCGACGTCGACGGCGGGGTCGCTTCCCTTTTTGTAGGCCGCGAGCCGGATGAGTTCTTCGTTCTCTCGGTAGGTGGCCAGCAGGTCGCGAATACGCGCCGCTGCTTGAACTTGGACGGGAGAGGTCGTCATCGGCATCGTTCGGCTTAGGCTTTCGAGCACGTCGATGGCCGGGAAATGCCCGTGGCTCGCGAGTCTGCGGGAGAGCACGATATGTCCATCCAGGATCCCGCGGACGGTGTCGGCCACTGGATCGTTCATGTCGTCGCCTTCTACAAGGACGGTCGTGACGGCGGTAATGCTCCCTCGAGGAGCTCCGGGGCCACAGCGCTCGAGGAGTCTGGGGAGTAGCGCGAATACTGATGGGGTGTAGCCGCGGGTCGTGGGCGGCTCACCGGCGGCGAGGCCGATCTGGCGCTGGGCCATTGCGAGGCGGGTCAGGCTATCGCACATGAACATCACGTTGCGACCTTGATCGCGGAAGTGTTCGGCGATGCTGATGCCAGCTTGCACAGCTTTTACTTGAAGCACCGGAGACAGATCGCTTGTCGCGACGACGAGTACTGCGCGTTGTAGACCGTCACCAAGGTCGCGTTCAATGAACTCTCTGACCTCTCGACCACGTTCCCCCACCATTACTGCGACGGTGACATCGGCCTGTGAGTACCGGGCGATCATCCCGAGTAAGGTCGATTTACCGACTCCTGAACCGGCCATAATGGCGATACGTTGACCGAGGCCTAAGGTCATCAGCCCGTCGATAGCTCGGACGCCCGTAGCAAGCGGACGTTCTATACGGTGGCGCTTGAGCGGCGATGGGGCGGGATTGTCGAGGGAGCGAAGATAGGGGCAGTCTGTAAGGGGTTTGTCGTCCAGGGGGTTGCCCAGTGGATCGAGGATCCGGCCGATAAGCCCCTTTCCGACACGGAGGCGGACGCCTTGGGACAGGAGCTGTACAGGGTCGCCTTGTGAAACACCGCTGAGACTGCCGAGAGGCATCAAGAGGACGCGGTTTTCTTTGAAGCCGATGACCTCGGCGAGTGTACCGCCTACGCGAGCGAGTGCCCCCACTGGCGCGCTTGAAAGTTCTGCTTCGATCACCGTGCCGACGACCTGCATCACACGGCCTGCACGGCGCATGAGAGGAGCTTTTACCAAGCGGGATTCGAGTTCTCCAAGCGCGGCGTTCATAGCGACTCCTCGGAACTCTGAGTTTGACTGCTCGCGATCCAGGCGCGTACGGCCTCTTCTACCGAGGCCAGCGCACCAGCAATTGTGGCGTCCAGTTGTTCGGATTCGGTCTCGGCGAGTGCGCCCATATCGACGTTCTCGTCAGACACAACCTTCCAGTTTTCGTGCTCCGCCAAGAACGCTTGCGCAAACTCGACGTCCTCAGGGCGGACGCGCACCGTCACATCTTGTTCTGTGACGAGAGCGCGTGAGACCTCGTTGAGACGGTTCGTGAGCAGTTCTTCTGGCGCGACGAGTGCAGGCCCGGCGAGATGCTTGAGTGTGCGTACGATGACTTCACCTAAGCGGTGACGCGTCTCTCGATTGTGTTCCACTTGAGCAGCTTCTGCGTCAAGTAGCAGCCGTTCGACCTGAGCTTCCCGGTCCTTCAATTGTTGGAGTTGCTCGGTGAGTTCGGTCCGCTCGGCATCCCAAGTCGCTTGTTGTTCAGCGAGCTGGGCTTCAAGTTCTGCGCGCAGAGTGCTTAGTTGTTGTTCGTGGGCGGCGGCTGCGGTTGCCGCTTGTGCCGCAGGATCTGGCGCCGTTTCTTGCGACGCATTTTGAGCCTGCTCGTCGGTCACATCCGGACTTTCTCCGGTGGTTTCCGACTGCGCAGTCCTTGCTTCGAAGGTCGGCTTGGTCCTGTCGACCAAGGGGACGAAGCCTGAATCGGGCTTGTGAACTGACTCGAACTCGTTCAAGGTTTAGCCCTCGTCTTCGTCTTCGGAGCCGGGAAGATAGAGCAGCCCTTGCTGTTCGAGTTCCATCGCGATGGTCACGATTTGCTCTTGAGCTTCGCGGACACGGGAGCGTGGGACGCGAGGCAAGATCTCGATCTCTTCTTGGATTTCTTCTGCAGCGCGAGAAGACATATTGGTCAGGAAGCGTTCGGCGACATCTGCCGTCGTTCCCTTCAGCGCGAGGATGAGGTCTTCGCGTTCGATGTGCTTCAATAGCGTTTGAAGGCCGCGGTTATCGACGACGGAGAGGTCTTCGAAGACCACCATTCGGCGACGGAGGTTGTCTGCAAGACGATCATCTTCAATCGCGACTTGCTCAAGTAGGCGTGAATTCTCCTCACGGTTCAGGCGGCCGAGCACGCGAGCTGTACGGTCCACACCACCGAGTTGGAGGTAGTCGCTGCTTGAAAGAAGTGCTTGGCGGAGACTGGAGGTGATTTCGTCTGCCAGATCGCCGGGGACACGGTTGAGACGCGCCATACGTAAAGTGAGGTCGCCTTGCTCTTCCGGATCGAGAAGCTTGAGCACGCGGGCTGCGTTCTCTGTTCCCATGAGTGATAAAGCAACGGCCTGAGTCTGTGGGTGCTCGTCGCGGAGTAGGGCGGACACAGCCGTCGCGGGTCGCGCGGCGATGAAGGCTTCGAAGTCGCGGTTTACACGGCGTTGAATCGAAGGCAGAACCTCTTTTCGACGTTGCTCGTCGAGCAGGTCGGGCAGTACGTTCTTTACGAACTCGCCACCGGAGTGCGGCATCAAGCTCACCTCGTAGAGTTCGCGAATGAAGTCTGCGACGACTTTTTCGAGCACGCCCGCTTCGACCTTGTCGATCTCAGCCATGGCGAGCGCAACGCGACGAATCTCGTCGGTGTCCATTTGCTGGAGGAGTTGGCGCGCGACGGCACGGTCGAGTGCCATGATGAGGATTGCCGCGCGGTCGATGCCCGTGAGTTGGGTATCAGGTGATGCAAGTGCCATCGCCATGCCGTTTTCTCCAGTGTCTCGATTGTAGGCTGTTTAGAGGGTTTACGAAACTATTTGCGTTTATGCGCGCAACCAGCGGCGTAGGACCTGAACGGAGGCTTCGGATTGAGCCTCTACCAGGCGGTTTAAGTCTTGAGATGAGACGGGTTCGAAGTTGTCGACGAGGTAGCGCAGACGAGAGGTGAGCCCATCTGTGGATTCGCCATTCTTCTTGCCTTCTTCTCCGTCCAGTCGAGCTGCTGCGACTTGACGGCCAGTGCCGGTTCCTGTGACCTGCTGCATCAGAGGGCGCGCCACGAAGACGAAGAACAAGATTACGGCGAGCGCGGCGACCACCTGCGAGAGGTTGACGGTGCCTTGCAGTTGCTCGACAAGGCTCGGTTCTTCAATCTCGGGCGTTGGTGCGAAAGGGGCGAAGGTGACTTCCACCACGTCCCCGCGCTCTTCGTCTTGTCCTACAGCCGTTTGAACGGTCTCACGGATCTTCTTTTGAAGCTTGGCAGCTTCCATCTCGGTGTCTTCGGCGTCCTTGACGAGCGCTTGAACAAGCGCGTCGTTGACGACAACCGCTGCAGAGATGCGACTCAAGCGTCCTGGAAGCTCTACCTTGCGTTCTTTGGTGCGAGCGTATTCGTAGTTGATGACAGAGTCGCTGACCGAGCGGCTGGAGCCCGTTGCGTCCGCCTCGTTTTCGGGCAGGTTGGCTTCCGTTCCAGGCACACCACCGGGGCGGGTGTCTGTAGAATCTTCTTCACGAAGTTTCTCGGAGAGCGGCACCTGCGTGGTCGGATCGATCGATTGTACGGTCCGTTCCAGAGACGTCGTGTCCAGCTCTGCGGTCACTGCGATGGAGATCCCTTCGGCCGATCCGAGGATGGGCAGAATCGCCGATCGGATAGCAGCTTCGTAGCGGTTTTCGTAGGCGCGACGCATCTGAAAGAGGTTCGAGCCTGCGGACATCTCCGCGTCATCGGATGGGGTCGAAAGTAGGCGACCCTTTTCGTCGATCAAGACGACATCCGCGGGGGAGAGGCCGTCTACAGCACCAGCGACGAGCGCGGTAATACCTTGAATCTGTGCTCCCGAGAGTTGGCGGCCGGGACGCAGCTTCACGCTAACGCTGGCGGAGCCCGGTTGGTCGCTGCCCAAGAAGGGGGTGCGCTCGGGGAGGACGAGGTGTACGCGGCTGGAATCGACTTCGTCGAGCGCGTTTACGGTACGTGTCAGTTCACCCTGCAGCGCGCGCTGGAAGGCCCAGCGGTCACGACGTGGTGTGGAGCCCATCTGAAGTCCTTCGAGGATTTCAAAACCGACCAGATGGCCCGTTTCGGAGCTCGAGATCTTCGCCTGCCCGACCACATCGGAGGGCGTTTCAATCGAGAGCCCGTTGGGCGCGACACGGTAGGGAATACCTTGTTCGGAGAGGACTTCCGCGATCTGACGGATTTCGGCGGGGTCGTCGGAGTGCGTAACGGTCTCGTACGTCTCTTGAGAGGCCCAGAAGCCGACACCGATCAACCCGACCAGGGTGACAGCGAGGGTGCCGATGAGCACCCAACGCTGTCTTGGCTCGAGGCCGGCCCAGAATTCGCGGAGCTGTTCGAGGATTCGGTTCACTGTCTCGGCTCCGATGTCGTGTTGGGGTTCGTGAATCGCTATCGGTCAGGGATTGACGCGCTTTAGGAAGGAACGGCATTTTTTTTAAAAAACCGAACAAAAACGCTGACGTCTCTCCAATTTTTCTGGCTCTCCGGAGGCGTTTTTACCGCGTTTTACGGTTTGATCTACCGATGAAGGTCTCTCAAGAAGCGCGTGTGACTGCGTGTTTTTCGCGTTGGCCACGTGAGGAGCGGGCTGCACGAGTTGGTGGCCGCTACGCCGGTATGAGCACGAAGTGACGCAATACATAAAAAAACGGCCGCGTAGTCTGAGGACGTACGCGGCCGTTTCGGGAGGAAGACGGGTCAGATGGTCATATTCATCAGCTGTTGGTAGGCCTCAATCACCTTGTCGCGAGCGGTGACCATCGTTCGGAGCGTGATGTCGGCTTCTTCGAGCGCAATCATCGCGCCGTGAAGATCGACCTCTTTTCCGGATGCCATCGCAGCGAGTTTGTCATCGGCGTGGTGCTGAGCGTTGTTGATGTTCTCGATTGCGTTCGAAAGCCGATTGCCGAAGTCGCTTTCGGCAGACTTAGCGGCTTGGCCGCCGGTTTCCGCTTGAGGGGGCATGCCCCCCGGAGGCATTCGGTTGATAATCATGATCAGCTCCCGATATTAAGCGCGCGACTTGCCATGTCTTTCGTGACATCCAGCACGGTCGCGTTGGCTTCGTAGGTACGAGATGTCGTCATGAGATCGACCATCTCTTCGAGGATGTTGATGTCTGGGTACGCGACGTAGCCGTCGCCGTCCGCGTCGGGATGCCCTGGGTCGTAAACGCGAACAGGCTCGTCGTCAGACGAGACTACTTCCGTCACCTTGACGCTATGTAGGGCTTGATCGAGGCGATCGCCGAATGGGTCTTCGGCTTGGGCCTCGAACACTGGCATTTTCCGTGCATAGGGCCCACCCTCTTCGGTTCGAGTGGTACGTGCGTTTGCCATATTGGACGCCACGGTTTGCAGTCGAAGTCGCTGCGCGGACAGTCCAGTGGCGGTGATTTGGAAAGTGTCGAGGAGATCCATCGAGCCCTCCGGTTGGGGCGAGTTCGGGCTTAATTGCCGTTACTCGCGCTGAATTTAAGGATCATGAGACGTTTGTTCATTCCGCGTGTGAGCCCTTGATAGAGCATCGCGTTTTCGGCAAGCCGGACAGACTCGCGTTCGGGAGTCACTGAGTTCCCATCAATCGACCAAGGCGGCGCCTCAATCTCTTCGACCTCGGCATTGTTGGCGTCGATCTCAGTGGCGCGCTGGTGGAACTCGTGGTTCCGCAGCATCGGCATCGAGTCCTTGGTTTGCATCACCTCACCAAGGACATCGGAGAAGGGAATGACTTTCGCTTTGTACCCAGGCGTATCGGCGTTCGCGAGGTTTGAGGCGGTCAGCGAGTGTTGTGCTGAACGCAGATCGAGTACGCGGCCGATGCCTTGATGTAGATTGTCGAAGAGGAAGTTGGACATATTGTCCTCCGCCTTGTGAAACAGGCGCTCCCTCTGTCGGACACTCCTCTGTAGACTTGAGCCGGTTTTGATCTTTTCTTTTGTTTTCGTCGAAAAGTCCGGCTAGTCCCCTGGGGGCGCTCTATTTACGGCGCTCCAATTCACGCTCGAATTTTTCGGCGTCGAGCTGCTCTTGGCCAAGCTTGCCCCAGATGTCATCTCCTGACAGCAGCGAGGCCGTGACTGTAGGATCACGTTCGAGCGTCTGTTCCGCCTTGGAGGTCAGGTAGATCGCGTACCTTGACTCTTCGATAGACTGGCTTCGCCCTGCTGCTTCTCGCGCTGCTTGGGCGGCTTCGTCGTATCTTCCTTGAGCCAAGAGGCATCTCGCCAGCGCGAGATAAGGGCGAGAGGCGATATCGCGTCGGCGGCGCTGTGCGGGCAGAAGCAGACGCGACAGCGGCGCTGTCGCACGGGCGCATTGCCCACTTTCGGCCTCAAGCATCCCCAGGCGCAGCATGGCTTCTTCTCGATAGGGGGGATGGAGGGCAGCAGTGCGTAGAAAGCCCGCTGCCTTGTCATAATCGTCGAGGTCGGCGTAGAGGTTCGCTTTGAGCAACGCGACGGACCACTTCATCCCGTCGGGCAGCTTCTTCGCCTCGAGATAGGCAAGTGTATCGAGGCCTTCACGTGGTCGATCTGTTTGGTGGTAAAGTCCGGCGAGACGAAAGACGAGTTCGGCGCTGTCTTGGTTGCGTGCGAGCAGTAACGAAAAGGCATCTCGCAGTACGACAAGCGCACGATCGTCTAAGCCGAGTTGTTCGTAGGCGTCCGCGATCTTTTCAAGGATGTGTGGGTCCTCGATGGCGTTGCGCATTCTTTCGGACCACACCAATTCGTGGAGTGCCGCGATCTTGAACCAGCGCTCACGGTCGTGAAAGGCATGAATCCTTCGCGCGTAAAGGGCCCATAGGCGATCCGGTACGTCCGAGAGGATGACTTCATATGGACGATCGAACTGAATCAGTCTGCTTAGGTCTTCGATCGCGCCGCTGTCTTCACCCAGTGTCATACGCAGTTGCGAGAGTAGGTAAAGCGCTTCCGCGGAGGGGCGACCTTGACCTCTTGATGCGAAGGCCGAGAGTTGGGGGATTTGAGCCGCCCATTCGCTGATCTCGACCTCAAGCAAGTTTGCGTGGATGGATCGCACCCCTCGCATATCAGCCTCGGCGCTTTTGTAGGCATTAAGTGCGCCGGTGTAGTCGCCAGTCATCAGGCGTGCGTCACCGATTCGGAGCGCCAACCCAGGCAGATAGGCGGGACCGATTCGGTCGCCGATGGTTTCGATATAAGGCAGACTTTCGGAGTAGAGCCCTTGGCGCTGCAGCAATTCGGCAGACAGCAGTAGAGCTTCCGGGCGTCCCGTCGAACTGGCTAACGCACGTGCAGTAGGCGCCTTCGGAGGGTTCGAGGTCGCTAAACTCACGAGAGCCAGGCTTTCCAGTACCCAGCTCTCTGGCGCGCCGGCTTTCCAAGCCTCCCGCAGGCGTTCTCTCGCTTCGTCCCAGTGACCGGTCGCGAGGTCTGCACGCGCTCTGGCCATTGCCACAGTGGATGCTTTGAGTGTTCCAGGCATTTCGGAAAGCTGCTCGAGATAGTAGCGACCCTCGCGATCGAAGCCGAGTTCTAGGTGCAGCCAGCCCAGCGCGTAGAGCGCGGGTGCGGCCTGGGACTGTGTTTTCGCGTGAAGCATTCTCTTGCGCGCGCGATCGATCTCTGTCCATGTGGGTTGGTTCTGGCTGATGGGAAGCGACGGCGTAATCGGCTCGTAGGTGCGCACGTCTAGGGCGGGGGCGAGCGCTTCCCCGGAGAGGAAGTTGATCGGGACCTTCGGCGCGACGTATTTGTCGCCTTCGAGTTTCCCGGAAAAAAGCTGCGCGAGACTTGGCGGCGTTTTCGCCACAGGGATGACGTCCGCCTTCCGATCGATCAGACCGATCAGGAGGTGGGCATCCTCCACGGTGATTTCAAGGTCATGCTTCGACTTGAAGAGTTCGGCGGTCACAATCCATGCGCCGCCTCCGATCGCCATGACGTCGATTGTCCGAATACCCGCTGCGCTTCTTCCACCGAGTTCAGCACGTAGATCGCTTTCGCACCCTCGCACAACGAAGGTTGTGATGCGCTCTTTGACTCTCGGGAAAACCTGTACTTCGGTGTACGGTTCGACCTCGATCTTGAACAAAGGTCGCGCTTGCGCTGGGGTGACCCAGCACATGAGGAGCAGTAGCAGCGGTAAAAGCCAGCGCAAGTAACGGTGCTCCCTAAAATCTCGCCAGAAGTCCGACGCCGGCTCTCCAGGCGCTGAGGTTCAGGCCGGAGCCTAAGCCAAAGGCTTGGTGCTGGCGTCGGCCAATGGACAACTCTAAGGCTACGCGTCGCGGACCGGCTTGTGCAGCCTGATGCACGGGTGGCGGCGGGACGAAGCGCGTTGGAATTCTTATTGCCGTGGTCATCGCAAAGCCGAGTTTATTGCCTGCGAGCGCGCTGTCCGGTGTGATCTCATTCCAAACTGTGAGCGCGGGACCCACACCGACGGCCAGATCAAAGGCGGGACGCTCGAGGCGGTAGCCGACCAAGAGGGACAACGGGATCAGTTGGAAACGTACCGTGTCGCTGCCTTCAGCCATAGAACTGGATTCTACGGTCTGTGCGCTCATAGACACATATCCGGCTTCGACCGCGACCTCGATAGGACCGAACACTGGTGTGATGGCGGTGCCGGTCGCCGCCGCACGGTTGGCCCGGTAGACCAGCGAGAGGCTGCTGTCCTCCCAAACTTCGCCGACGATCCTGCCCCCGACCATCAACTCTTGGTTGGGCGCCGGTTTGGGTGGCGTCGGTGCTGCAGCGGGCACCGTCGGGGGTGGGGGAGCCTCTTGGGGCGGTGGGGGCTCTTGAGGCGGCGGAGCGTCTTGCGCGTGAGCGGTGCCGGTGAACAGAAGACTGCTCATGAGCACAACAAGTGGGGTTAGGCGCATAAATTTACTCCTCACCGACTGCGCGCGCCGTTTGGCGGGAAGTTCGTCTCGTCTTGCATTCTTCTTGAAATACAAGCGCTACGATCTTGGCGCGGTGTTCGTCTTCGAGTTGTGTGAAGCGATAGCCGACTTCGACCCAGCCTGGTTCCAGGGGGCGTTCCCACTGGCGGATGGCATACATCGTTGCGATCTGGGGTCTTCCGTGGAGTTCGAAAGACAACGTCAGCCACGTTTCTTCAGGGTTTTGATCAACCGGTAGGGTGAGGCGTATTCCCCCTTCGGAGAGTTCCGCTTCCTCTACGTGGAAGAGGTTGTCGTCACTTCCGACGATGTGACGGTGGAGAAATTCAACCTCGCGTTCTAACAGTGTCAGCGCGTCGACCAGCTTCAATACGAGCGGGTCTGCGCTCGGCGCAAACTCGGCGTCGTGACGCAAGGCCTGGGTTAGCTCGCGCATTTCGAAAATATAGCCAAGCTGTTCGGGCCTCCCGAAGGTGACTCGAACGTTCGCTTGAACTCGAAAGTAGCTTCGCTGCTCCATAGCTAGACTCCAGGACCCTTAAATCGGCAAAGACTCCTCGACCTTTAGCCGAGTTTTTTGAGTCTGGAGTCAGGCTGGACCTAGGAATGTCCGCGAACCTGTATTTATGTACGTTTTATGCGCGCTTTCGCAGACGTTGTGCACGCATCGGAGAGCTTAGGTTTGCGAACCGACGGACGTTTGAGGCTTTCTTACGTGACGTCTTGTATTCGTCGATGACTTCAAGGCGTTGTTCCGCGAGCGCAGATTGTACCCTCTTGATCTCTCGTTGAAGGGTATGCACCTGCTGCTCCGTCACATCATCTCTAGTGAGCGCGTAGATGCTCCCGAGTACCTCTGGCACTCGGGTTTCCGCATCTGCCACTCTGTTCTCCAGGTCGGAGGCGAGTTGAGTGAGGTTTTGGAAGAGCGTTTGGTACATGGTTAGCCCATCTGGTCGATGGCTTCTGTCCACGCTTCGTACAGTGTCTGTGTGACTTTACGTACCGACTGAATCCGATTCACATCTTGGTCACTGGTGGACTGGGCCAGCTCCGTGATGCACCAGGCGTAGAGACGGTGAAGGTTTGCGGCGATTTCTGGAGCCGTGTCGTGGTCCAAAGAGACCATCAACTCGGTCAAGATATTACGCGCCTTGATCAGCGACTGAACCGCTTCGATCAAACGACCGTCTTGCATTGCGCGGATCGCTTCGTCTTGGCGCATCAGCGCGGCCTCGAAGAGTAAAAGCAGTAGCTTTTCACCGGACGCAGTCTCAACTGAGGTGCGGCGGTATTCATTTAGACCTCTCATGGCGGGCTCCTATTTCTGGGCTTGAGCGGTGTTGGGGGAAAATAAAACGGTGTGTTGAGTCGCTTGATTAGTCGTCGCTACCGCTGCTGAAGAGCGATGCGAGATAGGACTGTGTTGACTCGGCGTAGGATAGAAAGGACTCGAGCTGCGCGAATTGCCCACGAAGACGCTCTTCGTAGCGTTCCAGGCGATCTTCCCACGCATCTACTTTGTCTTGAAACGATTCAATTACTGTGTCGATCGACTCTTCACGGAGCTGCAAACTGCCATCGTAGGGATCGATGTAGGTGTCGATCGCGCTGACGAATTGCTTTCCAAAGCCGGCATCCTCGACGAACATCGCTTCGACGTCGCTTTGGTTTTCTATCAGCGCGTCTTTGAACTCGTCGGTATCAAATTGTAGTCGCCCGTTTTCGTTGCTTGAGATGCCGATCAGAGACAGCGCGTTCAGGCTCGTGTCGAGGTCTTCGTACGCGCTGGATACTGCTGTTCGAAGTGACGTTTCTACACGTCGAACCACGCTCTCACCGACGAGGTCTCCGCGGATTCCGGCCTCGGCGTTGTAAACCGACTGCGTGTCGATGTACGCAGCCACGGCGTTGTAGGCGTCTACGAAGCCCTGCACATTGGTTTCGATAGTCTCGGTGTCGAGTTCGATGGTGACGGTTTTCGCGCTGGATG
>Ga0163179_10002803_pt1 | contig 11989 bp, 8 predicted proteins | sample AtlANTMetagenome_FD_109643 | JGI IMG/M metagenome (GOLD analysis project Ga0163179, IMG submission 109643) | Marine eukaryotic phytoplankton communities from the Atlantic Ocean - Atlantic ANT 2 Metagenome | ecosystem: Environmental > Aquatic > Marine > Oceanic | place: North Atlantic Ocean... | reverse complement strand
CTGGTTCCTACCGGTCCGAAAAGCGGGTTGGCTGGATCGTCGGTGAAACCTCGCAGCCAGAAGACAAGTGCTTCGGATGGATCCAGAAGGGCCATCTTTTGAAGACCTTGTGGATCGACCGACCCATCCGGTCTTCTGGGAACATCTGTCTGCGCATTTCGATAACGGAATAAACGTCCAAGGTACTGATTGATGACAGCCGGATCGGCTTGCACCAAAGTCCGCTGTCCCACGGCGATGGGACCGGTAAAGTCTGGAGGATAACCCGCGTTGTATTGCGTGTTAAAGGATTCGAGAGCCTGGGAAAGGGTCGCGACTTCCGTGGTGATCGCGGATTGCTGGACACTCGCTCGGGCAATACCGAGGACTGGAATGAGGAGTCCAATCAGAACTCCGATAATCACGATGACGACCAGTAATTCGACCAACGAAAAACCAACCACCTTTCGACGCGCCGATCTTGGGTCACGCCGTAATCCGCCCACTGTCATCTTCTTGTCTCCCTTCTCATTCCAAGCGACATCCTGATGACGTCGCAACCTTTTGGGGTGGTTCCCCAACCAATTGATTCGTCGTGCTACTGCGACAGATTTGTAATCAAGCTGACGAGTGGCATGAACAGCGAGATCACGATGAAGCCAACCGCGCCACCGAGGAATACGATCAACAACGGCTCAAGCAAGCTCATCAAACTGTCGGTCAAAACTCGGACCTCTTCGTCATAGGTGTCCGCGACCTTGTAGAGCATCGTGTCCAATTCGCCGGTCTCTTCGCCCACGTCGACCATGTTGACGACCAGATCGTCGGCGACGCGAGCCTTCATCGTGAAGAGATAGTACGCACCAGCACAGACAGCGATCATCGAGACCGCCGGAAAGGCGAATACAGCTGCTCCCTGGATCAAAAAGAGTGAGCAGACCGGAAGGGCCAACGAAATCCACAGTCCGAATGCGACAGGATGGAACCCTGGTCTTGAATATTCTTTCATGGGTTTGGCGATCGTTTCACCCTCACGGATCGAATCCGCGACCTTGGTGTACAGTCGCTCAAACATGGCGTTGCCGCACGTTTCGCGAGTAATGGTGAGTCCTTCCAGAATGGGCACACCACTCGCCACCAACGTACCCAGCGTTCGCGTAGAACGGGCCATTGAGTTCTTTTCGATCAAGCGACCAAAGACAGGCCACTTGAGTGAGAATAGGTCCCAGCCCATCCGACCCTGTTTGAATTTACGGACCATCTTCACAATGACCACGAGACTGATCGGGATGCCGGGAATCAGGAACCAATAGTTCGCCACACCATGAGAGATGGTGATGAGCATCTTGGTCATGGGGGGAAGTTCAGTATCGAAATCCTTGAAGATCGTCTCAAATGTCGGGACGATCTTGATCATGATGAATGTCAGAATACCGACGGCAACTGCAATGACGACGACCGGATACACCATCGCGCCTTTGACTTTACGCTTGAGTGCTTCGGCACGCTCTTTAAAATCGGCGAGTCGTTGCAGGATGACTTCCAATGCACCACCGGCCTCACCGGCCTTGATCATGTTGACATACAGCCGATCGAATGCTTTGGGGGATTTGCCCATCGCTTCGGAGAGCGTGGCACCGCCTTCGATCTCCTCGCAGACGTCCATCAAGGAGTTCTTGAGACGTCCGGGTTTGGATTGTTCTTCGAGAATGCGGAGGCTTCGCAAAATCGGCAGACCGGCATCCTGTAGAATGGAGAGCTGTCGGGTGAACGTGCAGAGGTCCGCACTCTTGACGCTGCCAACTGCGAAACTGCGTTTGCGACCGTCGAGCGCTTTCTTCTCGTCCGCCTTGCGACTCTTTTTGACATGGATCTTCGTGACGAAATAGCCCATGTCCCGGATGTACGTCTGGGCTTCGTCCTCGTTCTCCGCATCGACGACATCTCGGATCTCTTGACCCTTGGCATCCATAGCCTCGAATTGATACGTCGGCATTTCGATCCCCCGCCACAAACGGGCAACTGTTTAATCTAGCTAGTGAGTTACTGATCCAATCTACAAATCACGCATCCAAAATCGTTTCGCGGACAACTTCATCGACGGTGGTTGTGCCTTCGTAAGCGAAAGCCATCCCGTAATCTCGAAGTGTGATCATGCCATATTCTTTGGCTTTGTTCCGCAATTCGTCGGTGGAGGCACCCTGTAAAATCATATCACGCAGGTCATCGTTCATGACCATGAATTCAAAGAGGCCTACACGTCCCTTGTATCCTGTGTTGTTGCAACTGTCGCAGCCGCGACCTCGATAAAAGGTCCGATCTTTGATCTGTTCTCGTGTCATCGCCAATTGCGATAGCATGTCGTCCGATACTTCTGCTGGTTCGACGCATTCGCTGCAGGTACGACGCACCAGTCGTTGAGCCAAAATGGCCTCCACCGTTGCAGTGATCAAAAAGGCCGGAATGCCCATGTCACGCAAACGCGTGATCGTACCTGGCGCATCATTCGTATGGAGAGTGCTGAACACCAAGTGGCCCGTCAACGATGCCTGCACCGCGATCTCGGCCGTTTCCGTATCCCGAATCTCACCGACTAGAATGGTGTCCGGATCCTGTCGCAAAATGGCGCGGAGACAATTGGCGAATGTGTTGTCAATCTCCGCATCGATGGGAATCTGAATGATGCCGTCGATGTCGTACTCAACCGGTTCTTCCGTGGTGATGATCTTTTCCGTGATGTCATTCAGTTCGCTCAAGGCCGAATAAAGCGTGGTGGTTTTTCCTGAACCTGTGGGGCCAGTCACCAAGACGATGCCGTTCGGTCTGTGCATGACCGTGCGGTAGTCCGCGAGGATATCCTCTTTCATCCCGACTTTTTTGAGGTCGAGTGAGACGACGGTTCGATCCAGCACTCGCATGACGACGCTCTCGCCAAACATGGTTGGCAAAACGCTGACTCGTAAATCGACCGGGTGACCACCTAAGATCAATTCGATACGACCGTCTTGAGGTAGGCGGCGTTCAGCGATGTCCAAATTGGCCATCACCTTCACGCGAGTCGTAATCGCGAAAGCAAGGTGTCGTGGCGGCGGTACCATCTCGTACAACACACCGTCTGCCTTGATGCGAATGCGGAATTCGTCTTCGAAAGGTTCTAAGTGAATGTCGCTGGCATGATCCTTGATCGCCAACAACAATACCATGTTCAGGAGCTTGCGGACGGGTGCACTGTCTGCCAATGCCTCCGCACCCGTGATGTCAATCGGTCCGTCGCTGGCCAGAGTCTCGACAGCTTGTTCCAGCTCATTGTCATCTTCCAGATCCGTGACAAGACTTTCGAAGGTCTCCGAAGCACTGGCATAATGTCGCTCCAAGGCGGCGTTGAGATCTCGCTCGGTGGCAACGAGTAACTTGATGTCATAGCCCAGGAATGTGCGCAGCTCGTCTTGAATCGAAAGGTTTTGAGGGTCGCACGTTGCCAACGTGAAAACATTGTCTTCGAGCTTGACTGGAATGACACGATAAAGCTGCGCCATCGCCTCGGTAATCAGTTCCATGACCTCAGGGCCAACCTGGATCTCGCCGAGCTTGACGACCTGCATGCTCATCTGCTCAGCCAACGCTAACGCGACCTGTTCGTCGGTGACCAGGCCCATCTCTTCCGCGATTTTGCCGAGTAATTCACCCGGATGGCGATGCTGTTCTTCCAACAACATCTCCAATTGCTCATCGTTGATGAAGCCAAGGTCAACCAGGATTTGTCCGATTCTTCGAATGGCCATAGGAACTTCGTGCTCGAGGTCTGCTGTTAAGTGTCTTACTTGGCTTCGTGCCTGTGCTTGTATCGTGCCTGTGCTTGTATCGTGCCTGTGCTTGTATCGTGCCTGTGCTTGTATCGTGCCTGTGCTTGTATCGTGCCTGTGCTTGTATGTCGGTGCGTGTTCAGGTGTCGAGGTTACATCGTGTTGTCATCCACGTCGGCTTCATCATCAAAAACGCCCTTTTGAGCGTTTGAGATTCGCTTCGCAAGATCGTCAGGTGACATGGCCTTCCCCAGCACTTCCTCGGTCGTACACTTTTCAGCCTCCCAAAGCTTGAAAAGTGAATCGTCCATTAAAATCATGCCGTGCTTGTATCCCGTTTGGATCGCCGAGGTAATTCGGTAGGTTTTGTTTTCCCGAATCAGATTGGCGATACCAGGGGTGACCACCAGCAACTCATAAGCTGCACAGCGACCCCCACCGATTTTGGGCAGCAGGGTCTGTGCCAAGACCCCGATGATGGATGTTGAAAGCTGCGTGCGAATCTGGTCCTGCTGGTTGGTCGGGAAAACGTCGATGATTCGGTTGATCGTGCCCTGAGCACTGTTGGTGTGCAGGGTCCCGAATACCACGTGGCCCGTCTCAGCAGCCGTGATTGCCGCTTCGATCGTTTCCAAGTCTCGCAATTCACCCACGAGGATGACGTCAGGGTCCTGACGTAACGCGCGTTTGATCGCCTCGGCAAAACTTGGTACGTCGTTGCCGACCTCGCGTTGGTTGACCGTGGATTTCTTGTGGTAGTGATAAAACTCGATCGGGTCTTCGATCGTGATGATGTGGTGATCGACCTCGCGATTGATATGGTCAATCATGCTGGCCAACGTGGTACTTTTTCCCGATCCGGTCGGTCCCGTGACCAGGAAGAGACCTCGAGGTCGCATACAGAGCTCGCCAATCTTCGCCGGAGTTCCCAATTGCTCAAAGGTCAGCATGTCGTTGGGAATCTGACGCAACACCATGCCGATGTTGCCACGTTGCTTGAAGATTGACACACGGAAGCGAGCTTGATCTCCAAAGGCAAAACCGAAGTCGCTTCCACCCTTTTCCTGCAGCTCTTGCTGGCAACGGTCCGGGGTGATGCTCTTCATCAAGCCCTGGGTGTCTTCCGGCTCCAGAACCTTGGTTTCCAACCTGCGCAACCGACCATGCAGACGAAACACGGGCGGCTGACCCACGGCAATGTGGATATCGCTCGCGCCCTGCTTGATGCATGCAGCAAGTAATTTATCAATCAGAATTGTGGCCATGACCGTTCTTTCGCGATGGGGCCGGGCTCACACCACCCACGATCGTGACTCGGGAACCTCTCCTCTGTTCATGGGCTTATCCCCAACGGGATGGAAGCACCAAAGAGCCGGTTCTCGAAATGGATCCCAGAAATGCGAGAAGTGCATCGACTTGGACGCCACCGGCCCCTAAGCAATGGCGTTCATGATTGCCGAAGATTATTCACATTCCCTGGCGGTGAAACAAGTTTGACTCTGTTTTATGGGCAATTCCTCTGGTTTCCCCGCAGGGATCCTCAGGAGCACTTTGTTTGATCTTAATCCACTCAATATTGAGCAATCTTTATTGTATCCGCTGACGCCAGGATACGAGCGTTTCTGGTGATTTCGCTCGACATTCTTGCGGTTTTTGCCTTTGCAGTTTCCGGTCGCCTCAAGTCGGCCAGGTTTAAGCGTTTTAACTTTGCACCGTGTCCGACTCGGTTTGCTTGGCCACCCGATAGACCTCGTCCAACGTCGTTACTCCCCGCATCACCTTTTCGAGGCCGTCGCGGTAAAGTGTTGACATGCCTTCACTAATCGCAATTTCTCGGATATCGACCGCCGACCGATTCTCGAAAACCATCTCGCGAATCTTGCTGGTCATCATCATCATCTCATAGATGCCAATCCGACCACGGTACCCCCCATTGTTACAGGCTGCGCAGCCGGCTCCTTTGGCGAAAGTGGCGTTGGCTGCCATCTCGGGAGTGATGCCCGCCTCCGATAATTCTGTCTCGGATGGCGTATGAGGTTGTTTACATTTCGAGCAAACAACGCGCACGAGACGCTGAGCGAGCACCGCGATGACGCTACTTGCGACCAGATAATTCGGCACTCCAATGTCGACCATGCGTGTCATGGCGCTGGGCGCATCGTTCGTATGGAGTGTACTGAATACCAAGTGTCCAGTCAGTGACGCTTGGATTCCCATCGATGCGGTCTCCATATCACGCATTTCACCGACCAGAATAATGTTCGGTGCCTGTCGCAACATCGAGCGGATGATGCGGGCGAAGTCGAGGCCGATATTGTGCTTCACCTCCACCTGGTTAATTCCTGGCAAATAATACTCGACAGGATCCTCCGCCGTAATGATCTTTCGGTCCGGTCGGTTGAGCTCGTTCAAAGCCGCGTAGAGCGTCGTTGTCTTTCCACTTCCCGTCGGTCCCGTGACTAACACGATCCCATTCGGTCGACGGATCAGGGCGGTGAACTTTTCGTAGGTATCCTCCGAGAGTCCCAGCTGTCGCACACCGACCTTGATGTTGTCTTTATCGAGCAACCGCATGACGACGGATTGACCGTGATTGGTGGGGATCACGCTGACGCGGAGGTCGAGCTCTTTTTCGCCGGTCGAGATCTTGATCCGGCCGTCCTGGCAACGGCGTCTTTCCGCGATATCCATTTTTGCCAGAATCTTGATGCGGCTCAGGATCGCACCGAGCAAACGGCGGGGAGGGCTGTCTCGTTCCACCAGAACCCCGTCGATCCGATATCGGACTCGGACTCGGTCCTCGAACGGCTCAATGTGAATATCCGAGGCTCGCAGTTGAACGGCTTCGGCAACCATCAGTTGGACCAACTTCACAATGGGGGCGCTATGCTCGTCGACCGCCTCCATGTTGTCGTCGCTATCCTCTTCGGTTTCGGTGAAGTCGATCGCCGTATCGGTGAACTCCTGCAGCATCGAGTCGGCACTTTCGCCTTCAATCTGTCCGTAGTAGCGGTTGATCGCCTCCAGGATACTTTCTTGAGTGGCGAGTGCGATTTCGATTTGGCAATTGAGGATGAATCTCAGTTTGTCGAACGTTTCGAGGTCGAGTGGGTCACTCACGATCACCCGTAATTTATCGTCCTCGAGTTCATCCAACGGCAAGATGGTGTTCTCGCGCGCAACCGATTCTGGCACCAGTTCCACGACAGTCGGAGAGATCGAAGTCTCACTCAGATCGATGAACTCCAGATTGTGCTCTTCAGCGATCGCTCGCATCACCTGTTCTGCCGAGGCATAACCGAGGCTGACGAGAGCATCGCCTACCGAGGAAGATTGGTCGCGCGAGACCTGGTCGGCGTGCGATAGCTGATCCTTGCTGATCGCACCGTTACCAATCAGGATGTCCGTGAACATCGCCATGGGATGTATCCTTCTCTGTTTCAGTCTCAGGGGGGCCGCCGATTGGAGATGCCCATTTGTTAGCCGCAATTGGGAAGCGGGTGAAACCAAGAGGCAGTCCGAGATCGGGACCGTCTTTCGGCAGAAATCGCCGTAACTTGCTTATTGGCTTAGATTAATGAGGTGTCCTTGGATTGTCAATCTAGGCGATGTGGGCTGCGCTTGTGGCTGTTTACCCAATAGCCTTGGCCGTATCACGCAATCGGTTGGCGGATGGGGTTGTTCAAGGTTTCGAGCGATCGGCCTTCTCGACCGCTTTTTCATCGGTTCTTTCAGCTGGGGCGACACCCGATTCCCGAACAATCAGTCGCAGTTGCTGGCTCAGATCACGTAATTCATCGGCCGAATCGTAACATCGTTGGCGTTCAAGTTGATTGGCCGTCTTATCCAATCGTTCGCTAATGTCTCGTATCTTTGACGTCCATCGCTGCGGCGCATGGGGATTGGCGTTTGGGGGTTCCATCTCCGGCGGGTTGGTCGTTGAATCATACTGAGGGAAAATCGCCGTCTCATCGCCGAGCAATTGCGACTCGGCAAGGGGGCGAAATTCGGCCGGTAGCGAGTTGCGAATCTTGCGCAACTCCTTCAGTTCGAAAGCGCTCAGCGGCGGCGTTGTTGGCGGCTGAATCGACTCGGCCGACTCCGCGATTTCTTCGCTTGCGACCGCTACGACGGGAACCGCTTTTTCCTGAGAGTGACGGTCGTCGTTGGGAACCGTGCCGGGTGGTAAAAGTTGGATTACCGCTAATCCACGAAGCAGCATTTCGAATAACATCTTCTTGGCTTCCTTGCGTTCATCCTCAAACGAGCGCCCCTCGGCTCTCTAGCTCTAGCGTCGTTACTATAGGTGAAAGATCCGGTCTCTCACTAGCTCAGCCTTCCGGCAACGCCAGCACTGAAAGCAATGACATCATGCTCGAGTCAAAAAATGGGCGCCCGAACAGCTTCCTTTCTTCGGTTTTGAATAAGTTGGGTTAACCATGATTGGTAGCGCGATTATTCGCGTCAGCGGTAATCTGAAAACTGGCGAAGAGGTAAGGGGGGGGGGGCTTCGGATTTCGGGATAAGTCCCTTTCTTAACATAGTTTTGGCGACACGGCATTCGATAATGTAAGTGAATGTAAAACAGTTTTCGTTTGTGTTCGCATCTGTAGTTTGACCGTGAGCGTTTTGATAGCTCCTTTCAAATCCCGCCAAGGCCAGAATGCACTTTGGGGTTTGAACCCAGCAGAACTACCAAACAGAGGATTTGTCCTTACTGTTTTCCCACCCCGAGAAGGCGGACGCACTAAACACCGTCCCCTCCCACCGCGTTCACTTTTCAACGGAGTGACCATTATGAACGTGCGATCGATTGTGGCATCTTTCGGTGCTTGTTTAGCGTTATTAATGCCTCAGGCCATTGCCCAGGCACAGACTGTTGCCAGTGATGGCGATTTACAGCGTCAGCTGCAGATACAAGAAACAAGGATCCTCGAACTCGAAGAGCGCCTATCGCAGGCCGCTCAGCCTCAGTTTCGACCTGCTTCCGCTACGGCCAATTCGAGCATTGTTTCTCGACTAGAAGCACTCGAAAAGAACTATGCTGATGAAGAAAAATCAGACGAGCCCGAATGGGTCGATGTTTCTGAAGAGAAGTGGAGCCACAAGTGGGGCGGTCGCATCATGGGCGACTACGTGCTTTTTGCTGATCAGGACCAGGCCAGCCTCGATGCTGTTGGTAACGCTCAAAATTTCTTTGAGTTCCGTCGTCTGCGTTTCTTTGTTCAGGGCGAAGGTTACGGCGTCTACGATTACAAATTACAAATCGATTTCGAGCCTGAATTTTCCGGTGAAGCCGGTACGGCAGTTAAGGACGCTTACGTTGGCATCCATGAACTGCCGTTTTTAGGATATTTGCGCTTCGGTAATTTCAAGGAGCCGTTTAGCCTCGAAGAATTAACAAGTTCGAAATACATCACCTTCATGGAACGTTCACTGCCAGTTGGTATTTGGGCTCCTGCTCGTAAGGTTGGTGTCGCTTCTTACAACAGAACGGCTGACGAAGATGTCACACTGACCTACGGTGCATTTTTCAACGACATCGACGCAGTACTTAAGGAAAAAGTTGGCGATCGTCAGGGAATCGACCTCGCTGCTCGAGCTACATGGAATCCGATTTATGCGAATGATGGACGTCACGTCGTTCATACGGGATCTGCTATTGTCTGGTCGGATCAGTGGAACGATGAGCTGAACTTTAGTACGAGACCAGAAGTGCATGAAGGGGTAACGTCGAGCTATCTCGCAACCGGTACCTTCGATGCAGACCACTACTTCCGTTACGGCAAAGAAGCAGCTGTCGTTTGGGGTCCACTCTCACTGCAGAGTGAATTGTTCTACACCCATACTCACGGTGCTGAAGGTCAGCCCAACAACGAATTCTGGGGTGCCTATGCGTACGCCAGCTATTTCCTGACGGGCGAAAATCGAAACTATAGCCGCAGCTCAGCAGCTTTCGGTCGTGTCAAGCCTTTCACGAACTTTTTCATGGTTCCGACTTCCGATGGTCATTGCACCGGTTGGGGAGCATGGGAAACGGCCGTTCGTTGGTCGTGGGTGCAGCTGGATGACCGAAATATCTCGGAAGGTACCGCCGGCCAACTCAACGATGTCACGTTGGGTGTGAACTGGTACTGGAATCCTTACACGCGGTTGATGTTCAACTACATCACTGCTCTCGGCGATCGAAATGATGTTGGTCACTACCAAACCGACATCCTCGGAATGCGATTGCAGGTGGATTTTTAAGCAGCTGTCATGGATCGAAAGTCCCACAGTTGATCATTAACGCGAGTAACTAATTTCATAAATGATTCCAGTGAACAAGGATTTAATAAAATGAAACGCCTAATGCGTACTCTAGCTCCGCTGGCAGCCTTGATCGTCATCGCGATCAGCTCCAGTGTGCAGGCTGGTGATTGCTCTGATTGCGACGATTGCAGCAACGTGAAAAAAGTCTGTCGCAAGGTCTGCACGTTTGAAGAAGTTGAAGTCAAGTGCTGGGGATGCAAGTGTGAAGATTTCTGCCTGCCGGGTTGTCCCGACATTAAGCAGGAACGCCCTTGCGATTCTTGCAGTTGCGACAGTGGATCGTGCGATGGTGGCTGTGAAGCCAGTTGTGGATGTGACAGTGGTCTTGTGCATAGTCATAAAGGTCACAACGGGCTCTTCGGAACGAAGTTGTTCGCGACGCCCTGCCATCGCGAGTCTAGCTGTGCTTCGGTTCACACGAAGAAGAAGCTAGGTTACTACGTGATCAAGAAGAAGGTTCCAGTCGTCAAGTGGGAAATCGTTGAGCTCTGCGATGGCTGCTGCGACAGCGGTGTCTGCTGTGATCCTGGTGACGTTGCCCCTGGTGACATTATTCATGGTGACCACAACGGTGTTCCGGTTCCAGCCGACGACGTACCCCCAGCTCCGCCAGAACCGAGTGCCAAGAAGTCCGCGACCAAGATTCAAATGGTCAAAGGAACTTTGGACAGTGGTATTAAGAAGGGCAGTGATTCACTTCGTTCCGCTTTTCGTGTCTGGAACAATTAGCGATTCGTCTGAAGTAGCGGGAGGGACTCCGCCCCGACCGAGGCGGTTAGCCCGCGAGCGATTTCGCTCGCGGGCTTTTTCTTTGGTTACACTTGGGTAAAGATTAGGCTGTCTTAACACGCGTGTTGCATTCATCGAACGTTTTAGGAGGATGATCCTTGGGTTTTGCTGATCTTCAGCCTTCATAAACCGTAATTCCCTAGCAGCCAATGAGGTGTTCAGGTAGGATCAAAGAATAAACATATCCTTGATTCTGCAAGCTCAATTCGATGAATTCTAGACCTTTCAGCAGATCTGTGCTGGCCCTGCTTTTGATGACGGTGACAGCCGTTTCGTTCAACGCTGCCAACGCTGCGGATCCAACTTTTGTTGGCATCCTTTCGCTGGTTGACGACAACGCTGTCTCGCGACAATTGCAATTGTCCGAATCGCAACGTGATCAGTTGATGCGACTTATCCGGCAGCGCGAGTCTCAAGCTTTGGAAATGGCGATTTCCACACGGCGACTTAGTGCCGAGGAGCGAAAAGAGCGGCTTGCCGAATTCGTCGCTGAATCGGAGCGACAAGGGTTTGAGTTGCTGAGCGATCGGCAGGTGACAAAACTCAAACAATCTCAACTGAGACGCCAAGGTCTCAGTAGTCTCGGCGACCCTGCACTCGTCGAGCAGCTCAGGCTCAGTGAAGATCAACAGCAGCAAGTCCGCCAGATCCTGCAAGAACGAGATCAAGAGTTGAGAGGTGCCGATCGGCGGCGAGCTGTCCTGTTGCGCGCTCAATTTGAGCGACGCTTGGCTCAGGTCCTGAACGCCGATCAAAGCCGCGCCTGGGATCAGCTTAGTTCCGGCGAAGCCGGGACATCGACGACTCCGGTCGCTGGGAACAACGACGAAGCTGATGATGAAACGGTGAATGACGTATCGGCTACGACGGGTGATGCCGAGGTGACGGATACGAACTCCGTTGCGGAGACAGACCCTGCCGCGGAGACAAATCCTGCCGAGGCATCAACGGTTCAGACCGAGGTCGAGAACACAGGTTCCGATTCCCTGCGATTTAATTTTCGATATGCTCCCTGGCAGGATGTTCTCGATTGGTTTGCTGAGCAGGCGGGACTATCGATGCTCCTGGATGCACCCCCACCTGGCACCTTCAACTACACCGACGGT
>Ga0163179_10002802_pt1 | contig 11990 bp, 10 predicted proteins | sample AtlANTMetagenome_FD_109643 | JGI IMG/M metagenome (GOLD analysis project Ga0163179, IMG submission 109643) | Marine eukaryotic phytoplankton communities from the Atlantic Ocean - Atlantic ANT 2 Metagenome | ecosystem: Environmental > Aquatic > Marine > Oceanic | place: North Atlantic Ocean... | reverse complement strand
ATCCGCCAAGACGCCTGCAATTATGGGTCCCAACACCGTTCCTAGCATCACAATTAGAGAGCTGAGGCCCATTATGAAACCGAAAGAGGACGCACCGAAGTAGTCAGCACGGAGTGCCTGCATAAGCGGACCTCGAGCTCCCCAAGCCAGTCCGTGCAGGACAACAAAAACCCCAATCATCCATCCACTTTGAGTGAAGGCAAGGACAAGAATTCCCCCGGCGTGCCCAAACATCGCCACTGAAGCTATTAGGCGCTTGTTGACTTTGTCTCCCAAGGCGCCACCGATTGTCATACCGACTATTTGCATTATCGGAAGCGCAGCACCGACAAAACTCGCTTGCTGTAACGAATAGCCACGTTCGGAAGTTAGGAACAAAGCAAGATGAGCCATAACAGCCCCGACAACAAACAAAGCGCTCATATGACCTAAAGAAATCATCCAAAAAGCACGCGTTCTGATGGCCTCTTTGGCTGTGAAATGAATGGAGGTTAATCCTTCGGCGACCGGGGCTTCCGCTACTTCTTCGGGAGGCATCCCGTCGACATTTTCTCCATAATCTCTGGGATAGCCATCAAGGTACCGAGCAAAGAAATAGACCGCTATACCCGCCATGACCCCAGATACTGAAGCTGTACTGCGCCAACCGTTTGTGTTCATGGACCACACCACTACGGGTACCGCTAGTCCCCCAGCAGCGAAACCTAAGCTTCCGGTAGCTAAGGCACGGGCTCGTCGGCGTTCGAACCAGCGAACTATGGCGACTGTCACGGTCAGGAAACCGCTTAGGCCGGCACCAATCGCTATAAACAAGAACGAGGCAAAAAATTCCCACAGATTTTGTATACGGCTAAACCAGACAAATCCGATTATTAGGAAAAACGAACCTATTCTCGCGATTCGTTTCGGGCCGTATCGGTCGAGCATCCAACCCTGCAGGGGCCCCAAAAGTGCTGATTCGAAACGGTTTACTGAAAACGCTGCCGAAAGAACCGACTTGCTCCATCCAAATTGACGCTCAAGCACCACGAGGTAGCTACCCATCGCTTGCATGATTAAAGCACTTTGGATGAACTGAATCAGAATGCCTGCATTAACAACCTTCCATCCTCGGAAGGGTGTTCGGTTACGAGGCATCGCTATATGGTGCCATCACAAAGCTGCCTTCGCTCTGTTGAACACTGTAAAAGGATAAATAGTAGCTAAACGCCAGTTAACTCATTGATGATTCTAGGTTCCCTTAAATTGCACTTACTATTGACCTGATGGCCCATCAACCGACGATTGTCTTGTTACATGGACTTGGCGCAACTGGCCGAGTTTGGGACTCGTTCGTACATAGTGCTAATTATTCCGGTCGCATTATCGCACCTGACTTGCCTGGTCACGGTTCTGCTAAGTGGTCCGACTCATATTCTTTCGGTGCTATGGCATCAGACGTAAGTGAGCTACTAGAGGTAGACGAACCCTATGTGGTGCTTGGGCATTCGATGGGGGGCGGGGTGGGTGCAGCTTTGGCGACCGGATTTTTTGGCGCAACACCGCTGGTGTTAGCAACTATCGGAGTGAAGTTACTTTGGACAGAGACGGAACTTTCCAAGCTTCCTGAAGTTGCAGCAAAACCGACGCGACTTTTTGATGACCGAGCTGGAGCTGCTGATTGGTTCTTGAAACTATCGGGACTGCTTGGCCTAGTAGATGCGAATAGTCCTCTGGTCGAATCTGGGATCGTGCAAGACAAAGATGGATGGAGAGTCTGTCAAGACCCTAGGACTGTCCTGGTCGTCGAAGGCTCGCCGCCATTTACTCAACTTTTCAGCGGGCTATCGACACCTGTGCACATGTCTCTGGGGGAACATGATCCGCTCGTGTCGCCGAGCGATCATGTCGCTATGTCTACTGGCGAGCCGCATGTTTTCTATGGGTCAGGCCACAACGTGATGGTTGAGGATCCTGCAGTGGTGTGGAGTTGGTTTTCTAGCCTCGTGTCGGTGAGCTAGTTGTTCTGCCAGTCATAGATAAGGCCACCAATATGAACGTTCCAAACATCAACAATGTGTGAACTGTTTTGAAACCCAGGCTCCATTGGGAATCAATCAAGATGTCTCCCCCTCGAATAACCCAGAACCCGATGGACCAAATCCCCAAGGCTTGGAGGAGTCTCCAGCTTGAGGCGCCTCGCGCTAGCTGGAACAGGAAAGTTGAGGCCAGCATTAGGAAAACTCCTGCGACGAGCAGGCGCCACGTGACTTCAGTCGAACTCAACTCGTTATTGAGAAGTACCGTTCTGGATCGAGAAATCCATAGTGCGTAAGTCCACAGCAATAGTGGTACTACCCGCCAATTTGGAGGAGTCAATCCTCTTCGAGGGGTAATTCGCCGGCAATTCGAATAAGTTCGCCCCCGTCAATAGTCATGGTGTTTCCGGTCATCCAAGTAGCGCCAGCTGATAGGTAGAGGGCGGCTTCGCCAATATCTTCTGGCTCTCCTAAGCGTCGCATCGGCAACATGTCTGAGATCATTTGACCACGCGGGCCGTCCCACAGCACTTTGGCGAAGTCGGTGCGGATAAGGCCCGGGGCAATGCAGTTCACTCTGACCTTAGGCCCGAGTTCTGCGGCCAATTGCCGGGTCATGTGCATGAGAGCATCTTTGAACATGCAATACACGCCTAATGCCTCACTAGTGGTGTACCCGCCGACGGAAGAGATGTTGATGACTGAGCCACCATTTTCTTCCATCCACTTTTGCCACGCTGTCTGGGTCCACTGCAACGGTGCGCGAAGATTCACTTCGTAGGTCTTGTCTAATCGGGGGACGTCGCAATCAATCATTGGTCCAGCCCAAGGATTCGTCGCGGCGTTATTTACCAGGATGTCAACCGCTCCGAAACGTTGAATGGTGCCATCGATAACTCGTTCAGCTTCTTCGAGTTGCCCTATGTGGGAGGTGATGTAGTCACTATCTCCCCCAATATCGGCGAGGGCGTCCTCACACTTATCAGCTTTGCGGCTAGTGATCATGACTTGAGCACCGGCATCAGCAAATGCTTTCGCGATGCCTTTTCCGATCCCAGCAGATCCGCCAGTTACGAGCGCTGTTTTCCCGTCAAGTCGTAATTCCATTTTGTGTTCCCCCTAAAGCGGTTAGATCAACTTTTTCCAATTTCATTCCAAGGCCCACTATCGGCACGTGGCTCGCGTGGTAGACCCAATACCCGGTCGCCCACAATGTTTCGCTGAACTTCTGATGTACCAGCGTAAATAGTTCCGGGCCGCGCTCCAAGCATTGTTTGAACCCAAGCCAGGCTAGAAAACTCTGCTCCGATCGCGTCGGTTTGTATCCCGTGTGCGGCTTCTCGCCCGTTCGGGGTCATGGCGTCTGCTCCAAGAATATGCATGGTTTTTGCAGTAAACCAAGTGTGGTATTCGCTCCAAAGAAGCTTGTGCAAGGAGGATTCAGGTCCGGGCGGATTTCCCGCTAGCACTGAGGTGACTTGACGCTGGCCCATCCATTTCATGATTTCGACTTTGCTGTGGGCTCGCGCAAAATCTTGTCGCATGAGTGGGTCTTTGGTAGCGCCACGTTCTTCAGCTACCGTGCGAACTCTTTGAAGTTCATCGTTGAATCGAACAGCATCGGTCGTAGCCCCATGTCCTCGTTCGAAACCGAGTAGCACGTTGGCTACTCTCCAACCATCGTTGACGTCACCTACAACATTTTCTTTGGGAGTCTTGGCGTCGGATAAGAAGACTTCATTGAAGTCATGCCGATTACTGATGTTAATGATGGGCCGACACTCAACACCTTCTTGCTCCATAGGGACCAGCAAAAACGAGATGCCTTTGTGTTTGGGGGCTTCTGGTGTTGTGCGACATAGGACGAAAATCCAGTTGGCTGTATGTCCACTTGATGTCCACACTTTTTGACCGTTAATTACCCACTCATCTCCATCTAGAACGGCGCGCGCGCCAAGGTTGGCTAGATCGGAGCCACTATTTGGTTCGCTGTATCCCTGGCACCACCGGTCTTCACCGCTGATTATCCGGGGCAGAAAGGTTCTCTTTTGTTCTTCAGTGCCGCATTGGATGATGGCGTTGCCGACCATGGTGATCGAAAACGCGTCGTTTTCGTTACCTTCCGGAACGCCGGCCTTAGCAAACTCCTCCGCAAGTACGATCCGTTCAACTTCACTGAGGCCAGCTCCGCCGTACTCTTCGGGCCATGAGACGGCTAGCAGCCTGTTCTCGGCCAGAAGAGATCGCCATTCCTCTATGAATACATCCCTCTCCGTTTCGCCAAGTGCACCTAGTCCGCTCCAGTTAGCTGGCAAATGTTCACTCAAAAAGGCTTGAACCTTTTGTCGGTATGTTTCCGCTTCTTCGCTATAGCTCGGGTACATGTATTTTCCTAAAATGCGTGAGTTGTTAGATATTGATAGCTGAGATTCTGAGGGCTGTTTTATCGCACATATTGCACGGCTGTCACGGTCGGTAACTAAATGAAGATGGTCCAGTTGTTAACGCCCGTTGCGCCAGATCAATCCACTCACACAAGAGTGGGCGTGTATCTCGCGGATCTATAATTTCTTCAATTTCAAAAAATTCGGCGGCTCGATGAGGTGACCTGACTCGGTTGAGTCGTTCCCTGATTTCTTCAAGAAGTGCATCGGGATCGTCTGCGTCAGCGAGATCTTGCTTGTAAGCCACTTCTATTCCGCCTTCGATAGGAAGTGACCCCCAGTCGCCTGACGGCCAGGCATACCTATGGCTATAAAAGCCGGGCTTATTGTTAGCAGCCCCTGCAACACCGAATGCTTTTCGGATAACGACACAAGCAAACGGGGTAGTTAGTTGCCCTAGCGCCGCCAACACTTGAGATCCATATCGTATGGTCGCGCTTTCTTCTGATTCCTTTCCGATTAGGAACCCCGGGCAGTCCTCAAGGTGCACGACCGGTAGGTGGAACGTGGATGCGGTATCTAAAAGTCGAATAAGTTTTCGACACCCATCAGCGGTCCATGCTCCTCCGTATTGGTATGGGTCTTCGGCAAAAACAGCTACGGGAAAGCCGTCCAAACGAGCAAAGCCGGTGATTATCGATTTACCCCAGGAACATCCGATTTCAAAAAAGGAGCCGACATCAAATACTGAGTCGATAATTTTTCTCATCTGGTACACGCGTCGTGGTTCTCGCGGAACTAGGGACAACAATTCTTCGTCGCGTCGGTCAACTGAGTCTTCCGGTTCTATTCGCGGTGCAAGTTCATCAACGTTTGAGGGCAGGTAAGAAAGGAAAGTTTTAGCCCGTTCAAATGCCTCAGATTCTGAATCAACAGCATCATCGATCGCTCCATTGGCTGTGTGGATATTGGCGTGACCCAATTCTTCTTTGCCGTGATCACCTAATTGGGCCTGTTCAACTAGGGCCGGTCCGGCGATCATCATTTGAGCGCTTTCTCGAACGATTAGCGAATAATGCGACGTCGCTACTCGCGCCGCTCCTATTCCGGCGACCGATCCCAAAGCAAGCGAAACAGAGGGAGCGATCGCTAAGTGTCTTACTACGGTTTCCCAACCTTTGAGCACGGGTATGTAGGTTCTTCCGGCGGTTTCGATTGTCTTAACCGATCCTCCGCCACCCATACCATCGACAAGCCGCAAGTGAGGGAGTCTCAGTTCTAGCGCCATGCCTTCCGCCGTGTTGCGCTTTTCAGGAATCGTGGCATCAGCAGATCCACCTCTCACAGTGAAATCATCTCCGGAGAGCAGAACAGGCCGCTCATCGATGCGCGCCAATCCAAATAGAAAGTTGGAGGGGGTCAAGGAAATGAGGTTGCCATCTTCGTCATAGGTCGCGACGCCAGCTGTTTTCCCTATTTCATGAAACGATTCAGAGTCGGCAATAGCGGCGATCCGTTCGCGAATGGTGAGCTTCCCGAAATGATGCTGACGTTCAATTTTGTCTTCGCCACCGAGCTTGTCAGCGAACGCTTCTCTCTCTCGTAACTCGTTTATTTCTGATTCCCAACTCACGCTTGATTCCTATCCTCATGCGGTTTGGCGATCCTAGAGGGCCAACGACCCCTTTGGCTCGCTAAGTTCATTCTTGTGTCTGATGTTTTTAAAGATCTCATGGCAATTGAGTCCCTCGGAAATAATGAATTTGTGGCCCCCGCAGCTCCTGAGGGTGGACTCAGAACATTCGGAGGCCAGTTTCTAGCGCACACTTTGCGGGCTGCTCAGTTGTGTGTCGATTCCTCTAAATCGATTCATTCGTCTCATTCTTACTTCTTACGGCCAGGCGATGTCGATGCGCTAACCCAGTTACACGTCGAGGAAGTACGCGATGGTCGTAGCTTCAGTGTTCGACAAGTTGTTGCTTACCAGTCAGGGCTCGAACTTTTTAGAAGCACCCTGTCATTTCACGTTGCTGAAGACGGATTGGAGTGGTCTCCTAAGGTGCATTTCGATGTTCCAGGGCCTGATGAAGAGATCTTGTCCTACTACGACTATTGGGAATCGCAGTCATCGGAGTTAACGGGGGAATGGCATGGAAGATCTAGGCCGATGGACATTCTGTACATCAACCCTCCCGATCTGCCCGAAGGTACTTCTATTACGGAGCCTCAATTGATGTGGTTACGCATCAACGAACCCATAGGCGAAGACCGTTGCCTACAGGAGGCAGCGCTGGCTTATATCGCAGATGCGACATTGGTTGACCATGTCTTGTTGCCCCATGGTTATCGCTGGCAAGATGATCGGTTGACAGGCGCAAGTTTGGATCACTCAATGTGGTTTCATCAGGAGGTAGTGGCTGATGAGTGGCTCTTATACGAACAACGCGTCGAAACTACTGGAGGAAGCCGAGGGCTTGCTAGTGGCCGTTTCTTCGATTCTGCTGGAAATTTAGTAGCAACCTGCATGCAGGAAGGTTTGATTCGTTGGGATCGCTGACGTCTTTAGACCACTAGCTGTAGCTTCGGGCTATGGAGATTAACCTCACGGACCGTCGAGCATTTATTACTGGAGGGAGCAGAGGTCTGGGTCGCGCTATGGCGGAATCATTTGCTCTCGCAGGGGCAGATGTGGTCATAGTGGCTCGAGACGTCGATGTCCTAGCCGAAACATGTTCGTCACTGGCTGCTATCCGGCCATCTGGAAAGTTTTTAGCGATTTCTGCAGATGTCAGCGATATCCAAGAAACTGAACGGGCGCATTCAGAAGCAGTGTCATTTTTTGGCGCGGTAGACATTCTTGTTAACAATGCCGGCACTTCAAACGCAAAACCCTTTCTTGAGGTGAGCACCCAGGATTGGTTTGAGGATTTCAATCTCAAATTTTTCTCTGCCGCTCACCTCTCTCGGCTCTGTATTCCAGATATGCGTAAGCAGAAATGGGGTCGAATTATTAATACTTTGAACACAGCGGCAAAGGCACCGGGGGCTGCTAGTTGCCCAACATCAGTAGCGCGCGCTGCAGGCATGGCAATGACCAAGGCCTTAGCTTCTGAATTCGCTTCCGATGGGGTTTTGGTCAACGCTCTCAACACAGGATTCCTGATCAGCAATCAGTGGATAACTAGGTGGCAACGTGACCATTCCGACAAAACGTTTGAAGAATTTACCGAAAATATTGCTTCAAAGATCCCGATAGGCCGGATGGGTGAAGCTCAGGAATTCGCGCATCTGGCGCTTTTCTTGGCAAGCGACGCTGCTTCGTACTTGACCGGCGCGTCTATAAATATCGACGGCGGGCTGTCACCTGTTGTGTGATATTTGCTCGCTAGTGCTAGCTAATCTCACCGCTAGGAGTCGTCAGTGGAGAGGCGAGACAGAGTTTCATTCAGGTCGGCGGGCGGTCTCGTTGGTCTTCCACCGGAATCGCACACCCCTAAAATAAGTTGAGCCTCTACGAGAGTTTGTTTGTCGCTCTTTCTTAAAATTTGTTGTTTCCATGTTGAGCTAACTCGTTTCATCTCGTGGACATAGGTTTCAACAACAAGTTCGTCTCGAGCGGTGGCCGGTTCTCGAAATTTGACTTCTAATTTCGTTACCACTATCTGGAGACCTCGGTCACTCAGGTCTGACAGTGACATGTCTATGTCATCAAGCGCGACGCAACGCGCTGCCTCAAAATACGCTATGTAGGCAGCGTGGTTGACATGGTTATAGGGGTCAAGTTCTCCAAAGCGGGGAACAATAGTTGTTTGATGCACAGGCATGTTCAGACATTAGGGCGAGATCAGCAGCAACGTATAAGCACCGTTGGGTTCACTGAGTAAATTCAGTAATTCGTCCACCGCTCAAACCTGCCAATTTTTCGGTTTTAACATGGAAAACCGTGTCGGGGGTGCCCGCTGCTCCCCATGCAGTTTCGTATCGATAGATGCTTTGGTCAATGAAGCATTTAAGCGGACTGGAATGACCAAAGGGTGGAACACCACCTATTGCGAAACCGGTAGCTTCACGCACCATCGAAGCGTCAGCTTTTTCTATTTTTGCACTATTCAGAAGACCGAGTAATTCGGTATTTACCTGTCGATCGCCGGCAGTCAAAGCGAGTACTGCCTGTCCCCCACAGGCAAATACAAGCGATTTGATGATCTGTCCCAATTCACAGCGCAGTGCCGCTGCTGCCTGCTTCGCTGTTCTAGTGTCTTCAGGGAACCTAGTTATGTCTGGTTCTAGGCCTAGAACGGCGGCAGCGGCACTGAAACGCTCATTCGCTGTGGCTCGGGTCATATTGTCTTACTCGGCCCAGGCTTTTACTTTCTCAATGACTTCGAGAGGATTTTCCGTGTCCGCTGGAATATCAATGTTGAGGTAGGTAACTCCGACTTCTTTATAGACCTCGATCCGCTCGCGAACCCTGGCCTCGTCGCCTGTGAGGCTTGCTCGGTCTATGTAGTCATCGGGCACTTTGGAGAAAGCTTCGTCTCTTTTGCCACTCAGAAAGAGATCTTGAATTTCTTCGGCTTCTTGCTCATATCCATAGCGTTTAAATAGATCGTTGTAGAAATTCTGATCGCGTGCGCCCATGCCTCCGACGTAGAAGCCTGTGTTGTCTCGCACAGCTTTTCGGGCTGCTTCAACCTGCACTCCTTCACCTAATGCGACGGTTCCACCAGCGACGATTCCCAAGTCACCTAGTTCTGAAGATCTTTTTTCTTTTCCGGCGTGGAGGGACTCACCCCATACATCGTGAAATTTTTCAGGTAGAAAATGAATTGGCTGCCACATATTGGCAAGCTCTGCGGTCATCTCAACGTTCTTGGGGCCGATAGAAGCGACGGCGATGGGTATGTCCCGACGGTAGGGCTTACACATTAGCTTCAATGGTTTTCCTAGCCCCGTTCCTTCTCCTTCGGCTAGTGGCAGGTTGAATGCACGACCCTCGTGTTCAACCTTGTCGCCGGACCAGACTTTGCGGCAAATTTCGATTACGTCTCGTGTCATTCCAAGCGGTTTTTTGAAAGGAACTCCATGCCACCCTTCTATAACCTGTGGTCCCGATGTGCCAAGACCCAGCACGAACCGACCTTCAGATAGCGTGTCAATTGTGACTGCTGTTTGGGCGATTAAAGCAGGGCTACGCGAGTAGACCGGCAAAATACCTGTCATAAGCTTGATGGTCTTGGTTTGGCCAGCGACATACGCGAGGGTCGATACAAGGTCGTATCCATAAATTTCACCGCCCCAAACAAGGTCCACGCCAGCGCTTTCCAGATTTTGTACGTGTCGGGCAAGGCCGCTGGGGTCAAGGCTTGCACCGGTACCGATAACCATTGATATTTGCATACAACTATTCCGATCGATCGGGTCTAATTAAAGAGTTTAGATAAGCCAATGGGGCACGAACTCACCCTGGATAGTAGGAAATAGATGGCCTTAGTGCGAAAGAGAATGGTTATGACTGATAGTGACGTTGCTGACGACATGATTTCGGCCCTAAGAAATTGGGTGGAAGCAGAGGTAATTCCTAACGCGTCTGATTTTGAACTGCCGGACGAATATCCCACTGATATGGCATTACAAATGGGGGATTTCGGCCTTTTCGGAGCGACTATACCTTCTGAGTTTGGCGGGCTCGATCTAGACAACATGACTTATACGCGTGTGGTTGAAGAGCTATCAAGAGGGTGGATGTCCCTCGCTGGGATCATCAATAGTCATCTGATTTGCGCAAAGTTGATCAGCAAGTTCGGTTCCGAAGAACAAAAACAGCGGTGGCTTCCGTTGATGGCAACAGGTGAGTTACGCGGCTGTTTTTCACTATCGGAACCAGATAGCGGTTCTGATGCAGCTGCGCTCAGATGTCGAGCTGAACGCGATGGCGACGAATGGGTCATAAACGGCACAAAGATGTGGGTTACAAACGGCGAGAAAGCTGGGGTCGTAGCACTGCTGGCGCGAGTGCCTGACGAGGACGGCACTCAAGCAGGGGGAATTACTTGTTTTATTGTCGAAAAGACTCCAGGAAAACAAAGCGGAGGAATAAGCATTAGTCGAAAGATTGACAAGCTCGGCTATCGAGGCCTGGAAACAGTAGAGATGTCTTACGACGATCATCGTCTGGGTCACGATCAGCTCTTGGGTGGCGAGGAAGGAATCGGAAACGGCCTTCGCTGGGCTTTGTCAGCCTTGGAGCTTGGCAGAATAAATGTCGCGGCACGAGGCGTGGGCGTTGCTCAAGCTGCTTATGACGCTGCGTTGGCTTACGCCAAAGAACGAGAAGCTTTCGGCCGTCCTATTAGTCAGCATCAAGCGATTGCCTTCAGATTGGCCGAAATGGCGACAAAGCTAGAAGCGGCGAGACTTCTTACTTACGAGGCGGCTCGCAAAGCGGATGCTGGAGAGCGTGTTGATCTCGCTGCAGGAATGGCGAAGCTTTTTGCGTCTGAGACTGCCAGCGAACTGGCCTTAGATGCGATGAGGATTCATGGAGGGAACGGCTTCAGCACTGAGTACCCAGTGGAGCGATATTATCGCGACGCTCCCTTGATGATTATCGGCGAAGGGACTAGCGAGATTCAAAAACTAGTGATTAGTCGGGCGTTACTAGCTGAAGATTGACCCCAAAAACTTGAAGGGCCGCCAGGGTTTTCCTGGCGGCCCTTTCAAGCGCATTTAAATTTTTCAAATGCTGTTTTAAGACAGGCCGAACTTATCGGCAACCGCCATTGTCTTTGTCCCAACGACAGTTCGGGGAAAGACCATTCGCATCGACAAGGTCTCCAACCTGCACCCAAGATTGATTCGTAGCATCAAATTGGCTGAAGTCAGAACCTTCAACGAAGTATCCATCGCTGGCGCCCCAGGCACCGAACTCAATGCCATCTAATAGTTTGGGGTGCTTACCTGAGAAGGTGCGCAGGGCCAGAATGAAGTTGGTCCTTGACAGCCCTCCAGGGAGCTCGGCTGCTACTCGCAGTACCTCGTTATAGGACCAGCCATAGTCACCAAAGCCAACTCCGTACAGGCTGACCGTCTGATCAAGGCCATCAGATTCCAGAGTTTCGTTGATGAACTTCATGTAAGGATCATCGGTGTAGTTAGCGTCTTGGCTATCTTTCCAACCGCCACCGGCTATCCACCAGCCGTCAGCTGCCATTCCCGCAGGCGTCATGTAGGCGGCAATACCCACACAGACTGATGGCGTGAAGGCGGCCGAAACCGAATCGAGAAGACCTGAAGCCTCTACCTCTTGGATCGCCAGCAAGCAAGGGTTCCCTGCAGTCATCGAAATGAAGACATCGGGGTCGAACGCCGCGATGGTTGTGACCTCGTTAGTGACAGTCGGCGCTGCCGGATCGTGACGAACAGGGAGGTACTCAGCAACGATGTCCGGGTTATCTTCGGCATATGCCTCGAAACCAAGCTCGTAGGCCAAACCGAAGTCATTGTCCATTACAAGCCCGGCAACCTTTACAGGAAGTTGATCAGCAAGGTTGTTCTTGATCCATGTACCCCAGAGAACAGCTTCAGT
>Ga0163179_10002800_pt1 | contig 11992 bp, 9 predicted proteins | sample AtlANTMetagenome_FD_109643 | JGI IMG/M metagenome (GOLD analysis project Ga0163179, IMG submission 109643) | Marine eukaryotic phytoplankton communities from the Atlantic Ocean - Atlantic ANT 2 Metagenome | ecosystem: Environmental > Aquatic > Marine > Oceanic | place: North Atlantic Ocean... | reverse complement strand
TCTTTGTTGAGCAAGTTGCTGTAATCTTTCTTGTAAATTCATAATTTAAGAATAAAGTGTCTTACCTTTAGTTATAGCAGCATCTATGTCTGTAAACGATTCGGATGTCCAGATAGAAGTTGTTCCATCAAGTTTTTTATAAGCTTTGATAATTTCAAGATGATCTACATTTCTTTTGATCATTGCTTTCCATTCAGTTTCGGTTTCATGTGTAGATTCTATCCTTGTTTTAAAAGCTGAATAATCTGCATCTGTGTTAATTACAGTTACGCTATCACCAGCAGCAGAAAAAATCCTTGCGATTTCATCTGAAGTTCGTTCTTCCATAATAAAAAATTTAATTAATTACAGTTTACCCTGCTTCGAGGGCTTTGACTTTTACGGATAACTCTTTTATAGCATTAACAAGTATTGGTATTAATTGATCACCTTTAAACTTAAGGTTATCAGAATCTTTATTATCAATAACTACGCTATCGGAACCTTCTAAAGCCAGAATATCTTGAGCATAGAATCCGTATCTTTTGTCACCTGTTTTTTCGTCAGACTCACGATTCTTTCTAAACCAGAATGATTTAGGTTTTAATTGATTTACAAAATCTAAACCATGAGAAACAACACCATCTTCAATCTTATCTCTTTCATCAGAAGTAACTGTAAATGCTACTTTTATAAAAGCATTGGTAATACTATTATTACCTAAACAAACTTGATTATTTGCCGTAGTTACTTCACCAGAAGGGGAGTTTGTTCTACCTGAATCATATCCAAGAAAAAGGTTATTTATTCCAGTGGTAAGGTTATAACCAGCAACATATCCGAGAGTAGTGTTATAAGTACCAGAAGTTATCGAATATTGTGCATAATTTCCAATAGCTGTGTTGTAACTTGCCGTAGTCGCAGAATACATAGGTTGATAACCTACAGCAAGATTATGATCTCCTGTAGCTCTTGAAGTGCCATCACCATATAAAGATTCTCTACCAACTGCGGTGTTTTGATGACCTGTCGTAAGGTTGTATCCAGCATGAGAACCTAAACCTGTATTGTAATAACTGTTGTTATTATATAAAGCTGCGTATCCCAAACTAACGTTATACCCAGTACCTCCTCCTGCAATCTCATAGTATCCAGCATAGTTTCCTATATGAGTTGCTGCTCCTCCTGTGGTCAGACTATAACCAGCATGAGATCCTACTAAAGTGTGATTCTGTCCTGAGGTTAAGCTATATCCAGCCGAAAAACCCACTCCTACACTTCTATATGTAGTTGCTGCTGTATACATACATGATACACCAACTGCTGTATTTTCAGATTGGTTATTTAAGGTGTAAAGAGAATTATGACCTACTGCTACGTTACTAAAACCTCCTACGTTGGTAAAAAGACTATGACAACCTACTCCTAAATTTGCATAACCAGAAGTGTTGTGCCTTAAAGAATTTGAACCAAAAGCGTTATTGTTCGCACCACTATTAACATATAAAGCCAAATATCCTACTGCTGTTATGTCAGAATCATCTGTATTTCCATAACCAGCAGCATAGCCAAGAAAGGTATTACGAACACCTGATGAATTTAATCCTCCTGCATAACTACCAAGACCAGTGTTTTTCTCGCCAGAAGCAACTTTAAAACATTCATAACCAACAGAAGTGTTATCGGAAACGGTAGTATGTGAAGACCCTGCAGCATACCCTAATGCTGTATTTCTTGAGCCAGTTGATACCGCAGACAAGGCAAGGTAGCCCACACCACTATTAGACTGCCCTTCAGTACAAGCATCTAAAGAATTACCTCCAACGGCTGTGTTATTACCACCAGTCGTAAGGGCAACCAAAGCAGAGTACCCAACCGCAGTGTTATAAGTTTGAGAACCGTCAGTTACATTAAATTCATATAAAGCATAAGTTCCAACAGCAGTATTTCTATCGCCAGTCGTGTTTTTAAATAAGGCTTGATCTCCGCAAGCAGTATTTAATTCGCCTGTAGTGTTGGTTGCAAGGGCATTATAACCAAAAGCTGAATTATGATCCGCAGAAGTGTTTGCTGTCAGAGCTTGATAGCCGCAACCAGTATTATATCGCCCATCAACATTATTTCTTAAAGCGTAAGAACCTATAGCTGTAAGTTCTTGTCCTGTGGTATTATTTTCACCTGCATGAGTACCAATCGCTGTGTTGTAATTTTGAATGTTAGCTGTTAATGCAGCATAACCTATTCCTGTATTGTGACTTGTCGTATCGTTAGCATCCAAAGCAAGTGAACCCACTGCTGTGTTAAACGATCCAGTTGAATTTATTTTAAGAGAATCATGTCCCACACTGGTATTGCTTGCACCTGAAGTTAAAGTTGTTAGTGCTGAATTTCCGATTGCTGTATTGTCTGCACCAGTAACAGCAGCATCTAAAGCACTCTCCCCAAGAACTGTATTACCAGCAACAGAGTTTGCTCCTTTTCCAATATTTATTGAGTTTATTGTTCCATCAACAGCAAATGCTGGCCCACCTGTTAAAGAGAATAAATTAATCCAATCATTATCAGCAGCGTTTCTTAATTTAAAAATACTTGTATTTGTATCAGGCCAAAAACTAAAATTTCCAGAACCTACATTTGTTGATTTAACACCTGCTGGATCTGTAGAACCACCATTATTAGTAAATATTGCTTTTAAAACATTATTAATATCAGTTCTTACGTTTGCCCCTGTCGAGTTATCTATTTCAAAATCATGTGTAGCCATTGTCTAAACCAATTTTTATCTAAGTATATCCTACTTTAAAACTAACTACCACGCCCAAATCCAGTAGCAGCATATTTGAAATTTCTATTAACAAAAGTTTCATTACCAGATGTGTCTCTATTTTTTACATTGATTGTGAAGCCTGTTGAAGTAATACTTGGAAATGTAAAAAAGTCACCAGCAGCAGCATTTTCTAAAGTTATACCTATTGAGGGTAAGACAGAGTTTGCTGCAATGCTAGTACCTGACTGCCCCGTGAAGAAACTATTAGAAAAAACAACTGACTTTGTGGAAGTGCCTGAAGCAATCAAACTATTTGTAGCCCCTGCATTACCTAGACTTGTTTCCGTTCTGCTATTTAATTCTGCTGTATAACCCAACTGGTCTATTTCAATAGATTGTGCAGGGTCATCTGAATCCATTTCACACCTAAATTTAAATCCTCTTGCAATAAATGAACCATTAACAAAAGGGTTAAATTGTGAAAACTCTGCGCCATATGTACAACTTCCACTTGTATCTAATGATGTCGCAGAAGTTAGAGTGAAAGTGTTTGTTGTTACTGCTGTTATTTGATATTCACCATCCACACCTGTTCCACCAGTAAAGTCAACAGTTACAAAACTACCAACAGAATAACCATGAGATGTTTTTGTAATTGTAATTATAGTACCAGCACTGCCAGATCCATTATTGATTGTGTAACCATCAGCCGTTACCGATAAATCAGGGTCAGAATCAGTTGTTGCAACTAATAATTTTGCCCCTACATCAAAGGCAGTAGCGGCATCAAAGTCAGTCCATGTATCAATATTTGCAGTCCTTTTATCAATTAAATCATTTGGATAATAACCCTGTGAAACAATATGCCTTCTTAAATGTAAAGGTTGTTTGCCTCCTAAATCTAAAGTATTTGCAAAGTCATAATGACCACCTGTAATATCAACAGCACCTAAGAAATCAAAGTCAGCAATCGCATCAAAATCTGTTACGTCATCTAAAAGTTCAAGAGAACCAAGAACAAGGCCATTAACTTCATCAGAAAAAAAGCAATCAACTTTATTGCCAGCAAAAGGTGTTGGAGAATCAGTATCCTCTCTATCTTCTAATACTGTTAACTTAGGAAATACATCAGGACTTGTACTTACAACTACTACAGAAGCATCACCAGAGCTTAACCTACCGCCATCATCTTGAAACTTAAGGACATATGTGCCATTTACAATATTTGGAACAATTGTTTCATTTACATTTCCACTTAAGGCTGGTAATACATCAACAGCATTAGTAAAAGTAACCCCACTTGTAAGGTTAGAGCTACGGATAACCACGTTTCCACCATGCAAAACGTCAACATCTGTAGATTTATCAAAACGTAATCTAACAAATTCATCTGATAACGGTTCGATTCTTAAATTTTTAACATCTGCGGGTACTGCTGTTTTACCAATCGCCTCAACACCAACTGTTGTAGTTGTTGAACTTAGAACACCTAAAGCGTTGTAAGATTTTATTTTAAAAGTATAAGATCCTAGCGTTGATTCAAACAGTTCAAAACTAGGTCTTGATATTCTTACTCTTTCAGGATTGTTTTTTTCAAATTGAAATTCTACTAAATATTCTTTTACACCTAAAACAGGCTCCCATGATACAAAGATTTTAGAAACTGCTCTGTTGTTTAAAACAACTATTTGTTCTATTGCTGAAGGACTACTTGGAGACGGTTTTTCATCTATTAATGTTGTTATATTTCTTGGATCTGCGGCAACAGTTGGATCTTCAACTTGAGTGTATTTGTTTGTATCGTGTATAGTTGCTGTGATTTGATATTCACAATAGTTACTTTCATTAATTGATAGAACACGATAAGTTTGGAACTCAGTTGTGGTGTTTTCAATAGCCCAAATACTATTAGCTTGTGGCACTGTAGAAAATGCGGAAGAAACTGTAATTGTTTTTCCAGAAATCGCAGAAATACTTCTAGATTCCATTGTTCCGTCTTGAAGAATTACAGAAAGTGTTGCTGAATTTATTGTTGCTAAATCTGTATTGTTTTCATCATCAACAATTATTTGAGTAGTAGAACTGCCTGTGTTAATTCTTCCTCCTCTTCTAATACCAGCCCTCATAGTATCTGCTATCCCAATAATTGCTGAAGGTCTAATAACTACACCAGCTTCAATAGTTGTAGTGAAGCTAACAACTTCACATTCTCTTAAATTTGAATATAAAAACCATCTTCCAAGTCTGTTTGCTTGACCTCTTGAAGTACAAGCAAAAGTTTTAAGAGTCTTTCTAGTTCTTCCAAATTTAGAAACGGCATCAGATAAAGTTGTAATTTGATCTGTTGTTATTAATTCATAATTAATTTGTTGAGTATCATTGTCAAAATAAGATACCTCAACTTCTGTAAATTTTGTTCTCTGACCAGTTCCTTGATAAGTAAAACCATTTGCTGTGACGTTTGCATTAGTAAAAATATATACAGGATCACTTGTATTAGTAGCTGTGTTTGTTGGTCTATCTTGAGCAATTTGTAGAGTCCCAACACCATAAAAAGGCATAGCATTCATTATTGAACAAAGATCGTTAATTAATGTATAAGCGTCCATTCTTTGATTTAATATCACATTGCATGAAAAACGTGGCTCAGTAGTTTCTGTTATAGGATCTGTAATTAATTCACTGGCATAAGCACTTGCAGAATAAAAAGAAAATACGTCAAGAGTATCCTCATCAATTAACCCATCAGTGCCTCCAAAGCCTTTGTCAGTTGTCAAAATGTCATATAAAATCCAAGCTGGATCTGCACACCATTCTTTATCTGTTTTAAATGTTCCGTTAAATGTATAATCCGATGGATAAATCACCCTGCCATTGTCTGAGTCGATTGTTGTTCCATGCGGTACTTTGATTTTTGTTCCTTTTACCCTGTATTTTCGAGTAGGAAATGATTGAAATTCTTGAGCATTAAATCTTAAAGCAACATAAGCAAACCCCTGATAAGATCTGTTATCTGTAAGAACTTCAGTAAAGGATAGAAAATTAGTCGCATTTTGTAATTTACTTTCAGTACTGTCATCTGTAACTCTTTCTACAGTTATTGTTAATGGAAAATTTGAATCAGCAAAAGGAGTTCTAGCACCAAAAGTAATTTCATATTCTTTTATATAAGGACTTGTTGCTTTTCCACTTATCTTGTCACCTGTTATAGGTGTGAAAACTGTACCAGTTGCACCTGTTAGTTTTATATTTATTTCAACTTCAGTTCCGCTAATATCTCCATTATCTTCAAACTTTTGCAACGCTGGAAACTGTATAGCAATTCTTAAAATATTAAAAGGTGTTGAGCTTGTTGATCTAGAAACTGAGGAAGATTTAGTTACTGCAACTCCCACAGGAACAGTATTTAATGTCTCAGGAATTTGTGGAATAGCTGTTTGATCTGAAGCTCCATTTTTAAAAGCGATAGATACATTTTGAAAATTTTCATCACCATTAGGGTTCATTAATGGTGTTTGATTTAAAAAAACATTTTTTCTAAAAGTATCAGTACCAGACCCACCAACATCTAAAATTGAGTCGATTTCTCCGTAACCTAGTAAATCAATAACAGTTGCAAATTGTTTACTTCGCAACCCCCCTTCAACCATGTCGGGGTCAACTATCAACCCACTATTATTAAAATCACCAACTAATTCTGGCATTTAAAGCTCCTTCACTATTTGGGCTGTGTCAATTCCAGAACTGACAATAATAGATCCAGTAAAAACTAAACCATACATAATCGGTATTGGAACTCCAGCAGTACTTATATTTTGAATCCCATTAAAATTATAAGATCCTCTTATATTTGGATCTGTGTCACCAACAGAAGAGCTTGAAGATGATGCTTTAGAAGGTGACAATAAAGAAGAAACTCCACTCATTAATAAATTAGTACCCATGGTTGTTAATAAACCACCAAGACCACCTGTGGCAAGAGTTAATCCGACTGTAAGAATATTATTGGAAACCCAGTTCACAGCACTGCTAACAGTATCAGCTACAAAGTTAAAAGCATCTTTGACCCAATTCCAAGGCCATGCCCCAATCGCTACAGGAATAATTTGAATATCTCCCTGACCTGACATATTTAAAAGATTATCAGCAACAGCATTACTACCCATTTTTACCCTATAAATTTGTTTATTCATATGTTTTTCTATACCAGCAAAATTTGCTTTTAAAAAACTCATTGCTTGCATAGGTGTTTTTACAGCAGCTTGAAAAACACTTTGCCCTAAAAATTCTTTTAGTTTTCCATATACTTTTATTGTTTTAAGTTTTGATGAATCAATCAATTCAATATTTTTTTTTAACTTTGGTTGTTGCCAAGAATCAGGTTTGTAATCATTCCATGTTTTTTCTTTAATACTGTAAATATAATATGGGTAGCCTATATGCTCACATGAAATTTCATCTGTTTTTGATAATTTAGAAGTTCCTTCTGGATGACTATGAAAAACACCAAGTATTTCACCGCCTTGATCTTCGCAAGCCGCCCAATCTTCTGGATCTAAGGCAAAAAAGTTTTCTTGATCATCAGCAATATTTTTACAAGGCCAAAATTTTTCTTGGCCGTTGATAAGTGTATAAATACCACAAGACTCTTTGGGAGCTTGGGCTTTTGCATAAATTTCAGCTTCTAATTTCCAATCCATGTTAAGCATTTTGTAATGTACCAACCAAAGGAAAATCGGCTCTTGTAACAAGTTTTTTTGGCGCACCGACACCAATTAAGTCAAAAGTACTTACTAACTCAAATTGTACAATATCTCTACTCTCTGTCACTTTTCTTTCAATAAAATATATTTCTTGTGGTAATTCTGCTGAAGGGTCAGGAGTTCCATAAGGATTAACAGAACTTGGAAAGTTAACAGCATCTAAAAATCTACCCATTGTACGTCTACGAGTAATTTTTGCACCTTGTAGATCACAAAATGCAGTTGTTTTGTTTACTAATTGCATTAATGCAGTTATTACTCCCAACAAATTAGAAAACGTTAATGTTGGTCTAGGGAGTTTTCCTTTTCCCGAATATAAATAACCATCCGAAGAAACTGGCATTTTTGAATAAGTATTAGCTTGCCATATTAAGTCATTTTTATCTTTTAGATTATTACCAGCATGAAATAAATAAACAGTAGGATTCGCTATGGTTGCATTTACATTAAAAGATACGTTACCGCTAGTGGACTGTGAAGTTGTTCCTGTGACTGTAAATGTATTTGTGGCGACTGTTTGTATGGTATAAATCCCATCAATCCCATTACCAGTGGTAAAATTAAGAGTTAATATAAGACCAGCAGAAAATCCATGCGAGTTTAGTGTAATTGTAATTGTGTTTGTTGATTGTGAATAAGTTGCTGTTTTTGCAGATTTTGTATAATGAACATCAGCTTTTAATTCAAGAGAATATAATTCAATAATTGATTTATTTATTCTTTGTTGTAACTCAGGAACAGGATTAGCCATTTATGGTTCAAAAACCTCTCGAAATGAACAGCTTATGATAGCTCTATTATTGTAAGGAATACTTTTTGTCCAAGAATCACAAACATATGTTCCAGCACCAGAAAGAGTTATTGATACATTTCCACTATTGGTTGCACTAGCGGCAGCCGTTACTGTAAAGACATCATCAGTCGTAACAGATGCAACGGTAAAATCACCATCTGTTGCAGAGCCAGAAGTGTAATCAATCGTTAAAACATCACCAATAGCAACTCCATGTGAAGTAATACTTATAGTCACAGTAGTAGTACTTTGGGAATATGTTCCTGTTTTTGTAAAGCCTTCCGCTGGTGGGGTAAAAGTAAAGCTTGCCTGATCTGCAACCCTACTTCTTAAAAAGCCCTCAATAACATCTGATTCAGTCTCAGACACGTTAAAAGTAAGAGCATATTCTTTTGGATCTTGATGGTTTGGAAGACCAAATAGAACCCTATTTTCATAGCCATCACCCATTTGTGTAACTTTGATTCTGGGTCTACTAGTTTTTCTCATCCCATAAGTGGGAGTGATAGAAGGAAAAGTTGCCATTATGGATTAAGTAAACCTCCTGATCTTTGTTCTTGGGCGATAGTTGTTTGAACAACAGAAGCAATAAGTTGCCCTAATTGTTGGTTGCCTAGTTGACCTTCCGTTGATTGATTACCTGCTGAGTCTACATTAACAGTAATGTTGTTTACAGTGCCACCTCCCATCTTATTATTTGGAATTATACTGCCACCTTTAGAACCCATCTGCAAAATTTCAGGGCCACGTTCACCTACAACATAAGCACCACCAGCAGATACAGGGCCACCGCTTGCTCTCCTACCAAATAAACCTCCAAGAAATCCTCCAAAACCACCGCCTTTTTTACCACCGCCTAATATATTTCCAATTCCAGAAATAGCCTTATCAAGTGCAATATCAAGAAGTTTGTTTTTTAAATTATTTAAAACATTACCTAGTGCTTGACCTAAAGTTTGACTTCCATTTACTGCCTCTCTTAAATTTTCAACTAAACCTTGTCTAGTTTCTTCTCCTATTTGTCTATATTGCTCGTTAAGTTTTTCAGCCGCTTCTTTGTTTTTGTCAATGCTTTCTTTTTGGTTTTTTAGTTCTTCATTTGCAGTTAGATAATTTGTAATAATGTCCCTGTATTCCTCTCCATATTCTTTAACAGCATTATTTATTGCTTGTTCAAGTGCAACCTGCTCTCCTTTACCTTTTATTTGCGCTCTAAGTAATGCTAAAGAATCACTCTGACTATCTATAAATTCACCGATTGCTGCAACTTTATCCATCTCAGCCTGTTCATATTCAAGTGCTTTTTTTCTATTAGCCTCTTCAAGTTCATTAATTTCAATTTGAATGTTTTTTTGTTCTTCTTTTTTATCTGCAATAATTTGATTTTGGTTTGCAGTTTCCCGTGTGATCTTTAGTTGTTCTTTTATAGGATCTATTGACTTTTGATTTACATTAAGTTGTCTTTCTAAGGAATTAATAGCTCTTTTATTATTGTTTTCTTGCGCTGTAGCCAATCTTGCTAAAATCTTTTGTCTTTCAATAAATAATCTATTAAATTCGCCTTTTAAAGCTTGCTCATCACCTTCTTTCAATGCTTTGTTAAAATCTCTTTGTTTTTGTGTTGCTCCGATTATTGCAGTAACAAAACCACCAACAAGAGTTGTTATTGCCACAAAAGGTAATGCGTTTAAAGCTACAGTAGCAAGGCCTCCTGCAGCAGCCAAAGCAATTAATCCTGAGGTTACAACAGGAATAATTATTGCAATGCCTTTAGCAGCAAGCGCAATCGCTGCAAAAATTGCTGCAGTTTTTCCTAGTGGTGATTTTAAAAGATTATCAGAAGCAGTTATCAAAGCTGTTAATCCTTGGGTAGCTGCAATTAAAGCAGGGTTAAGTGCCTTTCCTAATGTTTCTGAAAAATCACGAAACGCTTCGCCTAATGAATCAACTTCACCAGCAAAGCCTTCTGCAGCAGCTTGTGATAATTTATTATAACTTTCTTCAACAATACCTAAAATCATGGCATGAGCTTCAGCCGTTTTATTAGTTTTCATTAACTCTTTAATTACATCTGTTTGTGTTTTAGTAAAAGCAATACCTGATCTATTTAAATTGGATAAATTTCTCTCTGGGTCTTGCAATGCTTTTGCTAATTGCATAAATGATGTAGTGACATCTACTTGGTTGACTTGAGCAATATCTGCTGCTGCTTGAGCAACTCTTGAATATGAATCAACACCTATATTTCTAAAACTTGTTAATAAATTAAAACCTCTTGTAAATTCTTCTTGATTAAATAAAGTTTGATTTCCTAATCTATTTGCTGCTTCTTGTAATTCATTTAATGCAGCAGTTCCTTCACCTAAATTGACTAAACCTTGTGTAAGAATTGTTATATCTCGTTCTCTATCAGAGAAGGTTCTTATTGCATTACTAACAGTTGCAACAGCAGCACCAACAGTAATTAAGGGTCCAAGTGAAGCAGCTAATGAAGCACCTAATCCTTTTGCTGCAGTTGATGTTGCAGCTAAAGATGTTGTTGCACCCTTAGCAGAGTTTGATAAAGTTTTTGTTGCTGCAGAAGTTTTATTTAAAGAAGATATTGCATTTCTTGCTTCAACTCTTAAGGTAACTATACTTTCGGCCACTTAAGTTAAACAAAAATCTATTAATTATATACTACCTGTTTTTTGCTCTTTGATGCATTCTTTTTTCATTTTCATGTTTATTTTCGTAATAAGCAACCCAATATATTAACTCTTCTTGTGTAATTAATTGTCTTAATTCTTTTAATGTTTTTCCTAATTCTGTAGCGAGAAAAAACTCAAAGTTTAACCAGTTATCTCGCTTTAATCGTTTTTTGCTGTATCTGTATCAAGTTTTATATTAAACAAAAACAGTTCTATTTCGTTTAATACGTTTTCTGGTAATTCTCTTTGTAAATTTGGAGCATCTGCCATACTAAAAGCTTTTGTTCCATCTTCAAGCTCTGCCATTTGGCAAAGTAATTGAGTTGAAATTGTAAGGGCTTCATCTGTACCAGTAGCACTTTGGGCTTTCTGTCTATCGTATCTTGTTAAAGGTTTAAAATATAAATCTACAATTTTTTCGCCTTTAGCATTTTTAAATTCATATTTTCTTCTAGTTGACATTTCATCGCCATAAGATGAAGTCAACAGATCAATAGTTCTTTTTGTCGCCATAAAAAATTAGGTACGTTAACCTAATGTACTATATAGCTGAAGTAATGGCACCGTTTGTCACAAATGAGATATTGATTATTTGTATCTCACCTAAAGTTGCACCATATTCAGCAGAAGTAACAATACCTGCAAAACCTATTTTTTTAGATGCAGTACCACTGTCAGGAAATAATTCAAACAACGCATCGCCTGCATCGCCTGTAACTAAAACGTCATCAATAAAGGCTTGATAATCAGAGTTACCTGAAGGATCATAAATAAGTTCTGCAGAACCTTCTCCTGAAATTAAACCACCAACAAAACTTTTGGAGGTATTACCAAGAACTGTTGTTTCTTGTGTGTCTTTTGTGATAGATAAAGACCAACTTCTTAAGCCTGAAATGTCAGCTTCAGTACCGCCAGCATTTTCAAACATAATTTTTCCAACGTCACCCTTAACAGCAGCCATAACAAAAAAAAGAAATATTTATAAATATATTAACTCTTT
>Ga0163179_10002799_pt1 | contig 11992 bp, 8 predicted proteins | sample AtlANTMetagenome_FD_109643 | JGI IMG/M metagenome (GOLD analysis project Ga0163179, IMG submission 109643) | Marine eukaryotic phytoplankton communities from the Atlantic Ocean - Atlantic ANT 2 Metagenome | ecosystem: Environmental > Aquatic > Marine > Oceanic | place: North Atlantic Ocean... | reverse complement strand
GAAAATTTTCTCTGCACATTTTTGTCTGAAAAAGTCGCTATATATAAATATACGACTTGAAATCATTTTTATGGCATTACCGAAGATTGGGTATCCTACGTATGAACTTGAATTACCCTCTACTGGCAAAATTGTTAAATATCGCCCATTTCTTGTAAAAGAGGAAAAAGTGTTATTATTAGCACTTGAGTCAAAAGACGAAAAACAAGTAATTAGTGCAGTTAAGGATTTAATCAAAAATTGCGTTATTTCACGACTTAAGGTAGATACGCTTCCAAGCTTTGATTTGGAATATCTCTTTTTAAAGATCAGAGGAGCATCTATTGGAGAAAATATCACTTTAACTGTAACTTGTCTTGATGATAATGAAACTACAGTAGAAGCAAATATTAATATTAATGAAGTTGAGGTTTTCAAGCCAGAAGGTCATAGTACTAAAATTATGTTTGATGATAGGACTGGCATTGTGATGAGATATCCTAGTATGAAGGAATTTGTAGATAGAGAGTTTTTACAAAAAGAAATGAAGACTGAAGATGTTTATGGGTTTATTGCAGATTCTATAGATCAGATATTTGATGATGAAGAGGTATATGACTCAAGTACTACAACAAAGAAGGAATTCCGCACATTTGTTGATAGTTTAACTACTTCTCAATTTGGTAAAATTCAACAGTTCTATGAAACATCACCAAAGTTGAGTCACTCCTTTAAGGTTAAAAACCCTAAGACTGGAAAGGAATCTGAGTACACGATTGAGGGTCTACAGAGTTTTTTCGCATAGCACTCTTCCAGAATAATCTGGAAGGGTATTTTAGAATGAACTTTGCTCTCATGCAGTACCATAAATACAGTTTGAGTGAAATTGAAAATATGTTACCTTGGGAAAAGGAGGTTTATACTACTTTCTTAGTCCAATATCTTGAAGAACTTAAACAAAAACAAGAAGCAGCTAAAGCAAAACGATAGTGGCATCACTTCAGAAGACAGCAACAAGAGATTTATCAACAGCAATTGCTGGTGTTATTTGGAATAGCATCAAGGAAGCTGATTATAAGAGGCAGCTTGAAAAATCAAAAGCATCTGAAGAAGTAAAGCAAGCAGCAGTAAAATTAAAAAAGGAAGATTCTGATTCTGTTCCAGTACAGGATAAGGATCTTAGAGAAACAGTAGTAAAGATATTTGGACCTCTTGAGGGAAAATTACTTCAAACTGAAGGTAAGATTGAAAATCTATCTGCTAAGATTACTACAGTAGCAGGTGGTATTGCAGATACTCAAAAATTAATTGTTAATCAGAATCAGATATTAGAAGATAAATTTGATCAGATATTAAATATTGTTGGTAATAAATCAGCAATAGAAAGACGAAAAGAAGCAGAATCTAAGTATGAGCAATTAGAACTTGCGATAGAAAATAGTACTGATCTTTCAGGAACTTTTGGTGCTGAGAAAACTGCTACTGCTGGTTATGGTGTATTAGGAAAATTACTTTCTGGTCTGTTAGGGAATAGATTTACAGCACAGATCGTAGCACAAATTAGTAAAGCTATTATACCAAAAGGACTTAAAGTAAATGCTAAAATTTTTGGTAAATCTTTAGTTCCTGCTAGTATTAAAAGATTTGCTAAGGGTTTACGTAAACCAGGAACTTCTATAGCTAGGAGAATTTTACAACCTTTTGCTTTTCATAGTGTAAAAACAACTGGTAGAATACTAGGTAGGGGAGTAGGAGAACTTTTTGATTCTGTTTTAGGTAGAAGGTTGTGGAGATTTGGTATTACAGAAATTTTCTTAGGGCATAGATCAGCTAAAGAAATAGCAGAGGAGATTGTTAAAATACGGATAGCAAAAACTGGTGGTAAGCAAGTTGGCAAAAAATATGCTAAAAAACTTGCAAAGAAAACTATTAAGTCTGGTGCTAAAGGTGCTGCTAAGGCAACAGCAAGGAAATCTACACCAAAGGTTTTGCAAAAAACACTCCAAGAAGGAGCTTTTATGAGAGCAATGAGTCACCCTAGAGTGCAAGCTGAAATAATAAAATTAATTGGTGAAGAAGGTGCGGAAAAAATAGGTATAAAACTTGCTGCTAGTGGTGCAAAATCTGGGTTTCCTCTTATAGGTACTGGATATGCTCTTATTGAAGGTATTGCTCGTTTGGTAATGGGTGATCCTAAAGGTATGCTTTTAAGTTTTGGTAGTGGTATACCAGCGGCAGGTTGGGGATTTGCTATTATTGATATTTTACGTGATATTGATAGAGAAGCATATAATAAGAATATTGAACCAAATCTTCCAGTACCATCAGATGCTAATATTGCTGGTTTTTTCCAAGATGCACTTGGAATTGGTCCAGATGAATATGAGATGGGTAATGTAAATATTAAAGCACCTTTAGGTATGGGTAGTGATATAAGTTCTATTTCACAGATACTTGGTGTTACAAAAGCATTTGGTGATGCAACAGGATTTGGTAGGGAAGCTAGTGCAGCAATAAGTGATGCTGGATTGAATTCTTATCCTATACCTAGAGCAAATTATCCATTTGATGTTGGACAATTTAGTGGTGCTAAGTCTATACAAGAAGGAAAGAAGACTCAAAGAGAAGGAGAACTAAAGATGGATCCTTTTGAAAGAAAGGGATGGGAAAAGACAGATGATAGTGATGATAGTGATGATACTAATATGTTTGGTGCAAATCAGAATAGAGATGGATTTGAGAATCAAAGATGGGATTTTTTAGATTGGATACCTGATGATTTTCTTAATAAGAAAGATTTGAAAGGTGATGGGGGTATTGGAGGAGATGATAATGTTCAACCAGTAACTCCTATTATGGGAGGAGATGGTGCAACAATACAATTCTGGGGTCAACAGGGTAGAGATCTTTCAGGTGAACCAGGAGTTGATTTCAGTTATAAAGATTATAAGAGTAACTATAATTTATTCCCTGGATATGTTCTTGAGACTGGATTGTTGTATGGTGATAGATATGGAAATGTTGTAGTAGTTAGAAGTATAGATCCTAGCAATGGATTGGAGTTTGATGCACTTTACTCTCATTTTCCTGATGGTGGAATTGCTGTGAAACCAGGTCAAGTGGTATCTGCTGGAGAATATCTTGGTAAGGTTGGATTTGTGAGTGTGGATGTACCTGGAGTACCTCAGATGCAACCATTTAATGCTGGAAATATGTCAGGATGGCATACTAGTGTTGATTTCTTTGAACCTGATAGTTCTGCACGTTATCGCAATTTAAGTGCAATACAAAGTTTGATTACAGGTGCTGATGGTCAATCACCTGTTGGGTTGTTAGAGCAATTGAAACCCCCAGTTAAAAATGAGGATCAAAGTTCGTTAAATAACATTGAAGCAAATAGTAAATTAGCGTCAACAATGACAGGGTTGGTTGAAAATGGTAGTAGTGAAAGATTGATGACTAAAAGGAGGAGTTCAAATCGTTCTCCTATAGTAATTGTAAATAATCAGATATTCAGTAACAATTCAACACCTATTATTAATGGTGGTGGTACTAAAGAAAGTAGTAATTTCTTTGAAGCATATAACTTAGCAAGGTATACAGTCTAATGGCATTACAGAAGACATATTCAGGAGATTTGAGTACTAGTATTGCTAGTGTACTTTGGCAAGCTAGAAATATTGCAGCTGCTGCAAAAGGAGAAGCGTTAGATGTGGCGAAAGCATATGGTGTAAATCCTATGTTCCGTCTTGGTGAGTTTATGAGTAGAGCATTGCAAATGCAAGCTACTTCTAGACTACCTAAAAGTTTGCAGAGACAAATGCCATCGGTAACGATGGGTGATCCTTCTTATCTTGCTAGAGGACAGAGAAGTAGTGATCCATTAATGGGAACTCCTGCTCATCTTAGGAATCTTCCAGAGTATCAACAGTTTGCAAGTACAGAAGAAAGAAAGTTTAAAGGTAGTAATACAGTACCAAATATACCAAAAGTTCCTGGAATACCAAGAACTAATAATACTGCTCCTAAACAGAAGGGAACGGTAGTTAAGGATCAACAACTTGGTAATTTCTTAGCTGCTGTAGCACTTTCATTAAGTTCTAGTTTTAATTCTATTAATAAAAAATTAGATGAAGCAAGTGAGGGGATTAATTTTGTTAAGGATGGTATTGATAACACTTATAAGAAGTTAGAACAACATTCTGATAGTCTTGAGAGTAAATTAGATGATATTATTGATGCTTTAAGGTTTGCTAATACAGAGGAAAAGGTTCAACGAGATCAGAGAGAATTTAATACAAAGAAATCTCAAGAAGCAAAAGCAACAGATTTATCTAATTCTAATAGAGTGTTGATGCAAGACATGGATAGGCAAGAAATCCGTGATATGCAAGCAGCAGATCTTGCTGAGGATGATAGAGGTCCGATAAATGATATGGGTCTGGGTTCAGAAGAACAATTGGATTTGCCATCACTTGCAAAGGGTGGTATAGTTTCTGGTCCTGATAGTGGTTATCTTGCAGTGCTTCATGGAGATGAAGCAGTTATACCCCTTGATAATAATTATACTCAGAATGAACCTAGTGCTGTTGGTAAAGAATCGGTAGCCAACATGCCAATGCTTCCTAGAGCAGAAATGGGTATTGATAATCCCTCTACTATGAAACCAACTTTTAGGAATAATCTTAATGTTTCAACTCCTATGATGTCTAAGTCTAGTGATGGTGGTGATGGTACAGATCTTGCCAAAGCAATAGAATTACCATCTAAAATGGCAGGTATAGTAACTATGGGTATAATGGGTAATGTATTGAAGAGTTCCATTTTACCAACAGGAATTGTAAGTCATATAAAAGCACTTAGTGCTCCTATAACAGAAGCTTTTGGTGTTCCTAATAATATAACTTCTGATTTAACAGAAGGAACAGAACAAGCTTTTGCTCAGAATCAAAAAAGACAAGAAGTTCTTGCTGGTGGTTTAGGTAAGAAGGGTAGAGAAAAAGGAATATTGGGTAAGATTAAAGAATTTTTATTTGGTACTGGTGGTGGAAATATAAGTTATAGAGGTGGAACTGGTGGTTCTAGTACAGTTTATAATAGGACTGGTGGTGGAACTGGAGGTGGTAATATAGCTTGGGGTAAGAAGGAAAAGAAACAAATAACGTCTAAGTCAGATTTTGGTGCTATTAAGAGAAGAACAGCAACTACTGATGCTTATATGGTAGAAGCTGGTATGTTAGATCCATCTACATTTGAGGGTAAGTACGGTATTAGTGCTGATAAATGGTTAAGATTACCAGACTATCCAAATCAGTCATCACTTAATAGTCCTGTATTCACTAAGAATGTTTCTTATGAGAATGCTTTTGATTATAAGAAGTTTGAGTCACCTCAGTATGGATTGAGAACTTCTGAGATAGCATATAATATGTCAATGGATGATGAAGTAAATAGTACTATTGATTCATTATCTGATAAAGATCAACAGATGATTTTGAACACTCAAACTGCAAATACTAAAACTGGGAATCAAATGGAACAGTCTGCTATTGCAACAAGAGGAAATCCTTTGAAAGAAGGAACTTACTTATCACCATATTCAGTATAATTAAATGGATAAACAGTACGCAAGTAGTTTTGACGTTAAGCAGATTGCCATCTATAAAGCAGGTGATGATTCTAAGCCATATGCTAACCTTTCTGGTGATATGTGTAAGATGTTTCAATATTTTGAAGATATCTTTTGGCCATCATATGCTGCTACTATGGTGATACAGGATAGTGCAGAGAACCTTATCTCTACCATGCCTATTCAAGGTGGTGAGAAGGTAGTAGTTGAAGTGGATGATTTGACAGGAACTTCTGGTAGTAATAGGGGAGTTTATAGTTATGAGTTTCGTGTGTGGAATATTTCTAATAGAGTTAGTACTGTAAGAAATCAGACATATACGTTAGGATTAATATCTGAAGAAGGATTAAGAAATGAAGCTAAAACTGTTAATAGGATTGTAGAAGGTAATACTTCAACTCAGGTTAAAAAGATTCTTGGAGAGTATTTGGGAGTACCTGATCAGAAGATGGATGTAGAGGCATCTGCTTCAAATATAAAAATTCTTCCAATGAAGAAGTCTCCATACACTTTTATTAAATCTCTTTTACCAAGAACATTATCAGATAAAGCAGCAGTTAATATAAAGAAATCTGATAAAAGTAAAACAAAATCGGATACTAATATTACTGATGGACCTGATGCTGAGGCGAAGACGGGAACTGGTACTGCTGGATACTTATTCTTTCAGACAAATAGAGGGCATGTATTCAGATCTATTGATAGTTTAGTTTCTAGCACTTCTTCAGAGTATAATGGAACTCCAGTTCAATCGGGAATATTTTTCTATCAACCTGCCAAGTTGAGTGACCCTTCTCTTTTTAGAATACAAGAGGTGATATTTGGTAGAGAATTTGATATGATTAAGAAGTTGAGGGAAGGTCACTATTCTTCTATCCTGTGTAGTTTCAACATAAATACACTAACTTATGATGAGCAAGTTTATAATCTTGGTGATAATTGGGAGAAGATGGCTCATTTGGGTAGTCAGACTAAATTACCTGAAGCTCAGATGACATTATCTTCTATTCCATCAAGAGTGATGTCTACTATTATAGACAATGAAGTTCATAATAATACGACAAAGATTGCTTCTGTTGAGGATGGTGGTACTGGAACACACCAATACCAAGATCTTCAAAAGCACTTTCTTTCACAAGGACTTGCCAGAGCAGGGATATTGTTTAATCAGCAATTGACCATATCTGTAACTGGACACCTTGAATTATGTGCAGGTGATAAGATTGAAATTAGAATCCCTGAACAAGTTTCTGAGGCTATGAAAGGGGAGTCTACATATGATCCAGAACATAGTGGCACATATCTAATAAAGCAAGTAAATCATCAATTCAACATGACTGATGGTAGAAAGCTAGATACTGTGTTAGACTTGGTGAGAGATTCCCAAGGAATCAAAGACCAAGAAAGTATAGTAAAATAGGAAACTACTATGAAATCTATAGAAGAACATATTGCAAAGGACAAAGAGATCTTAGATGATCCTACAACTAATCCTGCTGCACGTAGGCATTATGAAGAGGAATTGCATGAGTTAGAAGTATATGAAGAGCATCATCATGACGAGATAGTAGCAGGTGATCATCACGATCCTAATGCTATTGAATTGTTCTGTGAGATGCACCCAGACGAACCAGAATGCCTAGTATATGACGATTGATTCTGCCCTAAATGAACTGTATCCAATCCATCAGATAGGTTCTGATGGATTTAAATGGTGGATTGGACAAGTTGAGGAACCTAGCCACAATGATCCCAAACAATCTGGGAGATGTAAAGTAAGGATTGTAGGAATACATCCGAAATCTTGCAGTGCCGTTGAGAATAAGGACTTGCCGTGGGCAATTTCTATCATGCCTGTGACTAATCCTCACCAGGTTGGTGCTTGTGTATCTGTTTCTGATCAACTTGAAAAGGGAGTTTGGGTAACAGGATTTTTCCTTGATAATGAACAACAACATCCATGTATTATTGGATCTATTGGTGGCGTTGCTAACTCTGTAGATAAAAGACCAGAAGGTGAGGATCCAAGTAAAGAATGTAATTCCTTTGAATCTTTTATTCCTAAGAGTGCATTAATTTCTGATCAACCATATGTTGAACCAGGTTCTTTAGATCTACTTGATTATTACACTACGTTAGCTGGACATCATCAGATTGGTGTTGAATGGACAGGATCGGGTAAAGGTGCTACAGAAAAGTCTAACCTGCAACATGCACAGGATCTTGAGAATAGTGAGAGTAATCCTGCTGGAACAAAGGTATGTGTTATAAGACCTAGTACTTGTAAACAAGATTTGAAATCACGGTTTAGTAGATTATTCGGTGAGATGTTACATGAGATTCAAAGGAATGATGGTAAGATAGGAACATATCTCGTGAATGAGATGTCTAGTGGATTATTTGATTCAATAGATGTCGGTAGAGAGTATGTTGATAAAGCAGTTCTTATAATGAGAACCTTTGTTGCTAATGTTAAGGGTTATGTTTTAGAAAAGATTAGAGAAGCAGTTAAGTGGATTACAAAGTCTATTTTAAGACCTGATAAAGGTGGAAGAGGATTGAATGCTGTAACAAGTAAGTTTAATGAATGGTTAGCATTAGTTGGATGTTCAATGGCAGATCTTGCAGATCGTCTTGCTAAGTGGTTAGAGGATATTATTTTTGGTTATCTCTTTAATATCTACAAAGAAACTGCATGTCAGGTTGATCAATTCGTTCAAGGTTTATTAAATAAAATACAATCTTTAATGAATAGTTTACTTGAAAATATTTTAGGACCAATACAAGATATATTAGGTGCAATTGCAGCACCACTTAATATGATTGGTGATGCTATTAATAAAGTTTTAAATCTTCTTGGTATACAGTGTAATGGACCTACAGAGAAATGTACACCAAGAACTAAAGTTTGTACTGATAATTCAAGTGATAAACCAGAAGAGAATTTCTTGGATAGATTATTAAATGATTTAGATTCGTGGGGAACTGGTCAAGATTGGTCACAGTATACTTGTCTTGATGTGTTTGAAGGAAAGAAACTTTTAGATACTGGTGCTGCTTTTGTTGGTGGTATTCAAGAAGAAGATCTTAGAGTTAAGTATTTAATGAGAAATATTACAGTAAAAGAAGGAGAGACTGCTGTATTTACTGTTCAAAGAAGTGGAGTTACTTATATTGCTTCTAGTGTTTTATATAGAGTATCAAGTGGTACTGCAATGAAAGGTTTAGATTTTGAAGATGTTACTGGTGCATTGGGATTTGCACCTGGTGAAACATCTAAGACGATTGAGGTTGATACTTATCAAGATAATATAGAAGAATATAAAGAAGATTTTTATATGAATATAGTTCCAGAAACTCCTGGTCCTGGAACTGATTATCCTTCATTCTTCTTTAATAATATTGCTAGATGTGATATATGGGCTGCTCCAGGTACAGGTGGTGATGCTGCTGAAGATTATGATACTACTATTGATACAGGAACTTCTCCAGTATCATCTAACCCTGACTTTCCTTCTATAAATGTTAACAATCCTGATAATTGGACAGATGCTGTTGAACCTGAGACTACAGGATCAGCACCAACTACTGCCCCTACTTATTCAGTTACTGCTGATAAGACAGTTGTAAAGGAAGGCGAATTTGTTACATTTACTATTGTCACAACCAATGTTAAAGCAGGAACTACATTTGATTATTCTTTGGTTGGGTCTGGTATTACACCGAGTGATATAGTATCAAATACATTAAGAGGTAGTTTTGTAATTGAAGACCTTGGAGATTATAGTGCTAAAGTTGTTATAGGAATTAAAGAAGATGCTAATCTTAATGAACCAGATGAGACATTAATATTTGGAATTCCAGGAACAGGAGCAACTGCAAGTGTAAGAATTTCTGGTGATCTTACTGGTCTTAGTGATGAGGATAAGAAAGAGATTGAAGATCTTTCTGAGAATGATCCTGGTGATAAGAAAACTAAGTTACCAGTTGTCGGTGATATCATAACAGATGACGGTGGTGGTATTATTCATATTCCAATAGATGATTCTGGTACTCGTTATACAGAACCACCAGCAGTCTTTATTACTGGTGAAGGTTATGGAGCAACTGGTGAAGTATTGTTGGATAATGATGGATTTGCTAATGAGATTCGTATTGTTGATCCTGGATTTGGATATAAGTTAAATGTTCCAACTACTGCTAAGAAAGAATGTATTATTGATGCATTTACTATGGGTTCACCAGGAAAAGGATATACATCAGTACCAACTGTTTATATCAATGGTTCTAAGGATGTTGCAGAAGCAGAGATTAATACCAATGGACAAGTGATTGCTATCAAGATTAAAGATAGAACAATTACATTTAATTCTTATCCCGAATTGATTATATCAGGTGGTGGTGGATTAGGAGCAAGGTTTATACCATCATTTGTTTGTTTAGATCCTACTGCTCGTGTTAAAGTTGGTTCTGCTAAGGTTGGAACTGGATCTTATATTGATTGTCCGTAGGAGGTATTATGGCAACACTCAAGACAAAAGAATTTTTTAATAAAGAATTAGTATCTCCTTCTACACCAGATGAAACTAATGATACTAAAGGTGATACTCAACACAAAGTATTAGTAAATGATTGTAAGTTTACTATAAGGACAGATAGAAGGACATCGTTCATTGGAAACAAGCTTTGGGGTCATGGTTTTCATGTAATGCATAACGGTAATGTTCATATTCAGGCAGGTCCGAAGCGTTGGGGTAATGGAAAAATAGTTACTATATCACGAGGAGGACAGATAACAAAGACTGGTCCTTGTGAAGTAGAGAGAAGTGGATTTAGGAAGAGTTTTTTACAGGAAGGTGTAACAGATGATCAGATCATTGCTTATGAAGAGACTAACAGTGGTAATGTAATATCAAACACAGATGGAACTGTTACTATAAATGCAACTAACATTAGAATTGAAGCAGCAGATACTCTTGAGTTAATAGCAGGAGATCAGATAATTCTTCAATCAAAAGGTAGGATTAATCAAAATACAGGTGCTTATGTTTCCACGTTTGATACTAAAAAGGAAGTAGGATCAACGAAAGCAGAGATAAAGGTTCCTCAACGTATTATGACATCAAATGATCCTAGATCATCTGATGATATTGTTATTGCTGGACATGTTAACCGTAGATTTGGTGGTGATTATAGAGTAGAAGCAGGTGGAATATCTGCAACTCATATTATGGGTAATAAAGTATTACCTGGAGTACCACTTGTATTGAATAGAAGTGTTGGATTACATATAGGACTCACTGCTCCTAGTGCTGGTTATGGTGGTATTAATATAGAATCTAAAACAGGTACAGTTGATCTTAAGGCAGGTGTGGATATGAAGATGGCTGCTGGTGCTTTGTATAATCTTACTACTGGTGGACTTACAAATATTGTTTCTGGTGGTGATATTAGTATGTCTTCACCTAAAGGTATTGGTATAGCAGCAGGTATTGCTGTACCTTCACTTGGTGCTGGAGATGTTAAGATAAGAGCAATTAAGGACGTTAATATACAAGCAACTATAAATGCTAAACTTTATGGTGTTGGAACTGCTGAGGTAGTATCTGATGGAATTACAACAATTAAGGGTTCTATTATTAAGTTGAACTAGTGTGCCAGTTGTATAACTGTCACAAGGGGGGTTGACCCCACAATTATAAGATGGCATAATGTATAAATAACTTTACATAACTCAGGCCCGAAAGAATCGTACCCTGTGCTGATGTAAGCAGATCCCATGTCGGGGATCTTATCATCCGCAGGGTCTTTTAGTATCCTTGCGAGACACTTAAAAAAACAAACATGTCTATCAAATCAACAATTGCTGCTGTTGCAGCATCTCCTTTCCTTCTCGCTGGTGCAGCTTTTGCTGGTCCTTACGTGAATGTTGAAAGCAACCTTTCTTACCCTGATGGAGATTATTCTTCTACAGCAACTGATATCCATCTTGGATACGAGGGAACTGCTGGTGCAGAAGGTAAGATTGCTTACTACGTACAGGGTGGTCCTTCATTGAACCATGCTGAAGCAACTGACGATACAGAGACAGAAATCTCTGGAAAGATCGGTGGTTCTTATGCTCTTAGTTCAGATCTTGCTGCTTATGGTGAGCTTTCTGGTGCTACTGCTGGCGAAGACAGCGATGGCGATACAATCCGTAACTACGGTGCTAAGGTAGGAGTTAAGTTCACTTTCTAATTCAGTAAGTAACGAAACACAAAGGGAGGGGTTGCGACCCCTCCTTTTTTATGCTATACTATAAGCATTATGGATAAACCTGTAACAAATAGAGATATAATGAATGCATTGACAAAAGATGGAGGACCACCACTACCTGAGTGG
>Ga0163179_10002798_pt1 | contig 11997 bp, 8 predicted proteins | sample AtlANTMetagenome_FD_109643 | JGI IMG/M metagenome (GOLD analysis project Ga0163179, IMG submission 109643) | Marine eukaryotic phytoplankton communities from the Atlantic Ocean - Atlantic ANT 2 Metagenome | ecosystem: Environmental > Aquatic > Marine > Oceanic | place: North Atlantic Ocean... | reverse complement strand
TTATTAACAGTATTAGCATAAGATTTATTAATCTGCTTTGCAGCTTTTTTATTAGAAAAAACAGGTGTTTCTCTACCATATTTATCTATATAAACACCTCCAACTTGATATGTACGTGAAGATTTTAAAGATGCTTCTGGTGAACCAACAGTTGTAGTGTCAACTTGTGTTATAGTTGTTTGTATATCTGGTAAATTCTGTTGTATTATATTATAATTTTGTAGATAATTACCATATATTAATCTATTTGCTGTTACCTCTTGCGATTTAGCTATTCTTGGCACATTATCCCAAGGTCTTAATATTTGATTCGACTCAATAACACTACCAATAATCTCAGATTTTACTTCATAATTTAAAGATGGAAAAGTTCCATCACCTTTTTCTTTTAACGTATCAGCAACATACACTAGATTATTATTTGATTCTTTATATAATATATCAATTTCATCTACATCAGCTGGTTTTGCTTCTGTTACATTAACTGTTAATTGTCTAAGATTATTTGACATACCTGAGTTATGCCCATTATTAGATTTATATTCAAAAGTACCCGGTAGAAAAGCAACTTTAGAAAATGGAGAGTATGTAGAATATTCACCATCTTTGTATTTCCAACGGTATCCAAATCTTACGAATTTATTTTCAAACAACGGATCTTCTTCGTCTAACGAAGCTTCCCATGTAACTGAACCTATATCGCTAGGTATATCAGTTGGTATACTTTGTATTATACCTGTTATTTGTTGGCCATTATTAACTAACGCTTTTACTAAAATTTTTATAGTATATGTGGTTTCAATGCTATCACTATCCGTGTAGTCTGTTGTTAACGTTATAATATCACCAACTAGGTAACTAGGTGTTGGTGTAAAATATAAACTAACTTCTTGACCAGCTGGTCTAACTGTATTTGGTGTTCCAGCATCACTATCAGCATTTTCAGTAAAATTAAAATTAGTATATACTTTTGTTTCTATACCAGTCCCAGCTCCACTTCTTTTTGAAGATGACATAGTTAACGTTGGCGCTTTTAAAGGAGATAATTTAATTGTAGTTATATCATCTTCTGTAAAATCTGATCCATTAAATTGTGTGTGTTTGTCAAAACCTTTGTCGTTAGATGTGTGGTATTTTTTAAATGAAGATATTTTGATTTTTTTAGGTTCTGTTTGATTGTCTGTCCATAATAATAACCCCTCAACAACATTAGCACCTGTTATTAAATAACTAGAACTAAACTTTAAAATTTTTTTAGTATCAACTAAAATTGGTTTTATTTCATTTGTTGCGTAGTTAAACTCTGCAATAGCACTTACACTTTGATCTGAAGTTGCTATAAACCAGTATATTTTATCATTCTGCGTATCTAATGCGGAACCAATACATTCTGGATTTGTTAATTCTTTTATAGCTTTTGCCTCTGAGCTATTTCCAGTTCCCCATAGTGTTAATGCTTCTGTACTAACATTATAAGTTTTACCATCTTTTAATTGGTTACCTATAACATTTTGCACGGATCCAACATCAGAACCCTCTGAGGTTACGATTTCAATATTTTGGGCGTCTCTATACTCGCCATTAGGAACTAGTCTTTCGTCTAGGTCCTTATTCATTTTACCTAAACGAAAATGATGTTGTAATTCTGGCATATCTTATTAATGTTTAATCTGTTTCGATTTACCTCTCATTATTTGAGCTAGCTCTTCTGATTTTATATTACTTAATCTTAATTTAGCTTTTCTAATTTCAGCAAATCTTTCTTTTTTAAATCTTGCTACAATATATTCTGGTGTATTTGATCTCGTTGCTAAAATAGCATGTGCAATGTATTTGTACATAGCTTCTTCAGCAAACTTATGAACTATCATTTCATTGTCTGTTGCTAAACTATCACTTATATATTTTATAGTAATAGTTTTACCACTTATATTAGAACTAAAATGTATTCTACCTTTAAGTTGATCAATAAAAAATACTCCTTTTGATTGAGAAAATTCTGGATCTAAACCATATCTTCTTCCTTCATTTAATGATGTATCTGGCTCACTGTCATTATCATCGTCAGCATCTTCGCTTGTGTTTGCTTTATATTTTGTCCATGTTGCTGAATTTTCAGACGTTTGTAAATTACCATCGCTATCAAATGTATATGGATAATTACTATTAGCATCTTCTGTTTCTGATTGTATTATTGATAATGGATTGCTAGTAACCCTAGATGGATGTATTAAGTTTTCTAATCCATTTCTATCAACCCAAGATATTTTAACATAATTAACATAATCTTGCGGTAATGGTATTGTTAAACTAGACCCAACATCAACCTCTTGTGATTTAGTAGATCTAAGTGTATCATAACTTAATTCTTGTAATGCTCTTTTAGCATGAAACTGAATATCAGTTCTTTTTACATTAGAAATTATTTTATCTTTACCAACATAAGATACTATAAAGTTACTAATAATATCCTTAATATTTACATGTTGATAATTACCATAAATATCTAAATCATCACTGGTATTAAATACACCATCCGATCCTTCGTAATATGTTTCGTTTGTTGTTGATCCTAGTAAACCCATTTATTATAATTTTTCTTGTTGAACTTTTTGTACTTCTTCTTGAGCCGCAATTTGATACAACCCAGGATCTTTAATTACTAACCCAGATAATTCTAGTATTTTTATTACTAAATCTGTTTCTTCAGATTCATGTAATTCAAAATCCGTACTATTAGTTGAGTTATATAATGCTTGATCATTTATTATTTTATAATCCCACTTAACATCTGTTGGTGATTTAACATAATTTACAGTAACATTTCCTATTGTAATTGTTGTAGGAAATAATTTTATAATTGTATTGCTTTTTCTAACATATACTGGTCTTTCTGCATCCGGAGTAGCTAGCGGTGATCTTTCAATTTGTACTAATTCTTTTTTAGTAATCTCTTCTACCTCTACGTCGTATGCTCCACCAACAGCATAAAAAACTGTACCTAACCTATATGTTGCGGTAGGTAGTGTTGCTTCATTACCACTTGTACTTGCTGGAGATGCTTTCCAAACTTCAAATGGTGCTATTTTTTCTTGCAGTATATGAGACATGTTTGCGTATTCTGTATCATTACCATGCATTCTTTCAAACTGATTTATATCATAAAAATATTGTTCAAATATATCCATCTGAGCTTGATTTGCCAATAAATTAAACTCTTGAGGTGTAATATAACCTCTTTGTTCTTTATTTGCTATTGCTAGTACTCTTTGATAAACTGTATCTATACTTACTGCCATAATTTCTTTTTTATATAGTGTAGTCACCTATAGAGATGACTACTCTATAAAGTGATTAATTAATTTAATCTTTTTAATATACTCTTGTATATTTCTAAACCTTCATCGGTTTTAAAAAATGCTGCTAACGCAGAATATGGATGTTCTTCAAAAGGAACAGTCATAACTTTTCTATTATTACTAGCCCAATTAAAAGTTCTGTTGTCAGAAGATAAAGTTAGTATTCTAGCTTCAACAGCTTTAATACCTATATTTCTTAATTCAACATTTTCATCCTGTACTAAGTCTAAAAATAACTGAGGATTTTTCTTAGCAAATACTAATACATCTCTCTTTATCTCTTTAGATGTCATTTCAGAAACTTTACTTCCTGATTCAACTCTTAATACCGCTTCAGCGTGATCTATTTCTAAATCTCTTGCTGCGTTTAATGCTTGTATTTCTAGTTCAATATCAACTAAATCATCATTAGCTATTTGAACTGAATCAAATTCTTCCCAAACTCTTCCATTATCTGGAGAATAGTGTAGAAATTTCTGTAGTGTTTGTTGATTTTTTGAAACGTTTAAAACGCCATCCTCAAAGGTAATATGTGCTAATCTAGCATCACCTTTAAACTCGTCAACAAAAGGTGTTTTTTGATTCTGTGTATATTTTAGTTCTCTCTCGTATCCTTTTTCCTCATCCCAATAATATACCCCTCTACTTTTTATTGTATATGTTAATGGTGATAAACCATATTTTAATATATACGTTCTATCTTTTATTTCCCAAGAATCTCTTTTAGGTTCTTGTGTTTTAACAGCTGGTTTTGCTTCAACTGCTAAAGGAGTTTCTTCTAAAGAAACTTCTTCTTTCTTTTTCTTTGCCATAATATAATATAATTAAATAAGTTAAAAAAAATAAAGTGCTAGGTGCCGAAGCACCTAACTCTTTATATAAGTTGTATTAGTTAAGTAACATGAAGTTATTAGCTCCTTGAACAACTAAACATCTTTCTGATAGGTAATGTACCTCCATTGCATCAAGATCAGAAGTGATATTTCCACCAACTGAACCAGTGATCCAAGTTTTCATTTTTCTATCATCAGTTTGAGACGCTCTGTATCTTACGTGTAAGAAAGGTCTCTTTAAGTTTTTACCTAAACCTTCATCGTAAACAGAAGAAACACCAGCTGGGATAACAACCCCTCTAATGTCATTGTCTCCGATTGCACCTCTAGTAACTGCATCATTTAGATATTTCCAGTCAGATTTGTAGAAGTCATAAGAACCTCTTCTGAAACCAGCAAAACCTAAATTTAATGCCATATCCTCTTGGTTATTAAATATTCCCCAAGAAGTACCATCTGTACCGTAAGAGTTTTGAGCTGCTAGCATATCGTCGATAGCTAATGATACAGTTCTGTTACAATATATCATATTTTCTTCAATAGCTCCTTGAGCATCGAATTTTTTAAGTATATTATCAAATGAACCTAAATCATCACTTGCTGACGTACCTAAGATACCGCCAGAATAATGACCTCTATCTTTGATAGCCGCAAATAAACCTTCAGTACCACCCATAGTAGCGGCGATATTTGAGTTAGATGCTCTTTTTTCACCTTCAACACTCATCATCTCAAGATAATCAGTGAATCTAGCTCTAGTGTCACCTTCAGCTTTTAGATACCATAAGTATCCAGTCTGACCTGCTTCACCAGTAACTTCGACCCATCCTAATTGAGATGCATCAGAACCAGAAATTTCATATTTTTCTTTTATGATAACTGGTTTGTTAGTGAATGATTTGAATTCTGGAGCGATAACTTCGCTTCTACCACTCGTTCCTTTAGCAAATTCAGATCCGTAAACGAATACAGTAATATTGTTTCCGTTAGCGAATGCACTGTCACTTGCTAATGTTGGTGCTGTGTAAGGATGTACATTAATTGTATTTCCATTTGCATCAACTGAGTTTACTCTACATTTTAATACTTTACCAGCTGAACTGTCGTTATGAATAACGATAGTATCACCTACTCTTAAAGTATCATGACCAGTAATAGTAAGATTATTACTAGCCGCTTGAGCTACAGTACCTGTTAATTTCAGGTGTAGCCTTCCTTGTTCTGACCAAATAACTTGATCAGAAGTCATTGCTTCTTCAGCACCTACCTGAGCAAGCATACCAGAGATAGTTCTTTTTCCGAACACTTCTGCTTCCGCATCGTATAAATCAGGTACATACTGTTGAGCCCAACCCGCTGTTCCACTAGCTGTAAAATCAATATAGTTAGTAGACAACGTTTGTTTATTTGGCGCTGGTACAGAATTTAATCCTGATCCAGCGGTTGGATTAACTGCTGCCATAATTTGTTAAATTTATAATGTTAAACTTTATTTTCTAATTTTAAATCGGAGTTTATTAGAATCATCACCACTAATCACTTTATATTTAACACCTCCAGTTTCAATTTCACCTAGACCTTGTCTTGGTTCCATGTCGATGTTTTTAGATTTAGCAATACTATCCTTGATAGCATCAGCTTTACCTTGTTCATAAAAATGATTAGCAACCGCATCAGCGTTCATAGCCGTAAATAAAGATTTATGATAACCCGAAGCATCTTCCATTTGATTGTTTTTATTCAGGAATTTACTAACAAAGTTGTTAATATCACTTTGAGTTTCTTTTACTTTACCTGCGTCTTTGACATTATATCTATATTTTTTGTCACCAACATTATACTCAAATCCTTTAAATTTATCATTGAATAAGTTATTAGTTTTTGTATCAAATATAGTTTTTTGTTCTTTTGCTATTGTTTGAGACTCTTTATTCTCCTTATCATATCTATTAAAAAAATCAACAGCTTTCTGTTGGTCGGATGTTAACTTAACACCACTCTTGATCTCTTCATAGTACTTGGACTTTAACCCGTCCATGTGGTTTTTAGCATTGGCAACTTGCTCTTTAAATGCTAATTTCTTTCTCTTGACATCTCTTTCTTCATCAATTTCTTCATCATATTGAAATGAATCTTCAATTAAAAAGCTCACTTCATCATCAGTTAAATGTGATTTAGTTTGCTTATAGTATTCACGAAGTACAGTCATGTCATCATACTTGCTATAATCTTGATTTAATTTTACATAGTCCTCAAGATCACCCCCGGTTTCATTCATAAAGTCTACAACTTTTTGAATATTTTCCGGTAAGTCTTTACCAGTTTCTTGTGATTCTTCTACAGCTTTTTCAACTGCCTCTTCAACTTTCTCAGCTTTTTGCTCAGTAGCTTCATTAGTCTCTTCTTCTGTAACTTCTTCCAAGACTGGTTTTTCAGTTTCTTCTTTCTCTTCAACCTTTTTTTCTTCCACTTCTTCTTGAACCTCCTCAATAATTTTATCATTATTTTCTTCTTTAGGTTGTTCTTTTTCTTGCTCTTCTTTAACAGGTGGTTTAGACATATCAACCTTTACAGGTTCATCGCTAACACTCATCTTTTTCATAGATGGTTTTTTCTTTACTTTTAATTTACCATCTTCAGTAGCCATTTTTGTTTCTACTTTTTCTTCAGTAGCCTTTTTATCTACTTTTTCTTTTATTGCTTTTGCCATAATATAATATTATAAAATTAAACATACTATCTAGGTTCAAACATACCTAGATCAAATCCACCTCCCAATGTGTCATTGCCAGATGACTCAAATTTTTTAGGTGGCTTACCAGTTTGTCGCTGGTCAATTAATTCAGATTGTTGAGATGCTTGAATTCTAGTTCTCTCATCTTTACGATCTTCCTTATTATTTTCTTTACTTTTTTCAACATCAACTTCCAATTGTTTTAATTGCATATTAAGTTGAAACTCATGATTCATTAAGTCTTTTTTCAACACAGCTTCTTGCTCTTGTCTTTGTATTTCTATTTGAGCTTTAACTTGTTCTAACTGTGCTTGACTTTGCGTTAATGCTTGTTGTTTTTGAACTTCAGCTTGTGCTGCAACTTGTTGCGCTTCGGCGTTTGCTTTTGATTGAGCTTCTATATTTTGCTGTTGAATTTCTTGATCTTTTTCTATTTTCTTTTTACGCTTTACCTTTAGTAATTGGTTTGCTAGTTTAATATTTTTTATTTCTCTAATATCAATCGCGTCTTCCAAATCAATACCCTGCTGCGCTATCGCGGCTTGTATATTATTTTCTAACATTTGTTTTTCTTCCTCATCTGGCGCTAATTCAATAAATATACCAAAGTCACATAAATGTAGCTCGGTCATCTCGCTTAACGTAGCAACATTATGAGATCCAATTTGTTGTATAAATGCTTCTGCTGTTGGGGAATATTCAAGTATATCAGATACTCTAAGTGATAAACATTCAGCTAATTCTGTTGTTAAATATAATCCAGATTGTAATATGTGTCTTGTTGCTGTATTGCTATTTGCTGCAGCAATTTTTTGTATACCAACTAATGCGTTTTTATCTGGCGTGCTAGCATCTCTTGCCTCATTTAATCCGGTCACATCTCTTATCATTTGTAAATAATAATTATATGTTTGAATTAATGATTGCATTTTACCACCACCATTACCACTTGCAATTTCTTGAATAGGTACTTTACCAGGATTACCATCTCCATCTGCTGTTAATGATCTACCTATAATACTACCAGTTTGGAAGAACATATTTAAAGCTTCTTGTGGATTGTAATTTGTTCCATTACCTAAATCAACTTCAGCTAAACCATCAGCATCTAAGTAAACACCATCTGGAACCATTCGTGATAATACTTGCTGTAATTTTAAGTGAGTTAATTGAATCATATCAGCAAACCCAGTTATTCTACTAACTAAAGATTCAATTCTACCCTTGTACATTCTTGGTGCTACAATATGATAATTCATTTTTACCTTAGTATAATCACTTTTAGGTCTCATCATGTTTTTAGCCAGCTCCCATTTTAATAAATGTTTTGTGCCAACAACTATAGCTCCCTCATATAACACCTCAATTGATCTATTTACTTTTTCAAAATTAGCATCAATAACAGGTGGATCAAAAGTGTCGTCTCTAACTATAATTTTACTACCACCACTTCCAGTTTCTTTTACCTTATAAACCTCATTGGCGTACGTTTTGTAATTAAAATATAAAACTTGAACAACATTATTATCAACATCATTAGGTTCATATATACTTCTATTTGAAACATGCGATCTATGTATTGCTTGTTTTGTTATTTTTACTAAATCCTCGTCAGTTAACTCAGGGAATTGTTTTTTAAGTTCATTGACTGGTATTGTTTTTACTTCACCACAATAGTAAATATCATCAAAATAAGGTGAATCAGTGTGTGAGTAAACAATGTTTGCTGGATCTACGTATTCTACCTTAACACCTTCAGATTTAGTATAATGATCTTTTACACAAGCCACACCAATAGTAGCTAAATCATAATACAATCTCTTTTTAGTTAGTTCATATTTATTACCATCTAATATTGTATTAATTGCTTGTTCTTCTGCTATTTCAACTGCTTGTTTATAGTTTAACTGCATATGTAGTTGTAACTCTTCTTCAGTATCTGGTAATTCATTAGGATCATTTGTCATTACATTAACACCAAAAGCTTGTTGAATATATGAACTCAACTCTTTACTTCTCATGTCAGCTAATATTGATTCCATATATTGTGTTCTTTTTTTAACACCATTGGGATCTGTTGAGTATGCTTTTACATCATACACTCTTTCTGATATGCCATTAACAACTATATCTACAAACTTTGGTATAATCGGAACAGGTTTCCAATCTAAATTAAGATATGATAAATCACCATTTATAGATAATTCATCTTTATATTTTTGTATGCTTTGTTCTCCCCTAGCATATAAACGTAATTTGTGGAATTCAGTTTGATTGGTATTAAATCTATTTATACCAGAATCAACTCCAAACCATTCGTTTTCTATTGCTAAACCGACTTTCAATCCATATTCTGGACTCATTTTTTCTACATCGCTTGCGATTTGACTAGGAAAACTACCTTTTGTAACTATTTCAGCCATACTTATTTCATTAATTTAGATCTTGTGCCAGTATTTTTATATCTAGCAAAATTTATGTTTACTTTTTCTTTTTCTATTTTAGCATTTGGCCTGTATAAATGTCTATTACATGCCATTATAGCTAAACCTGAACTTATTGTTGCATCAAACTTTGTTCTTTTATTTATATCAAACCTTGACCAATCATTAAGTGTTTTATTGAAATACATATTACCATGCGACCCATCTGATTTCATACCCACATGATCTTGTATATACATTTCAATTGCAGCAGCGTGAGCTTGCTTAATATCTTCGCTTGAGTTTGGTATACCACCTATTTCTTTTTCAGCTACAGATAATTTATTCCAAACTTTATCAGGTCTATTCATGCTAAACCCTCTATAACCTCTTCTTCTAAGATAATATAATAATCGAGGTTTATTATTTTCTGCTAATAACGGCATACCATAAAAATGCAATGCCATTAAAACATCTTCAAAGAATATTTCAGCTGTTTGTGGTCTAGCTATATACTCTAAGAAAAACATATTAGCTGGAGCATCCTCCATACTAAATTTACTTAAACCATGTAACGAACCTTTTGACCCTTGACCATCAACAGTTCCTGATATATCATAACTATCACAACCAAAAGCACCCATATGTTCATTACCTGGAAACTTAATACCATTTTTAATTATAATGTTATTTTGTATATCTATTTTAGGTACCCAACTAACACTAAACCTTCCTTTTGGATCTGGATAAAATACTACTTTTGTATCTTTAACACCATTAACCCAACCAAAATTACCACTAGTAGCTTGAGCTTGGCTATTAACTTCTTCATTAAAATCTATCTGCTCATATATTTTAGCTAAATTAAATATACTATTTTTTGTTTCATCTCTAAAAGCGTGCTCTTCAGATCTTGGAAATTGTCTATAAAATTCATTTAAAGCATCTGGATCATTTTTTAATCCTTCAACTTCATTATCCCAATGATCTATAACACCGGTATCTATTAATTCGTCATAAAAATCATATGTTGGATTTGACGGTGTATCAAAAACAGGCATACCATACCTATCCATAAATCCTTCATAGTTCCACTCCATTGGTATAAATAAACTATATAAACCAGATTTAGTTTGTCCGTTTTTATTTCTTTTTGTTACATCAGAATCTCTATACAGTTTTTTAAAACTATCCCCACCTTTATCTAATGCGTTTGATGTACTTCCCATCATACATTTCCCAATAATTCTACTACCTAATCGCAAACATGTTTTAGTTACTCTCCAGTTATTTAAAATATTATCAGGTCTCTCCCATTTACCACTCTCATCATGCACTAATAAATTAAGTTTTTCTCCATCGTAACTATTATCACCAGTGTTTTTCCAGTCAATAGTTGTATCTAAACCTACAATTTCTTCAATTTGTTCGTTTGTTTGAAGTTTTTTACGAGTAAACTTTTGAGCCGGAACCCTATATGCAAGTTCGCTTTTCGGTCTATCCATTCCATCTTGAATCGGTTTAAAGAAAAACGGGTAATTAACAGATATTGGTACAACCTTATCTGTAAACATCTTTTTAGCGTCCCAACCAGTTTTTGATAGTATACCATATCTTGCATCACTCGAGATAGTAGCAGCATTAACTGTTTCCGCACTTGCCATAAACGAGAAACCAGATCGTCTATTTTTAAGGTAACATATTCCATAAGCACGTTTATCTGCTTTACAAGCTTCCCAATATATATAGAATAATCTATTGGATTCTCTAAATTCAGGAGCACCCACATCAATTTTTGACCACTGAAGATACATATAGTGAGTACCGGTAATATAAGTAGACTTACCATTGTTATTAAACCAAAAACCATTGTCCCTACGATTGAATTCTTCATTTATATAGTCAAACCATTTATCTTTATGTTCATTAGGGTAATCTCTCCAATCAAAAATGGTTTTGACATTTTTTAATGCTTTTGGATATTCAAATTGTTCCCAGTATTGTTCTTGTTTCTTTTTTGACCTACTGTAAATTTTAGTAGGTGGAGGTAAAGCTATTTTAAGATTTTGTATCTCGTATATTTCACCTATTACCCCTGTTTTGCTTATAACTATAATATCATGTTCTTTATTATAGCCATATTTCCATTTCTTTCCTTTATTAAGCCTTTTTAACGTGTTGATTCTTATTGGCTCAATAATTTTATATAAAGTTTGTTTGTACATTATTTAGATCTTCTTTCAGCAAAACCTTGAAAGGTATTTTCTTTTTGCGTTGTTGGTTTATCTTCTAATATATTTTTTTCTTCTTCAATTCTATTTAATATTTCAAAAGCATCAAATATAGCTAGTTTTTTTGTAGCTGCAGCGTTTTTTAATCTATCTGCAGAAACATCATCTTCTGAATCAACAATTTTTTCTTTTGCTACTTTTATTAATTCATCTACAGCTTTATAACCAGCTTGGATTATATTCTTCTTCTTGTCCTTGATATTCATATTTAATTGAAATGTCTTTTGTAAAAACTCTATATAATCTTTCACCATCAATAATAAATTCATATTCACTATCTGGTGTAAATCCCACTAAATCACCAATATTTATATTAGGTAATGTGTTATCTGTATATTTCAATATACCAATCAGTGG
>Ga0163179_10002796_pt1 | contig 12002 bp, 8 predicted proteins | sample AtlANTMetagenome_FD_109643 | JGI IMG/M metagenome (GOLD analysis project Ga0163179, IMG submission 109643) | Marine eukaryotic phytoplankton communities from the Atlantic Ocean - Atlantic ANT 2 Metagenome | ecosystem: Environmental > Aquatic > Marine > Oceanic | place: North Atlantic Ocean... | reverse complement strand
TAGAGATGTTATTCCAACTGATCAAATTCAAGAGCAAGTAATTAATGTACCCGCAAGAATTCAAGGTGCGACAAGATTTGATAATTGACTTTGCTGATTTTTTTTATCATGTAAATATAAAACCAAAATGCTGCAAGATTACGATCCTCTGACAGTTGATCCCGAGTCGAAGCCCGTTGCTTCTGACACTTTGGCTATCAAACCCGAAAACAACACCGATTATAATTCGTCTACTGGTGGTAAAAATATCCGTTTTTACATCCCCCCGTATCTCCAGCACACTCTCATGAGTCAATCTGTTCTTACATTTGAATTACAGATATTTGGAAAGGGAGGTTGCGTACCCTCTTCTTCGGGACATAGTCTGTTCAACATAGTGCGTACGATGGATGGATCAGGATCTCACACATTAGAGGAGTGTTTACAATATTCTAATTTCGTGTCCCAAGTGTTCGATTGTACATCTTCTGAAAGCACAAATGCTCAACGCGCGTTTTTCGAAGGTGCACAGCCAAATAAGTCAATCAGTGACAACCTATATTGGGGCAACGCTGCGACTTGGTATGGCGGAAGTGGGGTGACTTTACCGAATGAAAGTAAAAAGGTGCAAATTGCAATGCCACTTGCAACACATTTCCTTTCGAATCCAGAATATCTCCCCATACACATCATGAACGGTCTTCGTATAGAATTACTTACAGATTCCTATTTGCGTTCCCTACGCTATACAACTGGGTCATTGGCCGTCGAATCTTCGTTTAGTCTACCATCCAATTTGCATATTCCACTCACTATGACGGACATTCCAGCGATCACAGGCCCCCCGGCGTATACCGCTGTGCCCCAGTTGATTATTTCCACTGGTGCAACCGGTTGGGTCGCTGCTGATGAAGGATACATACGCTGCACAGGCACCGGAAGTATTTCTGCTGCTACCGGCGTCTTCCATGTCATCACCGTGGCAGGCGGTGCGCCGACTGTTGTGGAACTATTCTCAACAGGATCTGAGGCTCCGGACGAGACTAATACCAAATGCTTCCAACCAGGAGATGAAGTCACACTCACAAACGCGGCTGGAACCACGGCAACCGTCAAATTCGGTACAAATGTGAATGGAATGGGATATGGACGAAAATCAAATGTGAAAGTCGAATTTGAAATGCAAATTTGCACAGAATCTGATATTACATATACTTCCGGTGATGCACAAATGGGTAAAGCATTCCATTTTGGCGAGGGTAATGTATTATCGCCTTTTAGGTTCGTGCCCGCGTACAATGCGACTTATAAGAAACCATTCCCCGATGACATCAGCCCAGTGGAAGTTGGGGACATCCTTCATATGGAAAATAACGACGGAACCGATCCAATTACGCTTGGGCTCGTCACTGGCTTGTGTGCTAGACAAGGCGGCAGGTATACCATTAAGTTCAGCCCGAATGTGAAACTATCGAAAGATGACGCATCGGAAGATCATAAATTACTCACAAAACCATATTCTCACAACGATGTCACTGGCAACACGGTCCGAAACGGTATCTCCATCTTTGTAAAGGGATCGGACAGAATTAACGGTGCGTCTACATCGAATTTTACAAACCTCGCTAACGCTTTCCCTGAAGCTCGAGCAGCAGCGGTTGAACAAATCAGTTACACCATCTCAAATCTTCAATATCAAGTTAAAAGAGCATTCCTTTCCGAAAAACAAGTCCAAAGTGAAATACGGGCAATCAATTCCAACTCGGGTATGGTTGTGGACATTCCGACCTTGTTCACACAACAGACGAATGTAGTCAAGATGTCTGGTCCGACATCCTCTCTGATTTCAGTACCAAATCTAACAAAATGTCTTAGTGTATTGTCTGTGCCTCTTGCACAATCAAAACAATACGATTTGCGGTACGATGCGTTTGCTGGTATCGTCGATGACGCAGAAAGTTACTTTTACCAAATTGGTGACACTCTCGAGCCCGAACGGCCTGTCGATTTAAGCGGGTACGACGGTAATAATCCACTGTGGAGTGTACAACACGCTCTCGAGTTTATTAAATCAATGGAGAGTGCCGGTTATTTTCCAACAAACATCACCCGTTTGGCCACACGCTTTGCAATCGGCCGTGCGTTCGCTCGTAGAGGATCGTATTTCAATTTGATGGCCGTTGGTGACCTCTCACTTCGTGTAAACTACGGAGCCAGTGTTGCACAAGATAAATTATTCGTCCATTACATTTCACATCTCCGTCAAATTTTCGTCAACAGAAATGGTATGCAAGTTAGCAATTAAGACAATTAAGATTTTTAAACGAGTCTGCATAATTTTTTTTGATATGTAATAATAAAACTCAAACCATGGATCCGGAACAGTTGATGACATTCAGAAAACAAAAGACATTTCTGACGCCAAATAACGCACCCGATCAAGGTGTGTATCTATCCACTTCGTCTCCACAGATTAATTTTGTTATCGCAAGCACGCCTGGAGCGTATATGGACCCCAGAACTTTGCGTTTACAAGGTAAATATCGCATTGTCTCTGATACGACGAATACTTTGCCTCAAAATATCACGGATGGTTCTGCTGCGTCTGCGACTTCGGGAGTAGGAAGCAATCCGTTTTGTGGTATTGCAGGGATCATAGATCAAATTAATATCAGCACCGGCAATTCTAGAACGATTGAATCGATCCGTTCATATAATTCATACCTGGCTACTACGCGCCCGTTTTTCACATCAGCAAGTGATGTAAACAACGGAGGGAATCTTTACGACGCTACATACCAAATCAAGTCTACAACCAATGCCTTGACAACGAATCAAGAAACAGACTTTGCCATTCAACTCAGAACAGGATTCTTTCATAATAACATAATTCCCATCTCTGAAAAAGGGACATCGGGCTGCAGTATTCAAATTTCTTTGTGTCAAAATAACAACCAAATTCAACCCTTTTTCGTTTTCGACCCCTCTGCGCCTGAGGGCAGTCCGATCTTGTCAACTACCGAGTTTAGATTTGAAGTTTTCGATTTGGCGTTGACTTTTGACACATTAATTGCCTCGTCATCGCTTTATTCAAAGATACCAAGCACTGGCGTTTTGCAGTTCAACACGGTGTCTTCTATTGTATCTACTTTGTTAAGCTCTGACGAAACCAAAAACTTTAATTTCGGGACTACCAATACCCTTGCAGTTACCCATTCCATGATACCGTCGATACATCTAAACAATAGAAAAGTCGATTCTCTACGATTATGTCAACCCGAAAACGGTGCGACCGTCAATGGAAAGGGAACTATAGCTCCGGTTACAGCTGTAACTTATATGAAGAGTGGCCGTATGTTCCCATACGATTATGAACTCTCAAGTCCCGATCAAGCTCTGAATAGACGCCCATCGGCTATGATTATCGAACCTGCACAAAATTCCGTTTCCTTGTACAATAATGAGGATTCTATGCTTTCACCATGCACATTTTTGGGATTGACATCTGGACGCCTGAATTTGGTGAAAAATATCGCTCAACCATACCCTTGTATATCGGATCCCAATAGTCTCTATATTTTGGGGGTTCCTATGGATTCTGCAAGAACTGGTGTTTCATTCGCTCGTGATAACTATTCTGTACGCATAAAATCGGGACTTGATCAACGATCGCCCATGACATTGTTCACTTATTGTTTAGCCAGAAATCTTGTTCAATACAGTCCTGCTGGTATTCAAACTCTGGAATGAAAGTCCGGAAAAAAATTATATATTACTAAATAAAACAAACCAAGATGGCAGAATTGGAAAGAGCGGAAGATCAGGTCTTAGGAAAATCCGAGGAAAAAGAAGCGTTTATGAAAGTGGAAAGTACGATTTTGGAGCCTATTGTTTGCACACAGTCGTTTATACGCTTTCAATTGGCCCCAAAAGGCGTGTTATCGCGCGATAGCATGATTCAGCTTCGATACCACTGCAATTCAAGCGCTGCGGATGCTCAATTATTCCATCCCATCAATGTCGGTATCTCAGCGGCGATTCGTACTGCTACTTTGAAAATCGGCGGAGTTATCGTTTCTAAGCTCGAAAATGTGCCTTACTATCACGCGATGACCAAAGCATACAATTCTCCTGCGTATCGGAGTGGTATAGACAATCATTTACACGGTATTAACAATGTAATATCACAGAACAGCGCGCCAACCACAGAAAGTGGGACCTTTGGCTTAAAGGATGTCGAGCCAATTTCGGCCACCGAAGGCCGTTTGCCGTACACGATGATGATAAGAGAAAAGGGAAAAGGTGGGCCGGTCCATGGTATCTTTCTCAAAGACCTCTTTAGCATTCTCAACGATGTCGAATTACCTCTGTTTTTGCTTGAAAATGCGGGTGATATCTACATAGAACTGGAACTCAACCAGCAGACAAATTCGCAGACAGGAACGGATGTTGGCAATATCGGCGGCGACGCACCCAAGGATGGCCTTGGAACGATTGCGGATTGCATTGCAAAGAGTGGCGTACGCCAAGACATAGACACATCTGTTTCTCTCGATACCGATTCTGTCAAGATGTTTGTAGATCGTCTTTATTTCAACGAAGATATCATGGCAGAAAAGGCTGAATCATTAAATGCCAGCAAAGGTCGTATGATTCAATATGTCGATGTAGTCCATACCACTGCGGCTCTCAAACAAGGACCCGCACCTGCAGTCAATACAATCCAGGCCAAACAACTGACAAATCAAATTGCAGTTTCTGGTATGGATCTTCAGAATCTAAAATGGTGTTATACCGTTTCTAAAAAGGAAACTCTAGGACCAACCGGTCAAGTGAAACAAAAACCATTGTATTCGAGTGATTTTGTTGGAAGATACAAGATGTGGGCAACACCGAAAGCTGATTCGTATAATATTCGTATCAATGATATGATGTTTTATAATACCGAGGTAAGCAACACTGCGTTCAAATGTTCAGAACTTGAATCAATTTACGCAACTCCCGTGGCGCTATCGACGGCATTGTATTCGCAGGATGCAGAAACCGAAAAAACAGGAGCTTACAATGTCAAAACTAATCTCTTCCCGGATACTACATCGTATTTGCTCGCCGGGGGACTTGAATTGAGACAATTGAGCGGAAGTCACCATTTCGCGGGCGCTAATGTCACGGTAGCGTACGGAAATGCCCTCGATGACAGCACACATATAGGCCAAAAGCCAGTTGAAGTCCAACACACCTTTTATCGTAACAAAGACACTAACTATGATGTGACTTTTCTGTATTTTGCGGAAGTAGTCAAAAAGCTTGCGATGAAAGATGGACGCGTAGAAGTGTTCACTTAAATCCACTTATCCACTTCATAATCCACTTGATATTTATTATATTTTTACTAATAATTACTAATAAAATTTAAATAATAAGTGGATAAGTGGATAAGTGGATCTTGTTTGAGCAGTTTGAAAAATTTCAAGAAAAAAAATAATTTTTTTGTCTTCTAAAATACAAACCTGAAAAAATAATCCACTTGATCCACTTATCCACTTCAAAAAAAAAAATTAAATTCAAGGTGGACTCCATTTACATATGGGACATTCGGCCTTTGGTAATTTCAAAATACACGAACTACAAAAACAATGTCCACATACCAACCAAGTGACACAACATTTACATGGTTGTTCGGTACAAATATCACAATGTGGTAATTCTTTTTTTGCCAATGTCATCAAATCGAGCATCTGTTTCTTCATATGATCACCAACAATTAAATTTGAACTTTTTTCAGCTGCCAATGCAATTTCAAAAAGAGATTCGGCTTGATTTCGAGCAGACCGACGAGGCATTATAATATACGATTTATTTTTTTTTAGAATGCACTTGCAACCGTAGTTTGTTGTAGCGTCGCATCAATGCTCGGTGCCACAATTGCTGATTTTTGGGTATTAATTGGTACTTTTGGGTTGGTATCAATCGGTTTCTTTGAAAATGCCTTGTACAAATCATATGCCCCAATCCCAAGCAAACTTAACAATGATAGAGGACCAGCAAGTTCTCCTAAAATACCACCTGTGGCAATCAAACCATCAACCACAGAATCGCCTAATACTGCCCTTGCACCAGTGGAAATGGCTGTGGACGCCGCAGTGGCTGCTTCCGTGGCCGCAGCAGAGGCGTCTGACGCCAAATTCCCAACGGCCCGTGAAGCATCACCCAAAGCGTTTCCTATGCGTCCTCCAGTCTGGGCTATGTTGGTTGAAATTTTACCAACCAATCTTGCGGAGGATGTCATAAGTTGACGACCCGCGGAAACAGCCGATTCTTCGGCGGTAGCACCAGTTCTTGCAACTGTTGTGTCAGCAACGGTTGTATCAGCCACTGGCAAGTTGGTTTCCGGTGGAGGAGCCGACGAATCTATTGCTTGTGAAGATGGACCAAATTCATCTCCATAAGAACCCGCTGGATCTGAAATCTGTTCTCGTAATGGTCGAGTCGATGTCATTTTGTTTGTTCTAGCTTGCATTTCGGTACCACTTTCATCCGGTGCCGAGAGCGGTTTTCGAAAATTTGCAGGATTAGGTCTTCCTGCTCTTTGACTTGCAAATCTTGCTCCAACATTTTTCCTGGCGTCATTGATCGTTTTTAAAGCTCCCGGCACGGCCGCAGAAGCCGTACCGAGATTTATAAGGGACTGCGCTTGATCGCGTTCGTCCATATGCTGATCGTACAATTTCTCGACGCTATCCATTATAAACGATCTTGCAAGTTCCTTTCGGGATCCAACACCTGAAGAATACTGATTGAATGCTTCAAGATATCTATTTTCTGCTGCCATGGTTTGTTTATTATATAAAAACAAATTAAATGATGATGAATTACTGATAAAAGGATCAGCCAATATGCACAAAAAATTAAGAAGAAACAGGAGAAAAAAAATATAGTCTTATTATAAACCTATGGAGGAACCAAGTGAAGATTTGTCTTTACAAACAGACGCGGATATGTTCGAAACGGCAAGCGAAGCAGGCAGACAAAAACGATCCATCTCTGATCGTCAACGCCAACATCTGATGAAAGCACGAGAAAAAGCCAAAGAAAAGGCTGCCGAAAGACGAGAACTTGAACGAAAATACAGAGAAGAAGAAGCGAGACGGAAAAAAGAAGAAGAGGAAAGACAGAGACAACCAGAGAAAGAACCAGAACCAAAAGAAGTGGACGATGATTGGAATAGCGAAGATGAGGATATCGCATTGTTCGAAAACTGGTTGAAACATATGGGTCGGTACAAAGAATTGAAAGATAAACGGAAAAATGCAGCAAAGGAAAAAGAACCGGAAATCGAACAAGAGCCAGAACCACCACAATTACCACCACTACCACCAGCACCAAAAAATCCTTCTCCACAATTGCTAAGATATTCCATGGTAACCAAACAGTACAAAAAGCATCGGGGTCCAAGAGTACGCTAAAAAAAATATTGTTCAATATGTAAAGAAATGGACGAGTATTGGTGGGAAGATTTTCGAAAACGCTATATGACGCCCTTCTTTAAAGAGATTCGACGAAGAACAAATGTATTCGGAAGTTGCAAAACTTTTCCATGTTGCCATTTTCATGCATTGGATTATTTTGATCGTATCACGGATAATATGGACATTAGCGTCCATGGAGGCGTTCCCATTGAGCGATTGCCTATCATTGCATTCACACATCAAGACATTCATCGATACAGAAAGATTGGCGAGATGTATGTAATCCTCTATGAAACAAACGGATATGAACGAATACTTATCGAATCCATTGCAATACTTCACAAACTGTCGTTTCAATATGTAACAAGTTTTTCAGACCCTAAAATCACAATCTGCGTCGTTGCAAAAAAATATCATCTTCGACCACATGTCAAGAAATTATTCTTCGCAATATGTCGCATACGGATATTCCTCAATAGAGTTGTAAATAAACTCTATCGTCCTCCAGATGGAGCTATCTTTAAAAAATGGTTGCAGCAAAGTGTAAATATCCTACCTATCCAAGATTTCCAAAATTTCCAGCCCAATTGATAATTCCGGAGAGGTCTATGGGTTTCTTCGATCGTTTTACTTTTTTTTTGATAGTAATCATAATAATTTCTTCACCTTCCGAGTCAACTTCCGATACAACGATTGGTTCTTCTTTAACTTCTTTCTCTTCATTCTTCACTTCTTCCTTCAAAGCATCCATTTCACGCTGTTTTTTCTGTTCACGAACCAGCTTCGCTTTCTCACGAGCCTTTTTCAGTTTTTCAGCTTTCAAAATTTTCTTCTCTTCGTCCATCTTTTTATTTTAAACAAAATATTTTTTTTCTCATCTACCCAACACAAAAATTTACTAACCGACTAACCAACCTCCTACCTCTTTTTAATAAATTTTGAATTTGAAATTGTATAAAATTATAAGAAATGATCGATTGGAGATGACATAAAATATTTTCCGAATCTCAAAAAAAAAAAGTTTCAAAATCGATTTGAGGTCGGTAGGTTGGTTAGTCGTTTTTTGGTTTTTGTACTTTACTCCATACTTGAAATCATATCACAATTGCATACTTGCATCAACTTCATACCAAGACATGATTGCACATGACCACCCATGCGAAGTGCTTTACATTCTGATTGTGGATCCGGTGGATACTTCTTCAAAAGTCGTTGTTTTTCTTCCCTTTCTTCTTGTTCTCGTTGGCGTCTTTTCTGCTCCATTCGATTCCATTCTTCTTGTTCTTGTCTTTGTAATTCTCGTTCTTCTGCAATTTTGATTAATTCTTCTTCTCTTTCTTTTTTGCGTTGTTCATATTTTCCAGAATTCTGTCGAACGATTTTACCTCTGGCGTATTTTTGTATTCGCATTGCCATTCCAGTTTTTTGATCATCTCCAAATGTTGGAGGAAACTGGTCAGGATTTTCCACCCATTCTTCGAATCGTGAATCCTCAACTTCATCTCGAATAAAATCAACATAGTAATCAAGTAACTCATCATCCTTCAAGTGACATAAACCACAAGTACATCCGTTACATTCTTCACATTTTTCCGTGAATGATACAATCGATTTTTTAGGATTTCGTGATTTGTAATCTTTGATACCTTGTTCGCGTTCTGCATCAAGACTGAATTTGGATCGTAAATATTGAAGATCAATTATAAAATGGTGAGGGCCTGGTTGTTGATTTTTTTCATCCCATGGTCGCTCTTTTCGGATCCCTCCATGTTTCATTGAAATCCAATTTCCAATTGCGGTGGTCATGGATCTTGGTCTCAAGGGTTCTTTGAAGGATTGCATTCGATTGAAAGATTCCAAATGATACAATATTGTATTTTTGTCACGACGCTCCTCATACTCTGCAAGTGATTCTCTTGAATCATATGGATATTTATCTTGCTCGGTCAAATCAATCTCTTTCACATTCCATGGTGTATTTTCACATAAATGAATCAGAAATTTTTCACACAAGGTTCGATTGCGCTTTCTTTCTTCTTTTGCAAAATTCCCAGTGACTTCATTGATTGTATGAAACGAAAACCGCTGTGGACAATCCAGTCGTAAAAGCAAATAAGCATACAAGACTTGCACTTTCTCATCTGCTATATATTGACCAAGACTTGTGTTGTATGTAACAAATTCTTGCGGATCATCAATCCATTTTTCCTTCCAGTAACTACTGCATAAAGTCTGAGCAATTCGACCGCCGTTTTGTTCATCTGGTAATACCGGGTCATTTGCGTCAACCACGAAGCGTGTGTAATTGTGAATCGTTTCCGCTCTTTTATGCATCGCCTTTCGTTCTACGGGATTATCAGTGATCCATACACGCATCGCTCCAGCATCAGATGTAAATTCACTTGCTTTTGGTTCTGCCAACCGACACACAATCTTACCATCACAATAATCAGTTCCATTTTGACCCCATACATCTCGTGCTGGGTGAGAAGTCATACAATAATATCTCATTCCAATAATATTCATAATCATATCGATGCGTTGTCCTTTTCCAATTCGCTTTTGACCGAGCAACCCAAGTAAGATACCAATCTTAATTTCTGGATATTTTAAAGTATGACTCCAATATTGACCTTCAAATTCACGAAAGTTGTCATCAATTAAACGATGAACATGTCTCACAAAGAAGGCACATCCTTTGATGACATCTTCGGTAAAATCTGAAATCTTCATGTTTCGTACTTTTCGAAAGACTGCATACCCCTGCCATAAATTGTAAACATCATGAGGACATTTTGATACATTGGGGTAGACATCGTAATCCCTATAAAATCGTTTGTATTCGTCATCCATCCACTCGGGAAAAAAGTTGACTTTTGCAAGGTATAATTTATCGCCATGTTCAGGTTTTTTATGGATATAATACTTCAGGCGACCTTTGCATTTTGTTACCATTTCTGCTTGTGATGTGATGATTGGTTCTGGAAACTTTTTTTCTTCGTCGATAAAATTCGAATGTACTTGGCAGTGATTCTTTTCAAACTCATCCTTCATAAACGAATATACTTTATAAAATGGTACAAATTCCAAACCCATTTCCTCTAATTCTTTTTGTGTACATTTACAACCACATGGGCATTTTGGAATTTCATCATCTTCTTTTTTAGGTCCATTAGGTTTCATAGAAATTACTTCGTCTTTCCAATTTTCTGGTAAAACCAATTGATGACCAGTTGGCAAATCGTTGATATCATATATTGCAAAATCCGGATCCTTCTTTGCCCATTTTGCTGCATTCGGGGCAATAAAATCCGAAACTTGATCGAATACACTACATATGTCTAAGTCTCCAATTCCGTCTTTGTACACATTCATTCCATCATGCACAACAACACATACTTTTATATTTCTAGCTTGCACTTCTCGTACGCAGGCCCATGTTATATTTGTTTCAATTGCTTTGGTAAGCATACCGATGATCGTTTCACATTTTTTACTTTGCCTCATTTTATTTTGAGAAAAGTCGACCCAATATTTGAATTCAGGTACTTTTTGAATTTGTGATTCAATTGTTTTGATTTCTTTGTGTAGGCCTTGGAACGGCTCGAATCCAGTTTTGAAAACCCCTCCCCAGTTTGCCATAATTGACAATTTATTCTTTATCGATTTTTCACTTTGTTTATTTTTCTGTTGTATCCATTGCGTCATGAAAACCTTCTTGTTCTTTATCCAATCCTCCAACCAAAGAGTAGTGAATTTCATTGTGATCTTTCCATTGGGAGAATCCCATTCTTTCTTTTCGAGTTCACGACATAGAAACAATAATGTTCTCATCCAACATGAACTTTGATCAAAATCAATCGTTTTATTGCCAATCAAAATTGCTCGCAATTGACGCTTTGCGGATTGTAATGTTTGATAATTATTTGCCCAAAGGCGACCTGGTAACAAATTATTATCACTTGTGAATTCTTTACATTTTTCTGAGACTGAATATTTACTAACACTGGATACTTTTGCTCGTTGAAAATGTTTCATTGATTCGACAAAATCTTCAGGATTTGGCTCACCTTTCTTGCGTAGCTCTTGTATTGTACTCTCAATCGCAGCGTCGTTCTTTACCAGTGATTTTATGAATTTTAAACCTCGTTCATCGACTTCTTCGATCAATTCAACAGAAGGTTCGATTCTGATATTGAAAATATCAATTTTTTCATGATGAGCTTGAAACATCTTTTCTTCTAGCAATGGAGAATTATTTTCGACAATTTCATTTTTTTCAAAATTTGAAATCACTTTTGATATAATATTTGATATCATCTTTGATACTATTTCTTTTTGTTCAGGATTCGTTTGCTTTGATTTAATTTGTGTTGGTTGAGTAAGATTGGAAGCATTAGTGGAAGATGACGCCTCTGGATTCTTCGAATCATAAACGGCCTTGAAATAAAAGTACAAATCCACAGCTGTTTTTTCTCCAATCTTCACCGGGGGGTTGTAAATGTAATCCAAAGGATTTTCCATACCCTCCTTCATTGCAAAATTGTATGGGAT
>Ga0163179_10002795_pt1 | contig 12002 bp, 17 predicted proteins | sample AtlANTMetagenome_FD_109643 | JGI IMG/M metagenome (GOLD analysis project Ga0163179, IMG submission 109643) | Marine eukaryotic phytoplankton communities from the Atlantic Ocean - Atlantic ANT 2 Metagenome | ecosystem: Environmental > Aquatic > Marine > Oceanic | place: North Atlantic Ocean... | reverse complement strand
TAGGGATTTGTCTCTTAGTTTCATTGGATCTCGTGTTGATACTATTATTATAGTCTATATCGTTCCAATGTCGTATGTTACCACCAATAATGAAACAATTCGTTACAATGAGTTGAAACATGATAAGAGATCTAATGATCGCTATTTTATTATCATATTTCTGTGTAGTGTCATCATTAAATGACCCTAGTGCATATTTCCAAACTCTCCACATAATAATCCTAATCTCTCCTTAATTAACTTACCATACTCCTGATTTAACTCACACCCAATATAATCACGTCCTAACTCCTTTGCTACACATGCACTAGTACCACTACCCATAAAAGGATCTAATATAATGTCACCCTTCTCACTACCTGCTCTAATACATGGTTCAATTAACTCTGATGGGTAGGTAGCGAAGTGTGCACCCTTATATGGTTTCTTATTCACTGACCACACTGATCTCTTATTTCTCTTTTCATATGATTTTGTAAGACCTGAATGAGGTTGTAACCCTGTGCCCTTATTATGATATTTACCATTAGTTCTATCACGTGTACCCCAGTCCTTTGCTGGTTCTTTAATTGCTTCGTTGTCATAATGATAATGTTTACTCTTACTCAATAAAAATATATACTCGTGTGCTTTGGTACATCTATCCTTCACACTCTCAGGCATAGGGTTAGGTTTATGCCATATTATATCCTGACGTAAGTACCAACCATCTGCACGTAATGCAAATGCTAACATCCAAGGTATACCAATTAAATCCTTACTCTTATACCCTTCTAACTTATTACCTCTTACTGGTGAGAAGTCAGGTAGATCTTGTTTAGTCCTTGATACTGTCTGTTTAGGATAATTACCATCACTACGATAATTATAATATGAATCACCTATGTTTAACCATAGTGTACCATCATCAGTTAGATTATCTCTAACCAATGAGAATACCTCCACCAGTTGTTGTACAAACTCCTCTGGTGACTGTTCCTGACCTATCTGGTCATCCTTACCACCATAGTCTCTTAGACCATAGTACGGTGGTGATGTAACGCACATACGTGCCTTCTCATCAAATTGTTTGAGAGTGTCCCTACAATCACCAAATAAAATAGTATCTCTCATTAATTCTTATGAGTTATATCATATTCTATCACTATTTTCTTAGACTGTCTACCCACACTATTTTGTGTCTGGTATTCATTCCACTCACCATCTGCTATATTACTCATCGTCTTCTTATCTAAACCTGCTAAGTCAATACAGTTAACAACTGCTGCCTTAACTGATTCTAATCCTGTTGGTTTAGGGTTGTCAAAACCTATGTGATCAGTGTTCTTGGCATTCTCTAATGCCTTATCAATATCAATACTAAATTCATCACTCATTTTGTGGTATTGCTACGTGTACGATTAATAATACTGATGAACTTATCACCAGCAAAATGTCCTCCTAGACATACATCTATCTCATCACCATCCTTCCAGTTAACATCACCATTCATTTTGGTGTGTTGCATTAGTACTGCAATCTTGTTGATTACTTCTTCAGTTAGTCTCATTATTTGTTATATCATTAGGTAGGTCTTCATTTCCAGGATGATCCCTGATCACACCCTTATAATTCTTATGATTATAAAAATGCTCTGCTTCAATATACATATCATCCCAATCATGGGGATATACTAGTACCTTTGTCTCTCTATATCCATGCATTGAGTTAGGATCTTCCCAACGATTTGTGCTAACAGTAATATACTGATCACAAACAAAATCTATAATACCCTCTTCACCACTCTTCAACTTAACCTTCTGTCCTCTCTCTAATGATTTAAGAATGTTTCTAATTTCCAATGGTATTGCCTCCGCAAGGAATATAGGTATTGTCATATGTGTTTCATATGAAGTGTATCAATAATTGATTCAATCAGTCCTTTATCTTCATCAGATATGTTGCCATTGTGTTCGCAAGCATCCTTCTGATAAAAGAATAGTGCCTTCTTAAGTAAATCCTTCTGATCGTGATTTAAAATTGCTGAAGATAAAAACATGGTAGACCCTTCCCCCAAATGGTCCTGTGCTGAATTATTTATTAGTGTATCAAGTCTATCATTCATGTCAATAGTATTTCCTTAACTGTCAGGGGATCAAAACCTAAGATGCCCTGATCCTCTATTGGTTTAGTATTCTGCACGTCATACTTAGTAAATAATCCCTGTCGTACAATGGGATCCATATACTTGAACGTCATAATATATCTATTCATCATATAACGTGGTGTGGGTGGTCTGCCTGTGTGTGGTAACCGACCATCAAACATAAGCACCCTACCTGGTTTAGGTGTAACTATTCTTTGAGCATCTAAATTATGGTCATAAAATATAGTCTCACCACCCCAGTTAGGATGCCACTCATGGTTCAAATATAATATAACTGTCTTATTCTCAGGCACATCATGTGGTGCATCTACATGTATACCAGGTGTATTACCATGTCTCAACACATTAATATAACTACTGTATAACCACTCACGTTGGGGCATTTGTGGGCAAACTGCTTCCAAATATGTCAACACCTCTAGGTATAGTGGATCGTTACTTGCATCCAATCCTGAGTTCTGAAAGTATGTAGGATTATCTATTGGTACGAAATTATATAACTGATGTGTCCAATAATTATTTCTCTCATCTACCTCTGGTCTTGCTTCACATGGTGGATCATCAGTACGTGTAAACATATAAGGTAGATACATTGCTCTATGATATATCTCCTCTGATCCTAGTTTAGTATCAAATACCTCAATGGGGAATTTCATAATATTTTCTATCTATTGGTTTAATGTGAGGTATCATGTGCTGCATAGGTATACTAACAGATAATCTCTTACCATGTGGATGTGCTTGATGATAACATCTTGCTGGTATGTATAGTATATCACCAGGTACCAATAATGTCGATACCTGTTTCTCTAAGAATGGTATCATATCCTCAATACCATGATATGTTAATTCAACTTCAGGATATGTTGCTGTTCTGTCTATTATATTACTACACTTATTCTTATACACTGTCCACTGTGTCTCTCCTTCTACTTGTATAATAAAATTACTTGCCGTGTCCTCATGTATATTAAATGACCTACAATTATCTAACCCTGCATACAAATGCATTGCCATCTTAGCAGTGAAATGTTTCTCAAAATGTCCTAGTATCTCTTGTTGTTTAGGTAGACCAGAGTCAAAGTTATTAATAATCATACAATGACCTGCCTTGTATATCTCCATCAACTCATGCACATCCTCATGGTCATGTCTCCATACATGAGGATACTTTTGTACACCAATATACTCACCACTATTCTTATCAATAAATTTAATATTATAGAACTGTGGGTTGTTCATACAATACTCTACATCCTTCCAAGTTGCGAACTCAGAGGGATCATCAATGACACCCTTGAATACTTGTGCAGTGTCATCTATGTACCAATTTTTATTTAATCTAGGTATCAGCGAAGAGATCATGTTCTGATGTGAAATTAAGATTTAATGAGACCCTATACTTACAGTCTCCATGTGGGTTAGATGATGCGTGGAACTGATGTCCATCAAATACAAATAAACTATTTGCTTTAGGTGTATTCCTATGTGCAATAGTATATTCTTGTTGCATTGCCTTCCACCATCTATGCTCTACATCACCCCCACATGGGTCGTCATACTGGTCAAAGAATACTGTATCACCAGTATAGTCATTCAGATAGAATAATGCTGCATAATGATCCTCCTCATGGTCTGTGTGTGGTGCATTATGCTGTGGTTCACCATCACCCTGTTGTAATAATAATGCTAATCTAATCCTACTAAACACTATACGGTGTGGCATAGCATCGTTAATAGCATCACATAATGGCATGAAGTGAGTTAACCAAGGACTCTCAACACCTTCTCTATCCATGAGTACATGAACAAATCCCACAGTCTTTTCCTTATCAGGAATGTCCATGAGATTTACATCACCAAAATTATAATCTTTACTAGGTGTATAACTTACATCTTCTGATAAGAAGTACCATGGGAATCCATTCATCCCTGATACCAAATCATTTAAGCGAGAGAGGTAACTTGGAGTTATTAGGTTTTCCCTTTGGATATACTTCATTGTCTCTATAGAAATCAGAAAATATTAAAATGTTAAATGACAGGGATATTCTATCCTCATCACTTGCACTTCTGTCTACACTATGTAACAACCATGATGGAAATAATATCATAGTGTTTTCTTTTGGTTGTATATAATGTTCCATGTGATTCATGGATTTATCCCACCTATCAAAATTCTCATTACATCCCCAGTATTCTTTAAGACACTGCTCTTCAAATGATCTATGGAACTTTAACTCACCACAACAACATGTAGGTATCTTAGCATAATATACTCCTGACATTATACATCCAGCATGTGTATGCACTAAGTTTGAATGACCTTTACTATTAATATTAATCCATAGATTAGATAACTTAAGGGAATAATTCATAAATCCCCAATCATCACATGCCTCATAAGCATGGTCCATTATACTATAGTATAAGTATTTGAATGGTGTTTCAGGTAACACATCAAACTTAAACTCATTAGATTGCCAACCACCATCATTAGTCGCTTGGCGACCTTGTGGATCATGATCTCTCACCTCATATGAGAAGTCTTGAATAGGTTTGAGGTCAAGACCTACATCATCATCAGTCCAAATAGGTGTTGGAAATAATAACTCAGTCTTCTTCATTGAATACAAACTCTTTATCAGTCACATTGGGATCAACGTGCTTCTTATATAATGCTAGTGCTTCAACTGCACCACTGAGTTTGTTCAGTATATCTTTCTTATCTTGTAATTCTTCTAGTGATATCTTAGTGATCGTACTAGTATAGTGCATGTTATCCAATGCTTCCTGGAGTTTCTTATACTCTGTCTTAACATTGTCATGCTGTTGTAAGAAGTTCATTACTAGTTCATCAAAGGTAATTAGTTTACCCTCTTGAATTTCTGGTGCTTCTCCTTCATTTAAACCTGCTTCAGTCTTCAGGTCAACTACTTTAACATCTTGTGGCATTACTCAAACCTCTCTTTGTTTTTATTTAGGGATAAAATCTTCTCCTGAGTCTTAATCCTATTTGCTAGTGTTGTAGTCTCAGTGAAGTGCATTGATCTGTTAAACTCCATGATCTTATTATTCTTAAGATCTTCTTCATTGGCAGTCTCTATGATAACATCATACTCTTTATTATTCAAGTACTTTCGCTCAATAGGTATCCATTGAGCGAGTGGTGTACCTGCCTTAACAAGGTACTCACCCTCCTCGATAGAGTGCCAGAATAGTTGTAGATTAACTTCAAAAGAATACCTAGGATCTACAATACCAGTTGGTATACTAAATCTCTTCTCATCCCAGTAAGGAATAGGTATCTGTAAAAATACTATATCATCGTGTGCTTGTATCCTCCAAGGTAGTTCTAATTTAACAACTGTCTCATTAACTGGTGCATGTGGATTAACCAATTCTCTCATACCCTCAGTTTGATAAGCAATATGACCTTTAACATATGTTGGGTTATCATCGTTAAACATTACTTGAGATACCCAAGCAAAATCTTTACCATCACCATTCTGTTTAATAACAAAATCTGCTGGTGCTACCATTACATAACCAGTCTCAAATAATGTACTTAATGCTGGACATGTTACTGCATGTTGATATAAACCAGTAAGATCTTCGTGATTCTCTTCTCCTGTGAATCCATTTAATACTGCTTGTTTATTTTCCCAGAGTCTTTTAACCTTCATTACAGGACATGTACTATCCTTACTATAATATTTCTTAAGAGCATCAGTCTTCCACTTCCTCTTAAGTTTACCAGCAGGTATCCAAGGTTGTAGTGCTTCAACTCCAGGTTGTATGCTATAGAACCTAATCCACTTCTTCTTCTTTTTAAATAAATTAAACATAAATGTTATCCTTTAGGTACTGATAATGTGATGGTTGTTTAGTAACCCAGTCATTCATTCTATCCTTATCTCGTTGATATTCAACATGATAATCTTTCACGTCTTGTATTCTATCATCATCTGCTCTTTCATAGAATAAGTTCTCAGTAAATGGTCGTATACCTTGACCTGCTGCAACATATATCATGCCTTCACCCATTACCATATGGTTAAACATCTTCTTATGATTATAGTCCATTAATGATCTATAGTCACCAAGACCTGCAAATGCTGCTTCAGTAGTGTCCTCATGCCATGTCTGCCAGAATGAAACTGACTCAGTGGCATCTCTCCAGTATTTAGAATCATCCCTTAGACTCATAGTATAGTGTAGAGTAACGAAGTTCTTCATTGCCTCTAACATTCTCTCAGTGGTATAGTTAAAGATTTCTCTCTCATGGTTAGTAACTCTACCCTCACGTCCATGTAATAGGTCAGTTAATATTATGAGATTCTCATGTGTTGTCATCAACCCTGTGGATTCTAGTGGTTCTAGAAATCCATATGCTAGACCAATACCAACAACATTCTTTACCCATCCTTTAAGATGCTTACCATGTTTAATCTTTATAGGATGTAACTGGCAATTATGGGCAGATTCGGGCAGATATGATCTGAACTCTTCCTCTGCTTCATCATCACTAATATACTTACTAGAATATATGTATCCAGTACCTATATTATTCCACATTGGTATATTATACACCCATCCATTCTTTAATGCAATACAGTTGGTTGAACACTCCATCTGTGTCTCTTTATCATCATATTCAATGTGTGTTGCTAATGCTCTATCATTAAACAACATATCACTGAATGGTTTAAACTTAACACCCATGTGCTGCTCTAATAGCAGTGATCTAAACCCAGTGCAATCAATAAAGAGATCAGCACTAATACATTGACCATCCTCTGTAGTAATAGCAGATATATCACCATCTGGTGTCTTAATAACATTATTTACATCACCTATAAGATGATGGACACCATTTGGTACTGCAATATTATCTCTCAAATATATACCAAACAAATCAGCATTCATATGATATGAGGTATCATGATCAATAGTATAATGATATGGACCTCCATCTGCATTTGGTATACTATCCGTCATTATATTATTCTCTACCAGATATGTCTGTCTATTAACAAACTTAGCAAACTCTTTTGATGGATACTTATCCTTACCATACATTGCTTGCAACTCAAAGAACCTCATTATATGTGGTCCTGTCTCTTCAGGATTATCTAAATTTTGGTGGAAATCACTACCACCACTCTTTACAAATGCTCCAAATGGATAGTCAAACCTTTCTCCCTTACCCTCTGTGAAATTTGTAAATGCAATACCTGCTTTATATGTTGCGTTACATGCTGGCATCCAGTCCTTATCCTTAAGATCTAATCTCTTTAGGTACCTGTTAAAGTGTGCAAGAGTTGATTCACCTACACCTATAGGTTTCACATTCTCAGATTCAATCAGACATATCTCCATGTCTGGATGCTCTTTAGATAGTAATGCAGCAGACATCCATCCAGAGGATCCACCACCAACGATACATATTGATTCAATTTGCATAGATTGTCTCCTTATAATATTCCCACGGTGATTGTAAATTATCTAGGTCGAAAGGTTTCTCTTCCAAATCCTCAACTGTAGCATCCCAAAAATCCATCTCATTAATAACTGCATCACTGAATGGATTCCACCCATGACCTGCCATGACATAGAATACACCCTCAGTAGTATGATCTGCCCAATTAAATAAGTTAGGAAACTTATGTGATGATGCCAGAAAATTCTCTGGTAATTTCTTCATCAACCTTGTTTGTGGATAACGTATATTAGATACATGTCTCCAGTATGGTGTGTCATCACGTTGTGTCATTGAATAGTGAATAGCAATAAATGCTGCGAAGTCATCATACTTATGGATAACCTCACTATTATAAGCATCTCTCATGAACTGTGTGACATGTGTCCTCTTATCCATCACACGTAAGAATGTTAATAGATCATTATGTATCGATAACACACCATTAGATTCTAATGGTTCAATGAAACCAGCAGACAATCCAATAGAGATAACATTATCCTTCCATGCTTCTGATCTTCTTCCTGTGTCCCATTTTATAGTGCGGAACATACTATCACCATATACTCCAACATCAGGTTCTACCTTATCTGCTAGGTGATTCCTAAACTCATCTCTTGCTTCATCATCTGTGCAGAACTTATCACAATACACATATCCTGTACCTATCCTATCATAAGTTGGTACATTCCATACCCAACCATTATCTAATGCTGTGCAATCAGTGGTTGGTTTTAATTGATTCTCTTTATCCTGATACCCTATCCTAGTTACTACTGCACTATTATTTGGTAGGTAATCACTCATACTCACCCAAGGTGAATCGTTAAACTGTGATTTGAACCCTGTGCAATCAAATACTAGATCTGCCTTTGGTTTCTTCTTTAAATTCCTTTTAATATGCTTAACACCACGAGGCATAGCATAATTATCTCTCAACCATTCAGCAAATTTAACTGCATCGAAATGGAATCCAGCATATCTCTTATTATCCCAATACTTATTATCCTTTGGTATCTTATTAATATCTACGCATGTTGCTGCATAACTATAATCCTTTGCGAACTTATCTCTACCCCAACCGAATGTCTTAGCACAGTAGAACCAGTAGTCTACATCATGTATGTCTAATCTAGGTGGACCAAATGGGTATTGCCAAGGTGTATCTCCTTTCTTATGGAAGTCATGGAATCTTACACTACACTTATATGTCGCATTACATGCTGGCATCCACTCCTCATCCTTTAATCCAAGGTAATGAGTCCACATCCTAAAATACTGTGTGGTTGACTCACCTACACCTACACTGGGTGTCTTACTATCTTCGTACAAAGAAATATCCCAGTCAGGGTATGCCTTAACTAGGGTACTTGCCGTCATCCAACCAGCGGTTCCACCGCCAACAATAACAATCTTCATAATATAGGTCTTATGTGATTATATTACTATGGTGGTGTCCAGTTGTCAACCCAGGGATCCCATGCGTTACGTCCCTCTAGTTGGATCTTCTTAGGATCTTGTACGAATGCTGCAATAGTACCTGGTTTAGTAGTAGTTGCCTTCACATTATCGATATGATCTTTAAACTCAGTAGTACCATTCTTTTGGTCTCTGTAGAGCATATCTAGTTCGTCACCCACTGCACCATAGGCAATCATCCTTTCAACAACAGCGAGTTCTCTAAGATCCTCATTGTCGCTCTTGTGTACTGCTACTCCATTGATCATTGAATGATCGTAAGTAGTATCATCTGGCACTTCAATCCACTTAAAGTTTGCATCAGCACCTTCATAGATCTCAAACTTATCTGCTGCATCACAGATGTCAGTAAGAGTCCCGTTATCTTTGTTAACGATAGCCCATTTAGCCATGATTGTTTAAAACTCCTTCGATAGTATTTATTAACCGTAGTATTCGTAAACTACGACCACACCTTCACGTCCTCTAGCACCTCGGTTACTAAATCGTGCTCCATTACCTCCAGCACCCCACGCACAGTGAGATTGGTGTCTATGAGCATAGTTGTCCTGAGAGTGTCCAGATGGTTGTGAACCACCCATATATGATGTACCAGCATTGTGGTTACCATATGTAGACCAGTCTCCATAACCATTTCCACCACCACCGTAGGCATTCATATTGCCTCCAGATCCATTGCCTCCTATACCACCAGCATGTTGCTGACGACAGTTAGCACCATATCCACCTGATGCACTACAGTATGATCCAAATGAAGAGGTATTTCCTGATCCTCCACATCCTGAATATCCTGTACCACCACCTGGATTACCTACTGTAACCGATACAGATGATGTATTTTGCACATCAAGTATTCTTCTTGAGCAACCACCAGCACCAGCAGACTCACCGTTTCCAGATCCTCCACCACCAGCACCAACAACTACTACCTGAATACTTCCAACATTACTAGGTCTAGACCAAGTACCATTAGATGTAAAAACTTGCATAGATCTCAGACCTGCACCACCTCCTCCACCTGAAGAGATGTCACTTGACCATATCAGATCTGTACCATTAGTACTTAAGAATTGACCTGACTGCCCTGAGAAACTAGGGACATTATATTTTGAGTTACCACTTATAGATCCGTTAATGTTAATATTATTAACCTTCAGAGTGCCGTTGGCAGTAATAGATCCACTCGATAAGGTAAATCCACCCAATCCAGCAAGGTCTGTAACTCCTGAAACTTTAAGAACACTCATCCGAAGAACTCCTGTACGATAACGACACCTTCACGACCTCTAGCACCTCGGTTACTGTATCCAGCACCGTTGCCTCCAGCACCCCAAGCAGCATGTGATTGATGCCTATGTGCATAGTTATTTTGTTGGTGACTCGAAGGTTGAGTACCACCAATAAATGATGCTCCAGCAGTATGGTTACCAAATGACCAATATGATCCGTGACCATTACCGCCACCACCATATACATTTAGGTTACCACCAGAACCATTACCACCAATACCACCAGCATGTTGCTGACGACAGTTGGCACCGTATCCTCCAGAAGCACTGCAATAACTACCGAATGAGGATGTATTACCATTACCTCCGCATCCTGAGTATCCTGTACCACCACCTGGATTACCTACTGTGACTGATACTGAACTGGTGTTAGTTACATCAATAACTCTCTCTGACATACCGCCAGCACCACCAGACTCACACTCACCAGATCCCCCGCCACCAGCACCTACTACCGTAACTATGATAGTGGTGACTTCTTGTGGTCTAGTCCAAGTACCATTGGATGTCCAGACCTGCATAGATCTCATACCTGAACCAGCAGAGATCTCTGACCAAACATATCCACTACCTGTGGATCTTAATGCTTTTCCTTCATTACCACCTTGAGGTGGTACAACGTATGTTGATCCTCCACGGATCTCACCATTAATGACTATGTTTGAAACAGTGAGGGTAGTAGTCGCAGTGATACCACCACCAGCAAGCATGAACCCTTGTGCTCCAGTTAAATCTTTTAATGCTGATACTTTTAATTTTGACATGCTTTATTTATCCGTAGAACTCGTGAATTACGACTACTCCTTCACGACCTCTGGCACCTCTGTTGCCGTGTCTAGCACCATTTCCTCCAGCACCCCATGCACAATGGGACTGGTGTCTGTGAGCATAGTTATCTTGCTGGTGAGACGAGGGTTGAGTACCTCCCCAATAGCTAGCACCAGCAGAATGGTTACCATAGGAATAATACGATCCATGACCATTTCCTCCACCTCCGTAGATGTTTAACGCTCCTCCAGAACCGTTACCTCCGATACCACCTGAGTGCTGTTGTCTACAGTTGGCACCATATCCACCTGATGCAGAGCAGTAAGATCCAAAACTAGAAGTGTTACCACTTCCACCACAACCTGAGTAGTTAGTACCACCACCTGGGTTACCTACTGTTACTGATACTGAAGATATATTAGTTACATCTAACTGTCTCTGTGCTGTGCCTCCAGCACCAGCAGATTCACAGAATCCTGATCCTCCACCACCTGCACCTGTTACAGTTACCATGATAGTACCGACACCTGATGGTTTATACCATGTGCCGTTGTTAGTCCAAACCTGCATGGATCTGACACCACTAGCAGATGAAAGTGTGCCCCAAGTTAATGCTGACCCATTGGTTGATATGTATTCATCAGTGTGACCTGATGGGTTGGGAAGAATATATGCAGAAGATCCAGCGAGGGTACCATCAATTTCTATATCATTGACAGTTAATGTACCGTTCGCAGTAATACCACTGGAAGTGAAGGTAAAACCTCCAATACCACCTACATCTTTAATAGCTCCCAGATTTAACTGTGCCATACTTCAAGACTTCTTACGTTTCTAT
>Ga0163179_10002794_pt1 | contig 12005 bp, 13 predicted proteins | sample AtlANTMetagenome_FD_109643 | JGI IMG/M metagenome (GOLD analysis project Ga0163179, IMG submission 109643) | Marine eukaryotic phytoplankton communities from the Atlantic Ocean - Atlantic ANT 2 Metagenome | ecosystem: Environmental > Aquatic > Marine > Oceanic | place: North Atlantic Ocean... | reverse complement strand
TAGTAGGTCACTACAGGAATAGGAATCAAGCATTCTCTAATCCCTCTACGTGGCCTCAGATTGATATACGAATAACTGAACCTAGCTATGGTATACTATTAGCTAAGTCTTGGTATAAGTATAGGGGAGAAGACGATCCATATAATTATATACAGTACGATTGGCAGAGGATGGATGAAAACATCGTCTACACTAAAACTACTAACCTTATCACTAATACTCCTTCCTGTCCTTTCATTTGGAACTGGGATGGAACTTGGTGGAATGGTAATACTGATGGAGAATGTATCCAAGGTGGTGCGAGGATGGTCTCCAAGATAAGATTTAACGGTAAGGAATACCGTGCTATTGATACTGGTTATGACCTAGAGACTGGTGAGTTTCGATGGGGTAAGGAAGAATCCGAAGGTGAATTTATATTCCAAAGATATGAAAGTAATTGATAATTTTCTACCACAATTTAAACCCCTCAAGACTTTATTGATGGGGAATAACTTCCCTTGGTATTATAACGAGAGTATATTACCACCAGGTCATGCTGAGTATAAACCTCTTCCTCAATTCACTCATTGGTTTCTTTATGAGAATGGTGAATCAGGACCATACTTTCACTATATGATAGATGCTATTGATCTTCTTGGTGATATGTTACCACTTAGGATCAAAGCAAATTTAACTATGACTAATGGTGATGGTGGATATCATATTGATTGTGAAGGTGCAACTACTGCTATCCTATACATGAATACATGTAATGGGTATACAAAATTTAAAGATGGTAGTATAGTAGAGAGTGTAGAGAACAGAATGGTTATATTTGATTCTAACTTAGAGCATTCTGGTGTTACCAATACAGATGGTAAGAGACGAGTTGTTGTGAATTTTAATTATGCAAATAATTGATAGATTTTTAGATCCTTATGAATATGGTCTACTAAGGAAAGTCTTTCTTGAGGACCATGATTTTCCATGGTACTGGAGAGATTCTATACTCCTTGAAGGTGATGATGACTATCAACTATTACACTGGTTGTATAAGGATGGTGCACCTAGGAGTGACCACTTTGATAATATAGTACCAATACTTGATAAGTTAAAGATAGGTGCCTTATGTAAGGTTAAAGCAAATCTAAATCATAGGACTGAGGAGATAAAGGAGCATGGATTCCATAGAGATCAGGACTGGAAGGGTGTTAAGACTTGTGTATACTATGTCAATGATAATAATGGGTATACATTATTTGAGGATGGTCAGAAGGTAGATAGTAAAGGGAATAGAGCAGTGATATTTGATGGCATGACCAGTCATGCTGGTAGCACATGCACTGATGAGAAGAGAAGGATAGTCCTCAACATAAATTACTATCCCATAGAGAGATAAATAAAAGAAAACTATATTAGTAATGGCAGCACGTACTGATTATCTTGGAAGAGATGGATACACTTGGTGGGTAGGAGAGGTCGAGGACATTGAAGACCCTTCCCAGATAGGTCGTGTACGAGTGCGTATCCTTGGTTGGTATACTGGTAACTCAGAAGGTGATGCATATTTAAAGGAGGTACCAAGAGAGACACTTCCTTGGGCTACTTGTCTATTACCTTGTGACCAACCACAGATTAAGTCAGCAGGTACTGCGACAGAGCTACAGGTAGGAGCATGGGTGTTAGGTTTCTTCTTAGATGGTGAAGAGGCACAGTTACCTTGTGTACTAGGAGCATTCAGAGGATTCCAACAACAAGAGAGTAATGCTGTAACAACTCTTGCTGATCCAGAGATAGGTAAGAAATTAAAGACTAATACTCCACAACAACAGAGTCTTGCTGGTCAAGAGGCAAGAGATGGTAATCCATTCCCTAAGATACCTTTGACACCTGCTAGTCCTATGGGTCAGGTTGAGGAATCTAGAGGTGCTGGTGTTAATACTGCTGAGTCACGTGTACCAGGAAACTCAGTAACTAACCCTATCAAACCACCTACTAATGCTCAAGCTATTGGTGATGGTGTTGCTGGTCCTGCTGGGCAAGGATTTGAGAAAGATTTGAAGAGGATGCTCACCGAATTGGGTGAGATGGCATCATCTATGTCCTCTGGACCTGGTGGATTTGTATCTGTTATCACTGGTAATAAGATGGCAGGAGACAAGGTGAGAGAGCACCTTGGTAAGACAATGAACTTCCTGTCTGGTGGTATTGCTGGTATTCTTGCACCTCTGAAGGAGATGTTAGCGAAGTTAATCGCTGAGGTTGTAGGAATGTTGGTGAAGATTATATCTTCATTCGTACCACTTGTAGTTGTTAACCTACTGATGACATTCTTAGAGCAGATCTTTGCTCTATTCTGTGCTAAGACACCAATGTGGTTAGGACTGGTGAAAGGGGCACTGAGTGATACTGCAAACTTTGCTAACCAAATGGCGAGCCTTGCTGTAGATAAGATAGCTACGTCTTCAATAGGTAAGTCAATCGATTCTGCTGTTAAGGGTCTAAGCAACCGTATCCTTAAGGGTATCACTTCTGCAATGGATCGTGTTAAGTCTGTTGCTGGTGATGTTATCTCTGCTGTCAGTGCTGCTAAAGGTATGGCAGGGCAGTTGAAGTCTTTAGGTGATACAGTTCAATCTATATTTGAGTTTGACTTTACATCATTAGACTGGGGTAGTCTAATGCAGATTCTTCTTGCTATTCTAGCTGCTCTATTCAAAAAGAGTTGTAATAGAAAGATAAAGAGGCCGAAGTCGAAGTCGTGGTTCCCTCTGATAGGTACTACGACGTGTGACAATATAGAGGATGCAATTAAAGGCACACCATATGAGAGTGTTGATAGTCTCTATGCTGAAGGGACATCCACTTTGAATATGTCATCCACACCTGTGCAGATGAAGGGTAGTTATATTGATCAGATGTTTGAGGGTATCAATCCCTATCTACTACAGAATTACAGTGCATTAAATGGCACAAGGATAATAGATGATGCTACTCCTGGTAAGGAGAAGAGGATGGTTACTGGTCCTGGTGGTGTCAGTAGTTTTGAAGATAAGTTTGGTAATATACACCGTAATGTACCTAACAATGATACTAAGATCATTGCTAAAGATAAGTGTGAGAATATTAAAGGTAACTCTGCTCTGACAGTTGAAGGTGACTTCACTCTTAAGGTCATGGGTAATATGCACTTTGAGGTTGGTGGATCATGGAATACACATGTATCTCAAGGACCACAGGCAGAGTCATCAGGAGATTCTAAGAATCCTGATTCTACTACTAGTGGTGGTAATATAGCTCAAGAGAATACTAATGTTACTCAGGATAGGGTATCTGCTGACGTTATTAGTCAGTCACAGAATTTAGATACTGTTAGTGATTCTAGTCAAGCATCTGTTACTGCTGCTGAACAATCATTATATAAGAGAATAAACAATAAGTTAAAAGAAGCAACATTCTATCCTGTAGATGAGATTCCATTTGCACCTGGTGCTGACCACATGGGTCGTACTGCATATGGACCTCAACTAGCAGGTGCTTTAACTGATTCAACAGAGCAGAAGTCTTCTGCTAGATTTGAGGGTGATCGTGATGTATCAGTAGGTGGTGAGTATAAGGTACAGTATGCTAAGGGAAGTCTCTCTGGTATTGAATCAACTCAGATTGTATCTCAAAACGTTAAGATAGAAGGTAATACTATTGAAAATGTTGCTGATGGTGAGATAATCAACCAGGCCAACTGGATATCATCATTCTTAAACTCAGGTAGATTTGAGTTTATTGCACTATTCAATATGACTGCAACGTCATTGACTGGTCAGTTTACTATGTGTAAGGGTGCTATTGTTGATATCACCACAGACTTACCATTCCCAGGTGTTGCACCGCCAACACAGGTTAGGATCTCAGTAGGTCAGCAGATGCCTAGTAGTATGGCAGACATACTAGCAGGTTCACAGAATTCATTCCATGCTACCTTTATCTCAGCACCCACTGGTGTGATTGCTGAGTTTGTCCCACAGGGTGCTATTATTAACCAATGTAACAATGGTCTAGGAGCATACGTGGTCAACAACGGTTACATGGCAGTGGGTTGTGCTGCTGGTCCTTGTCAGGTCTTTGGCTTGCCAGTTTTGCTGAACTAGTGTATACTATATCCAGTGACCCATCCAACATGGCAGAGATAACAGGAGACACAGGCACATTCCTAGAGCATATCTGGGTTGATGTGGCAAAGAGACAAGTAAAGATCATGGACAATGAAGGATATGATGAGATAGTGACGTGGGAGTTTAGTGAAAACGGAGTGGATGGGTTCACTGAAACACTACAACACTTTAAACGACTAGTCCCTGACGATATGATTACATACCTATGAATATCATACAACTAACACAGGGAGAATTGCAAGACAATCTCCCTTTTTCATTGAATCTGGTGGAGAAAGGACATACCTTGAAGGTTACTACTGACAAGGGTGTTGTTTGTATCATTTCACCAGTAGCATCAGTTGCTCAGGATCCACAGGAACCAGAGCTAAATATTCCGAAACCTGATGAGTTTGTACCAGATCCCGTTGGTACCCGTGCCTATGTAGATGGTGCACTCTCAGAAATGACACGAGACTTGATGACATGAAAGGACGTATCACACGCAAGTATTGCTACCTAAATGGTAAAATAGTTGACATGTGGTACATTCAGGGCATCCCTTTCACATTTGAGGAACTACCTCAAGCAATGGCAGAATTGGATGAGATTGAAGAAGAAGCATCATTAGCTACTGGATATGATATGGATGACATGTATAAATGGTCAGACTATCTAATAGCAGAGCAATGCCACCCACTACTGTTTACAGTAGAGGAATTTATTGAAAACTATGAAGAGGTTCCCGAGTGAAGATTTTTTTAGATACTGCTGATGTTACCAGTATTCTCGAACGTTTCGAGACTGGGTTAATCGATGGTGTCACAACTAACCCATCTCTTATTCGTAAGAGTGGTAGAGATCCAGAAGATGTCTATCGTGAGTTAGCACATAATGGCATTCCAGACATTAGTATGGAAGTCGTGGAGGATATGATAGGAGAGGGTAGAAGACTCTCTAAGGAATTTCCCTACGTGTGTACTGTTAAGGTACCATGCACCCCAGAAGGGTTGCAGGCATGTAAAGTATTATCAGATGATGGAGTTAGAGTAAATGTTACGCTTATTTTTAATGCAGCTCAGGCTATCCTTGCTTCAAAGGCAGGTGCTACGTACGTCAGTCCTTTTATTGGGCGGTTGGACGATAATAGCGTTGCTGGGTTGGAGGTTGTCCGATCAATAAGTGAAGTATATAAGGTGCAAGGAGTTAAGACACAGATACTTGCTGCATCTATACGTGACGTATATAAAGTCAGTAGATCATTCTGGAATGGTGCTAGTGTAGTTACCATGCCACCTAAGATCTTTGATGGAATGTATAACCACATACTCACAGATAAGGGATTGGATATATTTGATAAGGATTATCAAGCAACCAAAGCGTCAGTATTCAACCCACCCCTAAATATTAGCAAACCTGGCAAAGATTTAGATGCGATTTAAACTACTACTACCAATTACTTTACTACTAGCGGGATGTGATCCTTCAGGTGGTATGGGAAGTATTAACTGGAGTAATCCAGGAACACCAGGTGTATATTCTTGTGAGTATGCAGAAGGTGTAGAAGGAGGTGCTCAAGCTTGGTGTGATACAGGTGAACATCCTAACCTATGTGATTGTTAATGAACCCTACGCATCTACCATGTTGGACTCAAGTGGATATACACTGGGACCAAGTAATCGAAAAGATAAATGGTGATGTTCTAGATGGTCATTGGGGTTATTCTAATGAGAAGACTCCAGATGAAATACTTCCTACTGTTATATTAGAGGGTGATACGTTACCCTCTTCTTTTGTGCCTGTAGCTGAGAAGGTATATAATGAGTTTGGATTTGGATTATTAGATACATATGTCGCATTTACCCCACAGTCGAAGACATTGGGTAGACATTGTGATCATCAAGATGTATTCATAGTTGGTGCGATAGGTGCCACTAAGTATAGATTTGACGACGGCAAACAATACACCATATGGCCAGGATGTGGTATATACATACCTGCTGGTGTTTATCATGAACCTATCAGTTGTACACCAAGAGCAATTTTAAGTTTTTCCGATGGATGAAATCGAATGGGATTATGAAGAGTTAAAGAAGTCATTACTTGACAGTGCGTCAGATTATGATAGAATAGTGAAAAATATGAATCAAGATGACAACACCACCTTTACCACAATGGAGTCCAAACCGACTCACGAAGCAGAGAGCACAAGTGAAGAGTAGATTCTATTATATCTTCTGGGGTATTGCTACGTTCTCGGTTGTGGCAGGACAGATATATGTTGGTAGTGGATACCGAGGTTATGCTAAATCACTCAATAGACTATTTGATACCATTGAAGTAGAAGTAAGTGCACCCAGATTTTATTGAGATATATCCTGATATAATAACTGAGGATACATGTAATACTATTATTGATGGGATTGATAACATCCTTGATAATAGAGTTACTCCATACATGCAGAAGCATACTGTGGCAGATCGTAGGGTTGATGCTGCCATTTTTGCTGAACATGACTATCAGGAAGCACATAAGATAATTAATGATGCTCTAGGTAGAGCAATAGAGTTATATATTGAAAAATATAGTATTATTGACCATAGGGATACTAAGGTAGTCATGCCATTCTCTACATGGAGTGTTAAATTACAGAAGACACCTATAGGTGGAGGTTTTCACCAATGGCATTGTGAGAATAGTGGAAATAAAGATACTCAGCGTATTCTTGCTTGGACAGTGTACCTAAACACCTTTAAAGGTGAGGCAGAGACAGAATTCCTACAACATGGTAAGAGAATAAATCCTGTTGCTGGTTCTGTTTCTATATGGCCAGCATATTGGACACATATGCATAGAGGTAATCCACCTTATAGTAAGGATAAGTATATTGCTACTGGTTGGTTCTCATTTAATGGTGAACAATAAAATACCCCCTAAAGGGGGTAAGTATTATGCACAACGGTAAATCACTGTGCGGATTGAAAAAGATGAAAACACTCTAGAGGTCAGCAGAGCAGATGTCTACAGAGTCTTTCCTGCTCATAGCTATCGCTCTCAATAAGACAGGAGAAGTAATCATCTATTAACTCTTCCTGTGGTGTGTTTAAGCAACGGTCTTGAGAGTGTTTCCACTCAGCTAGTTGATTTTGTGATCTAAGATTGTGCATATTACTTGAATAAGGGGATAATAACAAAGTTGAGTTTTCACTTCATCTTGTTGTTTCCTAATTCTACCACTATTTATATGTTGGTATCAACAAATACCGTAATTTCCTTAACAAATATTATTGCCTACGAGGTTATACCTATTGAAAAGGGTAGCCCGTTAGTCGTATAAATAAAACTGTAGCAAATTGTGTTGAAATTTCGTGGCAACTAAACGGATATCCCAGTTAGAAACTATTGCAAATGCTCTAGTAACTGGTGAAGCTATTCTGCCTATTGTTATTTCTGATCCACTAATCCCTAATAGAAAAGCAAAGGTTAACCAACTTTTCCGTGGTTTGAGTGCAGGAACAGCAACCGAGCCAGGACTAGCTTTTGACCTTGACAGAGATACTGGAATCTACCAAAGTGCGGTAGATGAGATAGGTCTCAGTTTTGGTAGTGCAGCATTGTATAATAGTAGAAGACAAAATACAGATGGGTCTTCAACTCTTATCATACGTGCAATAGACAGTGCATCAGCAACGTCAAGTATTGAAATTACCCCACAGGGTAGTGGATATATGACGATTAATGGTGACTTCGTACAGACAGATACGAAGTTCTATCTATCAGGTGATCAGAACCCTGCTAAGAGAGCACACTTCAATGTAGATACTATATCTACACAGTCAGGCACACGTCGTTTTGACTTACCTAATATTGGTACTAATACTAGTACTACTATAGTTGCTAATGATACATTTCAGACCTTAACTAATAAGACTATTCTTATTAAGGATGCTGAGTTACAGATAACAGGATCTAGTGATACTTCAAAGGTCGCTAAGTTTGAAACAGATGCTTGGGAATCACCAGGTTCACATACCTACAAGTTACCTGACTTTGGTGCTGCTAATACACAGTCTACGCTACTAGACGATATTACTGAGCAGAATGTATTCAATAAGAATATGGTTAACCCCACATTCTCGAATACTCCATCAAATGATGAGAATAACCCTACAAGGTATGTAATATTTGATTCATCACAATTAACTCAGGATCGTACAGTTATATGGCCCGATCTTAACATTAAAGCAGTTGGTGAGGCATCAGCACAAACCATATCTAATAAGGTCTATAAAGGAGCAGTATTCTGCGACACTGATGTAGACGATGGTGAGGGTAGAAAGGTACAGTTTATCTTAGATAATATCGAGGATAACCAGACATACCAGTTTAGTTTCCCTGATAACGATCCTACAGCACCATTAAATAATGGATCTGATCCAAATATGCTTGTCACAGAGAAGAAGACTCAGACTCTGGTCAACAAAACGTTGGAACAGATGAAGATAAATAATCCAGATAATCTCAATGGATTAGTAACTATTGATGTATCAAACATTTCGGATAGTGTAGCAATACAATTCCCAAATGCTGATGCAACTCTACTTTCAACAAACAACATTAGTGATGTTGCAATTAGTTTCGGTGGAGCACTAGCAGCACCTGTATTAGGTGGACAAATTAGACTACAACAACATTTCATGTCTGGATGGTAATTAACAAATGACAGCAGGAAGATTAGCCGCCAGTAAGCCTGGGGCAACAACAAATACGGTCCTTTATAGGACACCCATTGACAGAAGTGCAAGTTCAGTCTTGAATGTTTGCAATCAGTCAGGTAGTGGTGCTTCTTATAGGGCAGCACTGCGAGACTATGAGCAAGTGCTACATTTAGATGGTTTAAACACATCTACATACAAATTTGCTAAGGGTAACCCTATAACTGGTTATAAGTTAACTCTTAACCCAGGATTTCAAGATACAGCAGCAATTCCAGGTACTACATTTAATACCACTAATGGTGCTACTGCTACTATCTTAGATGTCTTTAAACCAACCAGTGATGTAACCTACTATACTCAGGTGAAACCTATAAGTGGTCTTGCTATTGATGGTGATAGCACTGCTGGTACATTAACTAATGGTGAGACAATTACTGGAGCAACATCTGGATACACTGCAACATTCCGTGGATTAGATGGCACCACTTCTGCGTGGACACAATTCACAGATGTTTCTTCAAGTGCCACCCAGATGAATATCTCTAGGACTACTGGTCTTGCAGATGGTATGGTATTAACTGGTGTAGGTACAACATTACCTGGATTGTTAGGTGGTGAGGTAATAACCATCAACTCTTCTGGTATTAACACAACTACTAATGTATTAACAGTTACGAGAGGACAACTAGGATCTACTGCTGCTGCAATTCCTGCTGGTAGTGCAATAAATGCTTGGTCTGCTTCTGCTACTGTTTCTACTATTGCTGAGGGTGCTACCTATGTAACAGGAGATACCACACTCACAGTTGCTAACTCAACTGGATTTACCTCTGGTGGTATTATTCAGATTGATAATGAATTACTACAAGTATCTGAAGTTAATGGTAATGACATAACTGTTGTAAGAGGACGTTATGGTACTGCTGACGTTGACCACAATGATGGTGTTAACGTAACTCTACTAACAGATAATGGAGTTTACTTACTTAACTACTTCAGTGAGGGTGAAACAATAACTGGATCATCATCTAATGCTACAACAGTACTTAATTATACTACTAACCAAGCAGCAACTATTCAAAACAAATATATCTTATCAACTACTGGTCTTGCTGCAACAGATCATGCGATCTTATTTGCAACGCAGTTTAATGTAGGTAGGACATATAAGTTTGACTTAGCTGATTCTAGTAACACTAACTTCCCACTGAAATTTTCAGCAGATGATGCTGAAGGTACTAACGGAGCAGGTACTGAGTATACTGCTGGAGTTAGTAAGGTAGGTACTGCTGGTCAGGCAGGTGCATATACTTCAGTTGATATCACTGCTGACACTCAAGCAACGTTATTTGCATACGCAGATGGCACACCAACTGGTGAGACACAGGATGTTGGTTTTGGATTGAATGTCCAAGATAACCCATCATATAATGAGATATTCATCTATGATGTTAAAGGTGAGGCATTAGCTCCTGCTGATACTTTCCTTATTAACGACGTTACTCAAACTATTGAAGCAAGTGGTGTTACTGTTGGTCCTTTTGGATTTGTCCAGTCATATGATGCAGCACAATGTCATTTGAAGGTAACCATAGGAGAAGGATCCGCAGCATTCGCTCTTAATGATTCATTCTATGATAGTCCTACGTTGAATAATGGCACACGTGCAATGACGACTGTTAGGACTGGTAAAGCATTGACATTAGGATCTCCTAGTGCTGCTGACGCATCTCGTAGTGCTGGTACATACACCAACATATCACCTAATTCAACAGGTGGATCTGGAGATATAGCATCTACCAAGGTTACTGTTGTAGTGGATGGATCAGGTGCAGCAACTATTACCCTATTAAATGGTGGGTATGGTCATGCTGGATCAGATACCTTAACAATTAATGATGCTCAACTCGGTGGTGGAGGTGGTGCTAACTTAACAGTTGATGTTAATACAATAAGCACAGGTATCCATACCGATCAAACTGGAATATATGAAGATGCAGATTATCTTTTCTATGGTAAAGCAATTGCTGCAAATGTCACTGATAAGAATAGCTCAATCATTGTAGGTCCAGGTCAGAACCTACTTGTATATTCCTCAGCAGGTGATCTTAGTTACAATCTTAATGGATTTGAAGCACCTTCAGACGACTACACAGTTGTCAACATGACCAAGGTAAGTTCAGGTGGATAAGACCACAAATAAATAACTGAATAGGGACTATTAAATGGCACTCACTCGTCTTAAAAATATCATCACGTCGAGGACGGGACGTATTATATACGTTAACCCCGACGATTTTGATGCATCGGATGCATATGACAACCGAGGTAACTCAGCATTGCGTCCCTTTAAGACGTTACAACGTGCTTTCCTTGAGGTAGCACGATTTTCATATAGAGTTGGACTTAGTAATGACGAATTTGACGCATTCTCGATCTACCTATATCCTTCTGAGTATGTGGTAGACAACAGACCTGGTATAGCAGACTATAACCAGATCCAACCATTTAATGAGAATACTAACTTTGACCTCACCTCAGCATCTAACGAACTTCATAAATTCAATTCAACTCGTGGTGGCATTGTCGTACCCAGGGGTTGTTCAGTTGTGGGATCCGACCTCAGACGAACTAAGATTGTACCTAAGTATGTACCGTATCCAACAGTCCAAGGATCGTTAGGCATACAGGCAAGTAATGAACCAGTCCCTGCTGGTATATTCAAACTAACTGGTGGATGCTATTTCTGGCAGATGTCATTCTTTGATGGTGACAACACTGGTGTATACTATCGTGATGACTTAGCTCAGATAGCTCCAAACTTCTCACATCATAAACTCACCTGCTTTGAGTTTGCTAACGTAGAAGATCTAGAATTATATTATCAGAAGATATCAAAAGGTTACGCTGTTATTCCTGATACTTCTGGTATTGTTTCTCAAGACCAAATGCAGGCAAGGGTTGAGGAAAACAGAATAGTTGGTCCGATTTCTGATGAATTCGCTGTATCGCAGATAATAAGAAATGGACAAACAGCAACAGCATTTACCGTGGATGAATTGGGTAACCCCAAGAACCACGGATTCTCTGTGGGTGTGGCAGTTAACATCTCTGGTGTTACTGGTCCTACTGATCAGGATGCTCTCCTTTATAAC